>OLOI01003027.1_pt1 | contig 10936 bp, 9 predicted proteins | sample 1672131 | NCBI WGS metagenome assembly OLOI01 (sample SAMEA3136651, study PRJEB25190) | human gut metagenome | reverse complement strand
TGGTTTTCGCAGATTGATTACGGAGTTGAAGCACTCATTAAACAGTATAATCGTTTTTTGCAAGGAAAACCAACTGATTGGCGATTGCCTGTGGATATTCTTTCCATACGTTTTGAAGGCATTCTGCGTGATATGGTTGGTGATTATGGAGGTTGTGTTACAAAAGTAGGACGAGATAACAGTATTTCTCAGGCATTACTTGATGATCTACTGAGAGAACCATGTTTACTGCAAATATTCAGAAAAGAAGATATTGAATTCTTTGAGTATGTGTTCACAGCTAAAGGATACAATATTCGCAATTACGTAGCACATGCGTTCTATATACCGCAAGATTACGGAATGATAGAGGCAACGCTTGTGTTTTTGTGCATATTGCGCTTGACGATGTTTAGTCCTAAAAGTAAAACAATAACGGCAAATATGAAGTAATTTTGCCGTTATTGTTATAATTGTAGTAGAAATACTGCTGCTTTTATGTTTTATTATTGCGGTATTGTCAGTATGCGGTATCTACTTACTGATTACCTTGGTGAACATAGCAACAATCATATCATTAGTGCTATTCTTCGCTGCTTGGTATTATTAAGATTAATCGAGGGCGATTATATCTGTGGTGGATCTACCTCTTCCCATTCCGAACAGAGAAGTAAAACCCGAAAGAGCAGATGGTACTGCAATGCGATGCGGGGAGTAGAAAGTCGCCCATTTTTATATTAGAGAAAGGAATAATAATGGACATTAGTTCTATATTATGGGGCTTCATAGCCTCTTATTTGGCAGGATCGTTACCTTCTTTGAGAGAATTCATTTCAACGAAGGATAAAACAACGTTGGATGAAAGGATTGAACAATGCTATCAGACAGCATTGGGACGATGGTGTGCAAACGATGCCGTCAGGCAGCGCATTGCCCAAAAACACTTTAATGACCTTAAACAAGTAAAGAAGCTTTACTTGACAGAAAAGTGGGAAAAGGAGGGCGTGATTCTGAGTAGTCTTGCTAATTTATGGATTGAGGAATTAAGTAAGGATGAAGAAGTATCCTATTATATTACCACACAAGGAATTATTTTGAAAGATGAAAAATTAGACAAATTGACTGCGTCCCTGACAAATCAAGAAACTAGGAATGGGCAACGGATACGTAGAGGACTGACAAAACACAAAGCGGTAGATGGCTATATTCGCCGTTTCTGCACGTCTGACCAATCGGAGAACAACTTCATATATTACGTGCTTGGGAAAAAAGAACGTCATACATTGGCTGACTATGTTACGGGAGTAGAGGAGACTTCTACCAATAAGATTGTTCTGTATAGCAGTGCTCAGACAGGTAAGACAACAGAACTGAAACAACTATGCTGGGAATTGCAGCAAAGTGGTCTTTACCTTCCCGTGAGCTTTGAGGTTAGAACCAATACGAAACTTAAGAGAGACGATTTGCCGGAATCACAATACGTAGATGGCAGGGAGGTAGTTCTCGTAATTGATGCGCTGGATGAGGTAAACGGCCAGAAATATGAAGACTTGCTGGAGGAAATAGGAGGTTATGCTTACGAACACCCAGAAATGAAAATGGTGCTCTCGTGCCGTAGTAACTTCCGCAGGGAACGCCAATTGGAGTTATTTACAGAATTGTTTCTGGAAGAGTTAAGTATAGACGATGCCAGAGACTATGCTGCCAAACGTGAGGTTAATAGTGATAGGTTTATGAGAAGCGTCTTTGCCAATCAGTTGGAAGACTTCATCAAGAATCCTTTCTTCTTGAGTGTATTGATTGATGCATATAAAGGAAAGGGGAAACAACTTCCTAAGACCAAGGCGGATATATACAAACTATTTATAAAAAGCAGTTACGATAAAGAGGTAAAAGAAAAGAACGTATCACTATCTGCACAACATAGTTTTGAAGAGTCTGTTCGGCTACTGGAAAGAGTAGCCCTTGGGCTATCACTGATGAATGCCCAAAGTCTGAACAAGGAGGAACTGCGTATATGCTTGCAAAACGATGATAACAATGTGGAAGAATGTTTGCGATATGATCTTATTCGCGATGAGGGAGGTCAGTATTCATTTGCACACAACGCATTCCGCGAATGGCTTGTTGCCAATTATTTGAACAGATATGGTATAGAAAGAGCTAAGCAACTAGCCACACATCCCAATGGACGTATCAAGCCAGAATGGTATAACATCATTATGCTGTGGCTGTCAATGTATGGGAAAGATAAGAAAGAAGAAGTGTCTGCCATATTAAAATGGTTGAAGAAAGCCACTCTGGATTTAATCATCTACATTGACCGAGATATGCTAGACTATGAAACTCGAAACGAAGTGTTCAAAGGGCTTTTATTGGAGTATAAATCGCTAGGCATTAGAATGTCGAACATTATGACGCACGATTATGAGGATTTGTGGCGATTTGCATATTCGACAGATACAGTGGGGTTCGTTGTGGATGAATTAAGTGATACAGAAACAGGAACGACTTATTATTCAGACTTGATGTGCCTGTGCTATTTCCTGAAATGGGATAGTTTGAAGTCTGATAGCGCTGATTTGACTGAAAAACTTTTCAGCGTGTTGGAGAAAAAGACAGCTGAATCACTAGAGAAAGAAGACAAATACCACGATTTGTCATTCTTGTATTTCGATAATCCCTTTTTTACTCAGCAGACCTATTTAGAACGCTTGTTTGCCATTGTAAAGGACTCAAACCACTATGATGCCATCAAATCGATGATAAGGCTGATAGGGGAGGCGGACAAGGCCGATGGATATATAGACTATATACTCGATAAAGAAGGGTATGTTCATAATCAACACAAGGGACATACTACACATATGGTAACTCGAACGCCCATCTATACAACCCTTGCCAAAGTTCGTTCTCTTCAGAGTGTAGAAAAAATCCTTACTCACACGTTCTATCATTCCCAATATGAATATCATGATGAGCAGGAAGAATATTCCAACATGATAAAAGGAGTGTTTGGAAGGGCAAGTGAATTCATCAAACAAGGACATACAGAACTGATAGGGATTATAGAGGCTTATTATAAAAAGGCCTTTAAAGAATATCACCGTCATTTTGATAATAATAGACAGACACAAGAATTGTTGATGGTTATTAGGGATTGTTATTTGACCGCCAGTTTACGAGAAAAAGGAAGAAAGACCTTTTATGAGAGACAGGCAGAACTGTTTGCTCCAAAAGAAGAATCCTCGAAGTGGGAAGATATCAGACAAGCCTATATTATGGCTGCTTTATGGATGACGGCAGAAGATGTAAAGGATGATTTTAAGAAGTTTGCAGTAGACAACAGTACAGACTGGGCCAAGGCCAGTTGGTATCAGGAAATACCCTATGCCGAAGTGGCGGAATGTGCAGAAATACTTTACAAGGAGAAGTTTCCACAGCCTGAAATAATAACCAAAGGGCGGGAGAGACGGCAACAAGCATTTATGGATTTTACAGAGTATCCTGTATTTAAGCAGATTGTGCTAGAAATGGTGACAGGATTGGACAATCATAGTTCCAGAAAAGAGTTCTATAAGAAACTGCGCGATCAAGACGAAGGATACAATCAGTATGCTTTCAGTTTTTTGTTGCTTTTCGTTGATGACAATAATTATTACAATATTGGAGAGATTGTCAAAGGTGTTAAGAACATGGATATTTATGAATCTTTCTTCATGAAGGAAGTGTCGGGAATGATGGATAGGTCTGATATGGATGTGTCTGTAACAGAGGAAATCAAGATTCGGGTTGTAAAATGGGCTAAAGCATCTGTCTTGAAACTGAGCGATGGAGAGCCCATATTCTTCTGGCGAGAAGCCTTGGGACTAATGCTGAAGGGTGAGTTTGAGATTCCTTCTGAGAAACTGCTCTCACTGCTTTGTTTTGGCAGTTATACAATTTCCAGAAAGGATTTTGATGAATATTATAGCCGTGAGTATTCCTTGTTTGAATATATAACAGAGAGAGTAGATTCTGTAACCCTAGCTCCTAAGGTGATAGAAAAACTACGGGCAAATATTGACAATGCAGAATACCCTTTGTTGTATTCATTCTCGAACTATATCATAGAAAACCAAATAGAGGAGGGGTATAGTCTTGTGCTTTGCTTCGCATTGTCTGGTTATTCATTGTCTGCAAACGTAATGGAGACTCTTGTTAAGAAAGGAATGAAAATAGAAGAGATAAAGAAAGCTGCATCGGGCTTGAAAGTGTCTGACAGACTATTCTGTTATTCAACACTTATAAGGAATACGCAGGAATCGGTTTGGGTGAGAGAAAGGCTGGAAGGAGAATACAAGAGTTTTAACGGATATGATTTAGAACATGCGGTACGTCTGTTGATAAGTATTGGCAGCATGGATGCGCTGGACTATCTTGTGACGCGCCCAGAAATGATAAAATATAGGGATGACTACCACTTTAACTATGACAATCCAAACGCCATTTCATCGCTATGCTATTTTATCCGCTACTGCTATGAGCATAAGATTGATGGTCATTTTATGCTGAATAGTATACTTAATTCTTTGGAAAGGATTGCCATAAAAAGCAAGGATGTATTGATGGAGGTGACGCAATACTTACGGCAGTTAACCCAAAGGGGCGAAATGTATAAATATCTGAACCGCTATATTATCGGGTTTGAAGATAAGTACTATGCAGCTTATTCTGGTATTAGCGATATCAATGAAGCTATGCGTATAGCAGATGGAGGACGCTTAACGAAAACAGAAGAGGAAAAAGCTGAAGAGATTCCGTGGAGAGAGGATGAAGGTATTTACATATCTTACAATTGGGAAGGTCATTCAGCACATATAGTGGATTATCTTGGATTTGTATTGGAGAATAGAGGGATTCCTTTTAAGTTGGACAAGAAAGATTGTCCTTATACGGTCAACATCAAGGAGTTTATGAATGCCATAAGGGCTGGGAAAACTGTAATAGTGGTACTGAGCAGGCCTTACTTAAGATCGAAAAACTGTATGTATGAACTATCGGGCATTATGGAAAATGTCAATTATAAGGATAGGATGCTGCCTGCGGTGGTTGATGATACGATAAGAGATGACGATTTCTATGTGGAACTGGTTAAGCATTGGAAAGAGAAGAAGGATAAACAAACAGAGATAGTAGAAAAGTTACGGGACCTTGATCCCGACATGGCTGAGCCTGAAGAAATGAAATTGAAAGAGATAGAGCAAGTGTATGGTCTGTTGAAGGTTATCAAAGAATATATAGATTGGGCAAATGCTGACAATTTGGATGCGTTAAGTTCGTCGCGATTTAAGAAGATCATAGACGAGATATATAAAAGAAGGGGGATAGAACATGAAGATATATCTGGATAATAATGTGCTTGTTGATATAGAATCTGGAAACACAGTCCAAAATTCTGTGTAAATGGAAACAGGATTCAGCTGTAAGTTGATTTTATATCTGGATTCTGTTTTCAAACATAAGCATAAATTGATTCATAATCAATCCCCAGTTATGAATAGGCTGTGTCCATTTCTTCTCAATCTCCATAAGCGATAGGTATACCATTTTCTTTACAGCATCATCTGAAGGGAATGAAAGCTTTGATTTTGTGTACTTTCTGATTTTCCCATTCAGGTTCTCAATGAGATTTGTGGTATAGATTATCTTTCTGATTTCCAGCGGGAACTGGAAGAAAACCGTCAGGTCATCCCATTTGTTCCTCCATGAAAGTATGGCATAAGGATACTTTCCTCCCCATTTCTTTTCCAGGTTGTCAAGTTCTGCAGCAGCAACCTCTTTGTTGGGCGCATTATAGATATTCTTCATATCTGCCGTAAACTCTTTCTTGTCCTTATAAACGACATATTTACAAGAGTTTCTGATCTGATGTACCACACAGATTTGAGTGAATAACTAGGGAATACGGTACGGATGGTATCCGTAAATCCATTCAGATTATCGGCATAGGTAATCAGTATATCCTGCACTCCACGAGCCTTTAAGTCGGTCAGAACGCCGATCCGGAAAGAGGAACTTTCCGATTTGCCGACCCACATGCCAAGGACTTCTTTCAGGCCGTTCTGTTTCAGACCGACACAAAGATAGACGGTCTTGTTTATAATCCTGCCGTTATCCCGTACCTTGACGACAATACCGTCCATCCGGACTATCATATAAACCGTATTCAAAGGTCGGTTCTGCCACTTCTGGGCAGCTTGGTTTACCTCGTTTGTAATGATGGAAATGGCAGATGTGGAGAACTATATTTCATAAATCTCACGCATCTCTTCCTCTATGTCGGAAATACTTATCCCTTTGGCATATAGGGAGATAACAAGTTCTCTATAGAAAGCCCCGGCTTTCATGCTTGGGGACTGCTATCGGTTCAAACTGACCGTTGCGGTCACGCGGAATGGAGATGACAGATTCTCCATGTCCTGTATGAATCTTTTTCGGATAACTGCCATTCCGAGAGTTGCCGGTGTTGTTTCCTGCCATGGAATTTTTCTCATACCCTAAATGGTCATCCATTTCACCTTCAAGCATTTTCTCCAATACCTGGGCATGCAATTGCTTGAGGAATTTGCTTACATCGGCTTCTGTCTTGAACTGGCTGATAAACTCCTTACTTAACACTTCGTCAGGTACTGCTTGATTCTTTTCTTTCATAATCTTCTTTATTTGGTAAATGTATAAAATAAAAAATACGGAACGCTATTTTGAACCCCCTATTTTCCATTTACACAAAATATTTTATAGTGCCTTTTTTAGCCAACATCCCTTAGAAATGGTTCTTTTACATAGTCATTGTTTTTGTTTATTTTCTTCTTTTTCTATGATTTTGCATACCTTATCTACCTCTTTTAGTGAAGGCATAATCTCAGGGTCTATCCATGTAAGAAAATCACTGATTATCGTATACATACCCTTCACATAAGAAAAATCACATTTTCTGTTTACAAAACATATCGGCTCATTATGATTGATGCGGTTACGCAGTTCACGAACTTGTACTATAATATCGTTAATCTCCTTACGTCCGAATCCGGGAGGCAGTTTCTTGAAAATCCGGCAGGGTACACCAGCCAAAAGCGCATAGTGGTGTGTTTCATAAAAGCTATTCCAGAAGCCCAGGGTCTGTTCAGCTATTACTCTCCCAGTCGTAACCCTGACACCCCGATCGGCAATTTTCTTTTCTGCTTTCAGAACCTCTTTCAATATATAGTCATTGGTAACTTTTTTCTTTGTCCGCTTGTTCGTATATGTCAGAGAAGGAGCAATCATGAATCCGGTTTTCTGGTTGATAATCCAGTTACCATCGGAAAAATGGTGTGCCAGCGCATAATGCAGTTGGTTACGTAATATAACTTCAAATGAAGACAGTAACGGATGAAACGCTTGTGCTATTTTCATGTTGGCAAAATAGAGCATGACTGCCTTGTTTTTGTTGCGGTTGGTCGCCCTGTAATATTTGGCGACCCTCGAATTGGAATATAATCTGACTACTTTTTTATATTTCATTTTGCATATTCAAATAAAAGTCGTACCTTTGTATCGTAATGCTTGGTAAAGCCTCTGTTGTCAAAACACGTAACCAAGTTAAGGATATACCCGTTCATCAAGAACGGGTTTTTTCGTTTGTGGCCATCCTTTTGTTTTATAATACAAAAGTACGAATAAAAAGTGATAAACAGAAAAATGTAGCAAAGTTATTGGCAGATAGGCGTTTTAGGAAGATGGCTTGAAAAAATGAAAGACAGAAAAGGCAATGAAAAAGCCAATATGAGGATACTCTATGAAATTATAAAGGTTATATAAATCTTCAATATCTCATAAAAGATTATCCTGAGAAATATATGCCTTTGGATTTTGAAGCAATCAAGAATTCTAAAGACAGATTTGTTATAGTAACCAGTATGTATTACCGGTGAATCTGAGTGTTTTGAAGAACGGACAAATAAAGAACGCCTATTGGATATATGTCAGGCATCCTGTTCACTCACCATTTTATGTCCTGAAAAATATATAGACGGTATCCCTATGTTGGATGGAGGTGTATGCGATTCTATACCAGTATGTCGTGCTAGGGAAGATGGCTTTTTAAACAATGTGGTAATTCTTACAAAGCCCAAAGAATACAGGAAGCCAAACAAGAAATTCTATTTGCCGAAGTTCCTTCTACATAAGTACCCCAAACTGAGACACCAGCTGGTGATGCGTTATATCGGCTATAATGAAATATTGGATTATATCGATGAACTGGAAAACAAAGGATATGTTTATGTTATTCGTCATAAAGGCGACATGAGAGTGACAAGAACTACAACAAACTATCATTTGCTAAAAGAACTTTATGACGAGTGTAGAATGGAGGGAGAGAAATTAATACGTGATATGGAACTTATTTCTCAAATTTCCTTTGCAGCAATTTTCAGGTATTTGCAGGAATTTTCATGAGGTGTCCAACATGTCAACGGGCGCATATTTATCACTTTTGCAGTTTTTGCATGAGATGCCATATATGTCATTTTCCCATTGCCATTTGGTCGCAAAATTTAGGGACAGGAACGATATTTGAGCCAAATTTACCCTTTAAAACTGGTTGTAACAAGTTTCAAATGGAAAGTGTTAAAAAGAAAAAAGAGGCCATCTCAAATTTATTTTGAGACAGCCACCTCTCTTTCTTCTGATATCGGTTTGTTGGACTTGGCTGGATTTTATTGGAATATCTTCTATAACGTATCCTTATTAAGTTTCATATGATAAAGCAAAGTATGCAAACTAACGTTGAATCCGAGTCTTTGCTAACACCTGTTTTTTGCTGATTTCTTTATATGAGACTTCTTTCTGCTGAGCTGATTTATAATATCCGGACTTAAAGTGAGGATTGCACTTTTTTAAAGAAAGTCAATCAGTGTGCTGTTAATCCCTTATTCCTCCATACTCTCATATTCCTCGAATATCCTCTCCATAGTATCGGACATATCAAGTGCGTTGATTACATATTCTCCCGTATCGTTGTCTGTAGCCATCAGTGAAATGATTTTTCCTTCATTTACACGATATACGGCAATGTCGTCCTTCTCCAGGAAAGGGTAGTTTTCCCTTGCCTTTTCAAAATATCCGGCACGCAGCAGTACATTCAGATGATTGACTATATAAGGGCTGTGGGTCGATACCATCAGTCCTAGTTTGCGGTCTTTTTTGTTTTTATGGAATACCTCTTCTACTAGGTTGCTCATAAAGGCTCTTTGATCTTCCGGAGCAAGACTAAGTTCGACTTCTTCTATATGGATATGGACATACTTTCCCAATTTGTTCCGGTTGATTCCCGGAGTGAATTTTGTAAGCAGGTCCTGTTTGTACAGATAGTTCAATACAGAACGTTGGAAAGCGTCCTTGAATGAGAACTCTTGGGCGAAGTAATGAACAATTGCAACCAATGGAGCTGATGTCTGGATACCGGAAGATGCGTATCTCAGTTCTATCGGTACAGCATCATTCTGCAAAGATTCAATGGTAAATAGTTTAGGTCTGTTGCCTGATTTACGGACTTTCATTTTCAGATTCAGATACTCCAGCTTCTGTTCTTTAATGACATCCGTAGCATCATTGAAGTCATTGAAGGTTTCGTGAAAGAAGAAGCCCAGGTTTTCTCCCTTTACTGAGACTGCTTTGGATGCCCATATAGGAATCAGGCTTCTCATTCCGGAAACATAAGCTTCTTTGAAGAATATCAAGTCCTTGTCCGGTATGTTAATGTCAGACTGCAGACCTCTGTTGGTATATTTCAGGGTATATTTGTTCCCATTAATTTCCACGGTGTAATATATTTCGGTCTGTGCTGTTATCATTCCCTTCAGTCCATCATGTAGCAGTGAGTTGAAACGGAGCTTGAATGGAGAACGGGTGATTTTCGCATTTTTCAAATACGAACGGATATTTACCATTTTGTAGATGTAACGCATAAGTACTATTACTTTCATAATTATACTCTTACCACCGGCTGACTTGCCTATGAATACGGTCAATGGCTTGATATCATCTATTTCCACTTCTTTCAATGGACCAAAATTCTTTATGATTATAGATTCTTTCATGATAATCTTGTTCTTTTCTATCTGACAAATATAACGCTAATTAATGGTTAACAGATGCTTATATTGTATTTTTATCTTGCTAAATGCTTTGTCTGTTGTTTTACACGGCTGCAATCATTATAAGACATTACCTGTTTTCTTGTATTTTAGTGGGTAATGTTTAAATTTGTAACCGAAATATATTGATTATGTTTAAATTCTCTGAATCTACAAAACGGAAACTGGGTAATGCTATAGTGTATATAGCATATCATACATCAGGTCTTTGTAGGAACAAACTATTGAAACTTCTGTATCTGATGGAGGAACATATGGCTCTGAAATATCATGTTCCATTCATCGGCATGCCATATGAGGTGTGGCAGGCAGGTCCTGTGGCAAAGGATGTCTTTATTGACCTTTCAGACGTACCCTATATTTTGAAAGGCTTTGTCAGGACAGAGTTCAGGGACGGTGGAATTTTTATAGCGGAAAGTCCCAAGGTGATCGGGAGGGCGTTAGATAAATCATGAAAATAGCGCAGCAACTATCTGGGTGCGGTAGAATAGTGTTCGAAAATGGGTTAGTAGAAAAACTTTTAGAAGAAAATTTCATTAAAAGATGTGCTGATACTTTTGCGGATGAACGAGGTCTTGTAATTCCGTTGGAAGATAGTGATTTAATAAAGGCATTAGAGGATTATCCTAATATGGGAGTTGATGCAATAGAAAATATTCTTGCAAGCAAATATGAACAAATTGTTTTTGAAAAATAATCCTTAGTAGTAAGAATTTACCTGTTACTACTAATTTTACTACTAACAGGTAGTAACAACTTGCTCCATCTTGCTCTGA
>OLOI01003026.1_pt1 | contig 10947 bp, 7 predicted proteins | sample 1672131 | NCBI WGS metagenome assembly OLOI01 (sample SAMEA3136651, study PRJEB25190) | human gut metagenome | reverse complement strand
AGGCCTGCCAATCGAGATCGCATTTCATCGTTGATTCAAAAATCGGTTGCCTCAAATACTTCAGATTGAAAGAAACGGAAGGACAGCAGATGGCCGAACCGAGTGATAAGATTCTCCTCCTCACAAAGCGAGACCGCCCGAATCTTCCATCCTTAACCGGGAAAAGCATTGCACGTTTAACCGACAGAAGCTTGTTCGAATCGACCTCTTTACCATTACGCAATTCTCCATAGTTAGTAAAAAAAACTAGGAGATCGGGATTTTTCTCGTAAGCAGAAACCAACCTAAAAGAGTAATCGTTTGAGTAAACATCATCCTGATGGGCGATGGTGACAAGCTCCGTCTCCGAACAAGAGATTGCAAAATTCCAATCATCGGCAATTCCAGGTTTTCCTTTTTTCACAAATACCGGAATTTCATATTTCGATGAAAGATGGTTGATGAATTCGTTCGGTGTAGACGTAGCAATGAAAACATCGCTTTTCACCGTCTGCGAAACAATAGATTTGACGCAGTCCTCAAGATAAGGACTTTCACCATATGCGCATATCGCAAAACTGTGCATTGCGTCGTAACTCATTGTGATTCACCGCCAGTGCGCTCACTACGACCATCCCCAAAACTAAGACGATAAGGATAGTGATTCTTTCTCTTTTCCTCAGGCGGCAGAGACATATAGTCACCATACATTCCAGTTAGATACTCATGCAAATTATTGGGAAAAGGAACATCGATACCTTCAAACTCACGGCAAACAACAGGAAACACATCATCACGCTTGATAATATTCATGTAGGCATTCGTATCGCAGAGATAATCCAACGCCTTGGAATCATTCATCTCTCTATATCTAGTGCTCGCTTCATAGCATTTTTCATACAAGTAGCGTTTAGGAACACGAAACAACACAAGCACGAAATGGATGCATGCGCATGCGGCATGAACAACTTTCTTTTTTATGCCGCCAAAGCCAAGAACAGGAAAAGGAATGCTTCTTAATATAAGGAGCTTGCTCCAAACAAAAGCATCCCTTGCCTGCCTACGGAACAAGTGCTCATCGTCCGGGATGTTATCAAAAGCATAAATATCCAAAAAGATACCGAATGGGCAATCGATATCCCTAAGGGCATACTCGCGAAACTCCGTCCCTTTTACCATCAGCCTGGTAGACATCAATGGGTAATTCTCATTTTCTTCAAAATTCAGTATTTGATATTTTTCACTCAGTTCCTTTTTGGCCAACTCAAGAAAAAGTTCATAGTCCTCTCTGGGAAGAGCGATATCTATATCATCATCCCAGGGAATGAAGCCCTGGTGGCGCAATGCGCCAATACCGGTCCCCGCAATGCCAAAGCAGCAAAGGTCATGCCTTTCGCATAGGCTCAAAAAGTCTTTAAGGATGTCGAGTTCCATGGATTGAACGCGCTTTAAGGTTTTTTTATCATATTCCCGCATTGGGCCCCTATCATTCGATGGCACAAAACGCCTATCGGTCCCTCACCACACGTCGTGCAGAAAAACCATAGATTCCGAACAAAACAAAGAGAAGGCAAACCAGCCCGATTGATATGTCGTACAAAGCAACAGCGCCCATAATGCCCATACCAGAAACCAAGGATGGCGCAAGTATTCGAGATGTCAAATCGGCCACTGCGTATCCAATAGTCACAAACCCCTGAATTCTCATTGTAACTAAACCATAATAGAGCATCACGCTGAATGCATTTAGGGCCCCGCCGACCAATAGAAGCATCAACTCATTACGATAATTCGACAGATCAATCCCATAAAGCCAACTCAAGATAGGAATTCCAAAGGGGTAAGCAATCGCACAAACCAGCACCGTCGCGATAGCAACAAATAAACAGCCTTTAACGATAATATTTCGAAAATGATGCCAATCTTCGTTCAACCAAGACTCCGACAGTGAGGTCAAAAGCGGCTTAAAGATAAAACCGGCCAACAGATTAATAACCAATGCGGGCATAAAGATAATCGCATAAATCGTCTGATCGTCTTTTGTCATAAAAGATTCGATGCTATAACGGGGAACATTTACGAGATCGTTCAGTAAAAAAACTCCGATAAATAGAGGAAAACAAGTTGCTAGCAACCGAGCTATAGGCCTGAAAGAAAAGCAGGGAGCGATGGCGCCAAAGGCCTTGGCAGGCACAATATTTAAAACTATAAACGACAGAACAGAAGCGCCCCATGCAAAAGCGCAAGAAGCCAAGAGGCTCTCCGTCACAAAGCACGCAACGGAGAAGGACATAAAAGTTATTAACGTTCTAAAGAAAAAGGCCTTTCCAGCTATATCAAGTCTTCCGCGCTGCTGAAACATTCCATGGAAAACGTCTTCCGCAGAATCGAAGAGTTTTAGCCCCGAAACCATTAACAGCAAAAGCGCTTCAACGCTTAACCCGTTCGAAAATACAGCATAAAAGGCAAGGGCCGCGACCATAATAAAACAAGTTACTACCCTCGACCCTAGATACACGCCAAAGGGGTAGCTCGCTTTTACGTCAGTTGCCTGAATCGGCCTCATTTCAAACGAGCCTATAACCATGAATTGCTGTCCAACGGCATACGCAAGCGAAAAAATTCCCCCGTAATACGGCCCAAGGACCCTTGCAACGACCAAAAGCAGCAAGGCACTTGAAAGGGCGTTCATTGCACTGCCAAGTGTGTTCCAAAAATAGTCCCTCTTTAGCTGCGTCGACCCAAGCCGCCCCACTAGATGTACTTCCCAAAATCAAGACGGGAAGGATAGTGATTTTTCCGATCATCCACTGGGGGAAGGGCCATGTAATTTCCATAGCTGCGGCGAAGCATCCTATCGTAACCATTCGCCATGTTCACTTCAATGCCTTCAAAAGGGATTCGGAACAATGGGAAGATTTCATCAAATGTTGCACTCCATGTTAGGGGGCTTCCATCGGTAAAGTCCGCAAATAAATTCCCATTCTCGTGCTCCGCGAGCCTCGCGGCCTTTTCCCAATTTCGATGTATCCAAGGCTGCGAAACATGAAAGAATACAAGCAACATGTGCGCGAATCGGCACGCCACCGATGCTGCCTCTCTCTTCCATCCCTTTACAAAAATACTTGGTTTCCCAGTTTCCCTAAGGAACGACATACGCCCCCAGAACCAGGTCCTGCGAAATTGTTTCTTTCGCAATTTCGAACCCTCAGACACGCGATCAAACGCAAAAATGCCAATTCCTATCGGATATTGAAATTCGCATTTGTCGAACTCGGAAGGCACGCAATATGTACCTCTCAATGAAAGATTTGAATTGCATGCAGGAAAATGATTGTCAGTTCTCCCGTTGGTTATATAGAAATCTCCAGACAAAACTGCTGGAGCCTCCAGCAAAAACCGTTCGTAATCATCGCGAAGCATCCCAACATCGATATCGTCGTCCCATGGGATAAAGCCACCATGTCTGATAGCGCCAATAGCCGTTCCTGCATATATGAAATACGGGATATCCAAAAGCCTACAAACTCTATCGAGTTCCTCGAGAATGTCAACCGAAATCAGCTGCAATCTCCTAAGCTCTTGAGCATTGTACTCTTTGTATGACATATCTAGACCTCGCAACTAACAGCATACCAGGAGGATGGTTTGAACAATATGTCGCTCAAACCATCCTCTCATCTAAACACTTTATCAATTCTTAATAATACGCAACAAAATGCAAAGACGACAACCCTGCTTTAATCATTAAAAGGAAGAGCCGGGTTAATCCTACTCAGGTTCCTCGGCTTTCTTCGCAGCAAGCAAATTGCAAAGACAATTGCGCAAATACTTGCCGACATCTTTCCGATTAAAACCGCAACAACCAAATTCGGCTGAAAGTAAGCAGCAAAGGAAAGATGACGTCAAACAAGAAAGCGAAGGATAAGGCGATACAGACCACCTTATCCTTCGCTTTTAGGAACTTGACTACACCAAGCAATGCAAGGGCACTCATTTCGCCGACCGTTGACCCAAACGAGGCAATTGCACGAAAACATGAGCAGCTCTTCAGATTTCGCCCTGCTGGGGTGTCAACGTTGCCGACATAAATGTCCCTTCGATTGCTGGCTGAGTGCACGCCCGACCAGAAGGCTCGCCCAAACCGCAGGCAATGAGCTGAATTATTCCTACCGAAGTCAATCGGCAGCTTACCTCAAACTGCAATGGATAACGAGGTTGGCTCATCCAACTAACGATCCCGTTCAAAATGCACCCTTTTATCGGAGAGAGCGCATTCAGCATCACCACAAGAGCCTATCAACGCATTGAGTATCTGGTCGCAGTTGCATCATCAAAGTTCAATTGCAAAGAAGAGCCCAATTAGCCTTTGGATAACGCCCTGCAACACTCCAGTTTTTCGAACAATAGGCTCCGTTCTTCTATACCAATTCCCCATCAGCACTTCGGAGCTTGTCAAACTCTTCTTCTGGAGAATTTCCGACCAAATGCTTTTTTGCATATAGAGAGAAATAAGCAACGCCAAGGACCAAAACAGCAACAACTGCAAATGTGGCACTCGTATCCACGAAGAATGTCGAGGCAATCGCAACACAAGAGAGGGTGAGGCCAACACCCGTGGTGGCTTTACCACCAGGGGTCCTATACGGACGTTCCATATTGGGACGTTGAAGCCGTAAAACAATATGGGACAGATTAATCATTGCATAGCTTATGCATGCACCAAGAACTGCCATGTTTAGCAGAAGATCACCGTTCTGGACAAGGATTACCAGCAAGAAGCCAACGACCCCCTGAAGTAAAAGCGCCATTCCTGGCGTTTTCCTTCCGCCAGTCAGGGAAAGAAATGTGGGTAGATACCCTGCACGAGATAGAGCAAATATTTCCCTTGACCCCGCATAAATCAGGGAAAAGAATGAAGCAACAAGACCAAACAAGCCGGCTACGTTTACAAACAAAGCAAACGACCCGTTTCCAACCGAATTCAAAGCATCAACGAGAGGAGCCGAGGAACCGCCCATAAAGTTTGCGCCCGTTACACCAGCGGCGAATACAAGCACGAGCAAACCAGTGAATATCAGAACAAGCATTGCTCCAATGTTTGCGCGCGGAATATCTTTTCTCGGATCTTTAGCTTCTTCCGCAGCTAGAGGAACGCCTTCTATACCCAGAAAGAACCAAATGCCAAATGGAAGCGCAGCCATCAAGCCCGCAAGGCCGTGAGGAAGGAGGGCCGTGCACCCAGCGTCTGGAGAGATGTCGAAGAGGTTCGAAGGATTGAACGAGGGAACAACACCGACCGCAAAAGCAAGGAGAGCAACAAACCCGACCAAAGTGACAACAAGCATGAGCTTGAGGGCCTCGCCAACGCCAAGAATATGAATCGCAATAAAGACAACGAACACAACGGCAACGACAGCTATTGTCGGAAAGTCCTCTGGAAGCAGGCCAAGCGCCAGAAAGTAATTTGCAATAAACGTTGAAATTGCAGCGGGCGCGCAAATATACTCAACCGAGATTGCGAGCCCTGTCACGAAACCGCCAAAACGCCCAAGGGCGCAACGAGAAAAAGCAAATCCAGCACCAGCCGTTGGGAGAACGGAAGACAGCTCCGCTTCCCCAAGAACCGTACAAACGTACATAAGCCCCATAAGGGCAAAGGCGATAGCAAGCCCGAGCCAGCCTCCATATTCGATACCGTAATTCCATCCCGAGAAGTCTCCCGAGATCACATACGCGACACCCAGTCCAAGCAGCAAAGGCCAACCGACCGCACCCTTCTTGAGGGATCGTTTTTCGAAGTATTCTTCCGATTGTTTCTTTGCTTCCATTTCAACCCTTCTTCCACTCTCTGCGTTATTGGCCCTTTTTCTTTACGACATACGAAGGATCAATTCGCTGAAGATCCTCGAAATCGTCAATTTCGATGATGTCTTCTTCGCGGCATGGACGCACATGCACGCAATAATCCTCTCGTTTTCTAATCAAGGCAACATCGTCCCAAAAGATCTGTTTTCCGTCTTGCTGCCCGAAAATAGCAGGGATATCACTTGCAAGCTTTTCTCCGTCTTCTTTGGTCCAGTAAGAAACGCCGACCATTTGCCAACAGGAAGAAGATTTACCCTTTGCGAGATTGGTAATCACCTTGTTTTCATCAGCGTCAAAAAACCAGTCATCCGTTTTGTTGACGGCTATGCCAAGGTAATTAGAACGATACTGGTACTTCGTTATTAGCCGTGGATTCGTTAACAACAAATCGCTCTCAAACACATAGGCATTTTCAAACAAGTGGCAAGATGCCACAGCGGAACTGATATTGTTCGTTGAACCATACAAAGGATTCTCTATGAAGTGAATATTTGGATACTTCGCAAGCAACTGGTCGAATTCTTCTGCAAGGTAGCCTCGAACAACATATATTTCCTCGATGCCAGCAGAAACAACGGCATCTATGAGCCTATCAATTATTCGAACGCCGTTTACACGCGCAAGCGGCTTTGGGGTGTTTACCGTAACCGGGAGTAACCGACTTCCAAAACCAGCGGCGAGCAGCACAGCGCGTTGAACTCGATATGGCTCAAGAGCCGCAATTCCACGCGGTGCAATTCCCTCATCCGAAACCATTTTTTTGTCAGCTAAGGATAGCAAGGTTTCCTTTTTGATGCCTTCAACTTCGGAAACGCAGTTCGCATCGCCAAGGTTTCGCTCAAGCTGAACGAGTGCGTCGAATTCGTCTTCGCGAAGTTCAGGCAGGGACTCCACTGCGTCGTCCAAAAGGCTCAAAGAATACGAGGAGAATTCCTTTGCGGAGCGATACCAGACATAAAGCCATTCACCTGCCGGGGCACCGCTGAGTTCCTTGAACATTGCCCAGACATACCAATACCAGCCAATCATTGCGGTGCAGGCAAGCAAATGAAAACACTGTGCCTCGCTTGGCTCGAATCCAAAATATAAGGGCATCAAATCTAGGGCTTCGCGAACCGAATAGTAATTGCTTTGAGCAACAAAATTGCCGAAGTCGTTACCGTAATCACCCATAGCAGCGTATTCCCAGTCGATAAGGGACATTTGATCACTAGTTACAAGGAAGTTCGGTGCATAAAAATCGTTGTGGCAAAGCACGGGATTCCCCGCCCCAGCCCTCATGGGGCCAACAAGACGATCCATTGCCAATGAAAGGTCTTTGAAGTCGGGAGGGAAGCTCCAGCCTTCCTCTTCGAGCAAACGCACAATCTTCTTCGATTCCAGGTACGCATCAAAAGAATACGGCGATACGGCTCCGCTTTGGTGAAGCCGGCGAGCCATTTGCAGGGCGCTTTTCACTTGCCTGCGATTCCCGTAATCAAGCTCATGGCAGTTGGGCACAAACCTAGAAATCTTCCATCCCTCTTCAGGATCGATATGCACGAATGTATTATCGAGACCGAGATCGAAAGCCTTCTTGAGAGCAAAGGCCTCGGCCTTTCTATTGATTAGTTTGTTCGTCCCGGGTCCTGGGTGGCGGTAAACATACCCTTCTCCATTAACGGAGAAGAAAAAAGAAAGGTTTGTTAAGCCCTGTTTGATTGGGTCAACCGATTCAATTTGGCTTCTTTCGCAAGAAAGCGTAGCGCAAATGTTGTCCAGCGCATCCGAGCTAACATTGCAGATAAATTCAGGATCGAAATTGCGGACTTCGTCCAACGAATCGAACTCGAAGACGGAGCCTTTCGGAAGAAAGCGTGCGCACATGCAGAGCTCCTGAGCATGCGCAAAGAATACTTCATCCCACAGCTTTTCCTTTGTCTCTTGGCGAAAGTACTCACTCTGAAGAATCGCCAAAAAGCGAGAAGAAAAATCTGAGTCCCAATACGCGTGGCCAACCATGGTCCAGCCGTTTGACCCGCCCAAAGAAGCAGATAGAATCCTGTTATTCTTTCCCTTTACGTCAAGAAAGTACTTGTCTGGCGCCTCATCCGACCATATAGCATCGTTATAGGAATCGTATTCATACCGACGGAACGGATTATCCGCAAAGTAGCAATCGGAAACGCAAACATACGAATTCCCCAAATACTCCCTTACCGCCCAGATTGAAGAATGATTATTCCTCTCCATATACTCAGGACTCGAGACGAGCGTTACGCCAAACTTGTCCTCAAGATAGAAGTACTCTTCCTTCTTGTACCCGACGACCATTACGATGTCGTTGATTCCGGCTTCTTTCAGCTGCCTGATTTGACGCTCGATTAGCACTTCCCCGCGGACGCGCAACGTCCCTTTCGGGCGATCGTAGGAAATAGGCGCAAGCCTGGTTGAGAGACCGGCCGCAAGGATGATTGCATTATCTACTTTATACGGAAGAAGCGCTTCCATACCCGAATCGGTAACCGCATAGTCCTCCACGTACCCCAGCTCAAACAAGCTTTTGTATGTTTCGTTAACAAGACCAAGCGATAACCCTGATGCGTCAGCGATTTGGCGTTGACTTGAGCATCCGCTGTTGAGGAGAGAAGAAATAACTGAGAAAGCATTTCGAGATAGAGGCATTATGATTCCTTTCGTTTCACGGAAGAATCATAATGCCTCTGTTCATTTCAGTAAAGATAATTTAATTATTGAACATTGAAATCTTTCGTTTCTGCCATAAGCAAACCCTACCAAATAATGACTCTGGTTCCTTTGTGAACATTGTTGTAAATCCATTGGGCATTTCCAACAGAAAGACGAATGCAACCATGCGAGAGGTTATTCCCAAGTTCACTTTCCGAAGTAAGAATCGTATGGAAGAAGTATCCTCCTGAAATCTGGGTGCACCAACGAGCTCTACTGTCAGTGCTTAAAGAGGTCCTTGTAAAACCTGTTGTCGAATAAGAGCCCTTAATCGTAGGTGTTGCCGGCGCTCCAGAAACGCATCGAGCCTCAATCAACGGCGACCATGCACCCTCCTGGCCTGAATATATCGCGATTCGATTCCCCACCGTATCGACCAAAATCAGGGTAGATGCTGAACTCGAATAACCTTGCGCACGGGAATACATATCAGAGTACAGACAAGGCAAAGCGCCAAGAACACCATCGTTATCGCCATAGTATTTGCTTCCATCAGGCGCGGTATACACCACATTGCGAACTACATAGCCATAATCGTAACGACCGCAGTATTGCTTATCGCCAAGACTGAACAGTCCAAGATGGGCTCCAAGATGCCCATCACATGAATAGTCTATCCGGTAACGCTGCATTTCTCCATCGAATTGGTCCGTGACAACCCAGCCTTCACCGTAGTAGTTCTCGATAAGTAAACCATCGTTGTCGGCAATAAGCATACCGGCACCCACCCTGGACTTTCCTCTCAGAACATAGCCATTGGATGTTCCGTGATACCATTTTTCACCAACCTGGAAATACCCCACTACGGCGGTGTGGCGCCCCGCGTCCACCCAGTAGCGCTGCAGGCCCTGGCCGTAGGCGTCGGTGGATTGGCTACACTAATCTGGACAGTTCCGTGAGGGCCATTTCGAACGGAGAGAGCCATGGCAGACCCCAAGCACCCTCGGCATTTCAGCGACGATTTCAAGCGGCAGGTCGTCGAGCTGCGCAACGCCGGCAAGCCCATGAGCGAGATCATGGCCGAGTGCGACCTGGGAAGGTCGACCGTGCGCAGGTGGATAACGTCGATAAACGCCACCGGATCGCCCCACGCGGCCGACAACCGCACGCCCGACCAGACAAGGGTCATCGAGCTCGAGCGCGAGAGCCGCAGGCTGCGCATGGAGGTCGACGTTTTAAAGCAAGCGGCGCTGATATTCGCACGAAAGTGACGGTGATAGCGGCGAACGCCGGCCGCTGCCCGGTATCGGCGCAACGCGACATCCTCGGCGTGCCAAGGTCGACCTACTGCGCCATGCGCTCGCGGGCAAACGCGCCGAAGGCGCCCGACCCCATCGAGCCCGACGTGCTGGCGGTCCACGAGGCGAGCCGCGGCCGCTACGGCTCGCGCAAGATAAAGGCGGCGCTGGCTAGGTCGGGCAAAACGGTCAGCAGGCGCAGGATTTGCCGTATCATGAGGGAAAACGGCTTGTCGAGCGCCTACGGCAGGAAGAGATTCAAGGTCCATCCCGGCAAGCCCAACGAGGCCGATGCGCCCAACATCGTGGCGCGGGGCTTCCGGGGGCGCGCCCCGCGCACGCACGTGTGCAGCGACCTGACGTACGTGCGCGTCGGCGGCGGATGGAACTACGTCTGCCTGCTCATCGACCTGCGCAACCGAGAGATAGTGGGCCATTCCGCCGGCCCAAGGAAAGACGTGAACCTGGTCAGATCGGCCTTCGCGACCCTGGATTTCCCGATTTCCGACATCGAGGTGTTCCATACGGACCGCGGCAGCGAATTCGACAACGCGAAGATCGACTGCCTGCTCGACGCCTTCGACGTGAGGCGGTCGCTCTCCAAGAAGGGGTGTCCCTACGACAACGTCGTGGACGAATCGGCCAACAAGATACCGAAGGCCGAGTTCGCGCACCGCGAGTCGTTCGCGGACACCCGCGAGTTGCAGGTCAAGCTGTCGGACTACGTCCACCGGTACAACAACTTCAGAATCCACTCGACGCTGGGCTGCATGAGCCCGGTCGAGTTCAGAAAAGCGGGCCTGGCTCTCTGAAATTTGTCCAGGAAGGGGTTGCCAATCCGGGATGAGCGTCAAGAAGGCATGCGAGGCGCCGGAACCGTTCGTTGATGACATCTTCTACGCCAACAATCGCAGATACGGGTCGAGGCGGATCGTCGTCGAGCTTCGCAAGATCGGCATCGTCGCGAACGGCAAGACCGTGCAGCGCATGATGGCGAGGAAGGGGCTGGTGTCCTGCAGGGGGCCCAGGAAGTACAGAAGGGGCGGAAAGGCCTCGGACAAAGGAGCCAATGTCTTGAACAGGGAATTCTCCGTCCAAAAGAGGAACAGCGTGTGGTGCGGCGACATCACCTACA
>OLOI01003021.1_pt1 | contig 10955 bp, 13 predicted proteins | sample 1672131 | NCBI WGS metagenome assembly OLOI01 (sample SAMEA3136651, study PRJEB25190) | human gut metagenome | reverse complement strand
AAGATAAAGGAATTATATTTTTTCCTTTATTTATAAGGGTTTTCGGGCTTTTTCCGGGCTTTTTCTGTATGCATCCCCGGATGCATACAGATGCATACATCGGGGCGAGAATAATACTTTAAGGTATGATTTCGGATACGGGGCTTTACAATATTGTAAAGCCGGAGAGCCGACGCCTATACTCCAAGGTATAGTCCGGCGGAACGAAAGGAACCCCGCACATGGACGAAACCGTCCGCATGCTCGCATCGAAAGGGATCGCCCAGGCCCCGACGGCCGACGGCCTCGTCTGCACGAACCCGCTGCTTCCGGACGGGCGGTGCGCGATCCTGTCCGACGACGACGGGCGCATCACCGTCCGGCTCTGCCGGCCCGGCGGAAGCGGACCGTCACGCATCGTGGCCGGCGCGGACGTGGCCGGCGCGGTGGCCGGATGGCTCACCGGCCTGGCCGCCGCCCGGCAGTCGCGCGGGCTCACGCAGGCCGAACTCGCCGCGGCGGCGGGCATTGCCCCCGCGCGGGTCAGCCGATACGAAACCGGCCGCATCCGCGACGCCGCCAACATCGCCGCCGGCACGTTGGACCGGCTTGCCCGGGCGCTCCACATGGACATGGGCGACCTGTACCGGATCATGACCGGCAGGCTGGAGCCCCTGTCCGCACCCGTCAAGCCGCCCTACCCCCGCGACGACCCGCATCCCGCGGAACCCTCCCACGCATCCCCGTGGGATCCGGACCCGTGGAATGCGTGACGCATACCCGGGGGCATGAGCACACACGACAATGACGACAAGCCGGTCCGCCTCCTGTGGGTGGACACGGAGACCACGGGCCTCGACCCACGCCACGACCCCATCCTCGAAATCGGCATGATCGCCACCGGCCCCGACCTGAAGCCGGTGGACGACGGGTTCCACACGACCGTCCACTGGGACGGGAAACCGTCCGAATTCATCCAGGGCATGCACGGGCCAAACGGGCTGCTCGCCGAATGCGCGCACCCGAGCGCCCCCCACATGTTCGCCGCCGCCCTGTCCGCACGCGACTACGTGGCCCGACACCTCGACCAGGGGGTGCGGCTCCTGCCCGCCGGCAGCACCGTCCGCTTCGACCGGAACATGATTGACAGCTGGATGCCCGGCGTGCTCGACGGCTGCTCCCACCGGTCCCTGGACATCAGCGCCGTCTGCGAGGCCGTCCGCATGTGGAACCCCGCGATCCTGCCCGACATGGAACCGTCCACCGACCACCGGGTCATGCACTGCCTGGCCGACACGCTCCGCTACGCGCGCGCATACCGGGGGCTCATATGCTCGATCGGCTGAAACACGCGCCCGCCCGCCTGTGGGCGTGGCTGAAACGCCTCCCCCGCCGGATCGGCGCATGGACCATGTCCGAGCGCGGCCGCATCGTATGGACGCGCCTGCTCGCCGCCCTCCTCCTGCTCCCCCTCGCCCCGTCCCTGACCGTCGTATGGAAGATCATGTTCGAGGGCGGCACCATCGCCGACCAGACCGTCGTCATCTACATCACGATCCTCATCCTCCTGATCCGGGGCATGCGACGCGGCCTGAAACGCCATCCCCGCGACAAGGAGGACGAGCGGTGAGACGCCCGCCGCGCGGGTTCACCTCCTACGCCGCCTACGCCCTCTGGCATGCGGCCGTGTTCGCGTCCATGAACCTCCTGTACTGGCCGGCGGTCATCCCCGGACTCGCCGGAACGGTCCCGCCCGCGGCGGGCGTCCTGGTCGCGGGCATCGGGATCACGCTCGCCGCAGGCGTCGAATGCACGCAGGGATACGGTTTCGAGGAGGCACGCGAAGGCGGCTTCCATACCGGCCTCGCGGTCGCATGCCAGATGCCCGCCGTCTGCTTCCGCCTCATCCTCCTGACCATGGGAACGCCGGACGGAACCCTGTTCTGGACGCGCACGCTCGCCGTCCTGGGCGTGCTCGCATGGCAGACATGCTGCATCGTCATGGACCGGCTGTGACCACAATGGGACGCATGACCAGACTCATCGACTACGGGGCGTGGGCGTCGTCCCGCTCCGACCCGTCGAAACGCCGCACATGGCCGTTGCGCCGCGCCGGATGGCGTTTCGACCGCGCGTCCGGCGCATGGGACGGGCCGGACGGCGAACGGCTGACCGTATCCTTCCTCGGGTTCGCCATCCTCGAACGGGAGGACGCGGACTGGGAGCATCCCGGCACGGGCTACGGGACGCAATGGCATGGCGGCAGGTACGGCATGCCATATGCCCGACGCGTCGACGGCGACTGGAGGCCCCGCGTGGCCGTCATGCTCGCCCGGAACGCCGTCAAGGTCCAGGATCTGATGCTCTCCCGTCCCCTGACCGCCGTGTCCGCGGCGGACGCGCGCCGGCTCCTCGTCCGGTGCCGGCGCGCCGCCGACCTGTATCCGCCCGACGATCCGGACCTGTTCCGGCGTCTCATGGACGGATTGGAGGAGAGGACGACGCGTATCGGATCGTACGCCATGGTGGAATACCGGCGGGGGTTCGCCGGCCCGGTCCTCGCCCTGGCGGGCGGCCTGCTCACCCCGGTCGGCTCGTTCCTCCTCGGATCCGATCCGGCGGGGTTGGCGGGCATCGCCGCGCTCGCCGCCGGACTCGCCTGCTCCGGACTGTCCTCGCTGATCGACGGGACGGAACGCGCGGGCGGCGCATAGGCGTCGCGCCGACGGCATGATCCGTTCATGAAAAGCGATATGCCATGACCAATCCGAATCCAACCAATCTCAATACGCGCAACCGCAACCAGCCTACGGGCAGCCGAACTATGCGCCGCCAGTTCAACCCCGTATACCCGCGTCCTTGACCTCCGAATCCTTGACCCTGATTGCGGTCTTCAAGGCGTCCGACTTCAGGTATTCCGTCAGCTTCTTCCGCGCCTTCACCGCCCTGTCGTATGAGGTGGCGCATTCCTCTGAAGCCGCCGTCAACCGATCATGGTTCCAATACAGGCATCCGCCGATACCGCCCGCCGCGAGGACGACGGCGCATCCGCCCGCGATCACCGGCACCAGCCACTTCGGGCGCTTCGGTTTCGAGGCGGCGCGGGCGGCCCCCGACGGTTCCGTCGGGGGCTGGGGCACGGGATTCGATCCGCTCATGTTATGTTCCTCTTTCATGTTTCCGCTACGCGCACGATGATAAATCATCAAAACAATAAAGAGGTGTGGCATATCCCATTATGGGATATACCACACCTCTCACGCGGAAAGAGGAAAGATCAACTGCAGGGAACTTGGACGCCCGGCTTGCCACTGGTATCAAACACCCAGCAATCTTCATAATAACCGTCATCACCACCAGAGGAGCCTCCGTTGCCGCCGCCCTGGGAAGGCTGCTGTGGCTGCGGCTGTGGCGTCGGCGTATAGCCGCCTCCGTTACCGGTGGGCTGCTGTGGCATGTACGTGTAGCCGCCGCCCTGGGATTGCGTGTAGCCTCCGCCCGTGTATCCGGTGTAGCCACCGGTCGTATCGCCCGTGTAGGAGGAGCCGTTGTCCGGCGCCTGGGCGGCATTGTCGGCCGCCTGCTTCTCCTTTTCGGCCCTGGCCTTCGCGTCCGCATCCGACTTCGCCTTGATGGAGTCGTTGACCGCCTTCACCGCATCCGAGATTGCCTTCCCGTCCTTCGATTTGATGGCGTTCTCCAATGCGGCGCGAACCTTGTCGTCCTTCACCCTGCCCTTCGAATCATTCAGGATCCTGGTCGCGTCGGCAACGGTCTTGTCGGTCTTCGAGGCGTTGACCGCATCCGCCTTGCCCCTGACCTCGTTCACGGTCTTCGCATATGCGGCCGCAAGACCGTCGATCTTCTTCGTCATCGCCTCGATATCGGCCCGATCGCCGGAGGGGCATTCCGGAACGGTCGTCTTCGTCTTCTCGGAGGCCTTCACCGTCGAAGCCAACGTCCCGACCGTTTTCGCGTCCTTGACCTCCGAATCCTTGACCCTGATTGCGGTCTTCAAGGCGTCCGACTTCAGGTATTCCGTCAGCTTCTTCCGCGCCTTCACCGCCCTGTCGTATGAGGTGGCGCATTCCTCTGAAGCCGCCGTCAACCGATCATGGTTCCAATACAGGCATCCGCCGATACCGCCCGCCGCGAGGACGACGGCGCATCCGCCCGCGATCACCGGCACCAGCCACTTCGGGCGCTTCGGTTTCGAGGCGGCGCGGGCGGCCCCCGACGGTTCCATCGGGGGCAGGGGCACGGGATTCGATCCGTTCATAATGCTTCCTTCATGTTTCCGCTACGCGCACGATGATAGCATCATGCGTGGCTTGTTCCGGTCGGTTTCCTCACATCCCGGGGATTCATCCATTCCTGGCGCTTGCCCCGGCTTCAATCATCCCGCGGTATGCGTCCCCGGGAAACCAACGGTTGGCAGGTCGGCCTCCCGGGACAAAACCGAACCAATATTCGAACAAATGTTCTATTAAGGCGGGGGGCGGACGCCCCGCACCGGCCGACAAGGGGAAGTACTGGCGCAGGAACCCCGTATGGCGTCAAGGCCGAACGCCGGGCGCGCAGGCAGACGCGCTGCGTCTCATCGCCCCGGTCGAGTACGCGAGCGCCGAAGCGTTGTGCGAGGGTGATGCGTATCGCATCGCGTGCGAGCTGGACGTGACGCTGCAGGTCGTCAGGGATTATCAGGACATGCTGCACGACACGATACGCATGTGAAAACGCCACGGCCTCTCCCGCGAGCGCCAGGGCGTGTGTGGCGTATCATCCGTCCGTTGCTTCGCTGGTTCTGTTCCATGGGCAGAATCCGCCGGCGTAATGCACGTTTTTCTGGAACAGTGCGACCGCGTCCGGTGACAGCGATTCCAGATAGTTGTAGTTGACTATCCTGGCGACGCAGTATATCGATACTTGCTCGGCTCCGGCGGTTTTCAGGCATGCGGCGACCGATTGGGCGTTCGCCCCGGTCACCCATGAGTCGTCGAGGAGCAGGACGTTCCCATTCAAGTCGGGTGCGGATTCGATGTGGAACCTCTCCGGGTCGAAGCGTCTTTTCTCACCTTCCGACGCGGTGATTTCCACCTCGGGCAGACCTCCCATGACTGATGTGGCTATCTCATGGAACGGGTGCGGTTTCCCGTATCGCGGTGATTGCCTGGTCGATGGTACCATCGCCCAGGCAACTGGCGATCCTCCGGCGACCGCGTTCAGGCAATCCCCGTGTCCGACTATGCCCAATGCCAGAATCGCCCTGACGAGCGTGCGGTAGTCGGGTGACGCCGGATGCTCGTCCTTGTACCCGTACATCATCTTCAACGACTGGCTTCTTGGTTCCGGGGCGTAGACGCCGAATGCGAGCCGGTCGGCGAGGAGATGCCCGGCACCAATGGCGGATGCACTGCCGTGGATGAGTGAGCAGCCGCGGCACATCCAATAACCGGCGCCTTTGAACCCTCCGCATTCGGGGCACAGGTATCCGTGGACCGACTTGTACCTCACGGTTTTCAGGTAGCTGCCGGCCATGCTGTCTATGGCGCGGTCAAGCGCTAATCCGTATCTACTGATCATTCGACCTCGATGCGCCTGCCGACAACAGCATGTCCACGGATTCCTCGAGCGCACGTCCCATTCCCAGAAGGTCATGCAATCTCGCCTTTACGTCGTCGACAGTGGACGCCACACACACGCCCGGCCTGGACGCCAGCTTCCTTCCCCATTCAGTCCCGTCGGCGACGGTGTCCCTGAGTATCACGGGACGACCATGCTGCTGGGCCTGACGGGCCTGGATCCTGGTCCCGGAATGCTCGGACGCCTGCACGACGACGGTGGCCACACCGTATCCGCTCATCGACGCGTTCCGCATCGGGAACGTGTACTTGGTCGGCCCCTGGTCCGGCCAGAACTGCGAAAGCACAAGCCCGTCGCGTCCGATGCGGTCCTGCAGCGTTCCGTTCTCCCTGGGATACCGTTTGGTGATCCCGGTGCCGATGAACGCGACCGTGCGCCCGTCTTCCTCCAAAGCCCTGACATGAGCCGCGGTGTCTATGCCGGAGGCGAGTCCGGCGATGACGGCGAACCCACATGACACCAGCATGGAAGCCGTGTCCTGCGCGAATTTCAGCGATTCGGCGTCGGCCTTCCGGGAACCGACCACACTGACGCCAAGCTCGTCCTGTACCATGCGGCCTTCCGCGAAAAGGAACGGTGGCATGTCCACGACCTGGCGGAGCCTGTTCGGATACCGGTCATCGAGGACGGAAACGAAGTCGAGACCACGACGCTCCCACGAGTCCACTTCGTCCAGCGCCGCGTCGAAGGCGGACTCAAGTTCCGCAGCCCTTGCCCGCGAAACAGGTATGTCCCGGTCATCGAACAGGGTCGGCTCCCCGTTCTCGAAATCATCCGGATCCTCGTCGTCATATAACGGGTTGTTACGCGGGTCGATCTCGTGCATGAGCACCTTCAGGGCGCTTCCGTTGCGCTCGACGGTCTCGGCTATGGACGACCACGAATCGCGCTTCCGGTCGATCGTGTTAAGCAACGCCACCAGTGCGGCGTTCTCCCGCATCAAACCCTCATCGTCAGACATCTGCCACGCTCCCATGCATCTCACCGGTCTCCCCATTCTAATATCGGAACGTTACATCCCGCGTCATGAGGCATCCGTCCGCGAACACGGCTGTCTTCTATCCGCGTGCCGGCGTCGCGTCGATGATCTCGATCCCGTCGTGCAGGTCGGGTATGGCGGCGGCCATCAGCCGCCCCAGCGAGGCGGCGTCCCTGTGGGTGTATCGCATGGTCATCTGCATGCTGGTGTGGCCCATGACGGCTATGCGCGCGTCGTCCGGCATGTTCGCGCGGGCGGCCATCGTCGCCATCCAATGCCGCGCGGAATGGATCTTCACCTGCGGCAGGCCCGCCGCCTTCAGCGCCTTGCACCATTGGTATCGTTCGGTGCTGGAGCAGACGGGGTTGCCGCGGGCGGATGTGAACACGAAGTCACGCATGCCGATGTTGTTCGCCCGGATCCAACCCCATCCGAAAAGGAAACAGGAAGCGAACCGGGTGCCGTCTCGCGTGTCAGGCGCGCCTGCGGTTGCGCAGCGCGAACGCGGCGCCCAGGCCGGCGAGCAGCATGCCGGCCGCGACGGCGGGCAGGACGCCCGTGCCGGTGGAGGCGAGCTGCTTCTCCCTGACGGTCACGGTCTCGTTCGACTTGCGCGCGTCACCATAGGAGACGAGCCTGCCCGTCTGGTCGTACACCTTCTCACGCCAGTAGTAGGTGCCGGTCTCCTTGACGGTCACGGTCGGCGAGTGGACGCCGTCCTTCGCGTCGACCTTGCCGGTGACGGTGACGAGCACGTCCCCCGACTGGTCTCCGTCGACCTGCCTCCACAGTTCGAATTCGGCCTTGGCGGCCTGCCCGCAGTTCCTGAGCAGGAGCTCGTCGTGCAGGTCGGCCCTGCCGTTCTCCAACGTGACCTCACCCTGGCTCCTGGTGGACACCTCGCACCTGGGCGTTTCGGGCTTCCTGCCTTGGACGCGCACGATTTCGGATGCGAGGCCGAAAGCGTGCTGCACCCTGCCGTGGGTGAGCTGACGCCAGGCCAAGGCGGCGAGCGGATTATGGTTCTGGTCGCCGGTCAGACTCGGGGTCATGACCCAATGCCAAGCGTAGGTGCCCGATTCGGTCAGGGTGAACGAGTCGGTCGTGTAGGTGCCGAACCTGGTGACGTCCTTGATGTCGGCCTCGTGAACCTTCACCGCGTTTTCGGGCACGGTGTCGGTCTGCTCGATCGCGGCGGACGGGTCGTCACTCACCTTGTAGAGGACGCCGTGGAAGTCGAGGCTGAGCGGCGTGCTCTTCGCGGTCTCGCCTTCGGTGACGTTAGTCTCCGGGTAGGTGGGCCACACGTCCTTTTCGTTGGTCTTGGCGACGACGAGCTTGTCGACGGTGGTCTCCCCCGCCTTGACTTCCTTGCTGGACACCGTGGAGTCGAGCTTCGGGGTGAGGCGGAACATGACGGTCTCATCCGCGGTGAACGGAGCCTCATGAACATCCTTGGCGAACGGATAGTCCCTGGACGGTTCGATGCCGGTCTGGTTTTCCGTGTCCTGATCCTTGTTCGCGATGTCGAACACGAACGTGGCGTATCCGGATGGCAGGTTCGTCAGATCCACACCATCCTCGGCCTTCCATTGGGCGACAGGCTTGTCCTCGTCACTGCTGGAAATCAGGTAGTCGCCGGCCTTGTTCGTGGTGAACGTGGCGGTGGCGAGCTTCACGGCCTGTTTGGGCAGTTCGACGGTCTTGCCCGCGGCGGTATCCTTCTGAGCCTGTTCGGCCTGTTCGCGGGTCATGCCACCGTAGATGGTGCCATTCACGGTAAGCGTGATCTGGTTGTCTTCCGTTTCCTTGCCTTCGCCCTGACCGTCCTTGGTGTGCAGCCAGTCCTGGGTGTCGACCTTGCCGTCACCGTTCACGCCGGTCACGTTGAGTGTGACCTTATCGCGGATGACGCTGCCTTTTTCAAGGTAGACGACATCGGTCTTGTCGGATGCCTGAGCGGAACCGATTTGCACGCTCGGACGTTCGGTGCCGTCGGCGCCGGTCACCGTGCTCTGATCGGTCTTGTAGGCGCCGCTCACACTCGACTTGATGGTCGGCTGCATGTTGCGCATATGCTGAGTGGATTCCGCTTCGAGCACGTTGTCGGACCAGTCGTAGTCCGTGGACAGGTACTGCTTCATGTTGGCGTCCTGCATGTCGGGCGTGATCTGCCACACCCACGTGTACCAGCCGGTGTCCGGCAGGCTCGACGGGGTGGCTCCCGGGTGCGTCTTCACGAAGTCGGGGTCCATGGTGATGGAGGTGGCGTCCACGTGATTGGTGGCGCCGTCCTTGTCGCCGGTGACGGTCGCGGTCGCGGCCTTCACCCCATCCTTGACGGTCGTCCGGCCTTCGACCGGCTTCTTCGCGAAGTAGTAGAGGGTGCCGGTGCTCTTGATGGTCGCGCCTTCAATCCAGTCGCCGCCCGTCGGGTCCACATGCCAGGTCAGATCGTCTTCGGGCGCATGCCCGTATTCGATGCGATGATCCGACTGGTCGGACTGGATGGTCGGCTTGAAGTTGTTCAGCACCTCGAACGTGATGTTCTCCGACGTAGTCTCAGGATCAGAGGGACCTATCAGGTTCTGGTTCGGAGAGCTCAGCTTGACGGCCTTCGGGATTTTTCTCTGTACGCTCCCCGTCACTTTGCCGTTGCCCGTTGCCGTCCACGGAAGGTGGATCGCCTGACCTGTGGTGGTGCCGCTGATCGTGTTCGTCTTGGTCTGGTCGAACACGGCCGGGCCGTTCAGGGTCGCCGTGTACTGGATGCCCGCGATTTCGACGCCGTTCTCGTTCATGATGCTCGGGGTGACCATTCCCTTGCGTTTGCCGATGGTGTACTGGTATCTCATGTCGAGGTTCGAGGGCGTGTTGGCGACCGCCTCCGTCCACAGGCTGTTCATTTTGGCCGTGTACGTGTCCCAGCTGGTGCCGTCCTTCCAGCCGAGGCGTTGGAGGCCATTCAGGTATTCGTTGCCCATCGGGTCGAGCTTCTGGTGGATGAGGCCCGCGATCGCGGCCTGCGTGAGGTCGTCCCTGTCGTTGTTGTACTTGTCGGTCAGCCAGGCGAGCTTCTGCGCGTCCGGTTTCGTCTTCGCGTCGGTCCACTCGCCCCACGTGCCCGCCGTGCCCGTGTAGAGCACGTCGGCCTGGATGCAGTACACGTTCTTCCCGTTGACCTTGTCGACCACGCCGAGCGACTGCTCCATGCCCTCGTACTTGTGTCCGTTGCTGAACGTGATCGTGCCCAGGTTCGCCCACAGGCCCGGGTTGCCGTTCTGGATGGAGCGCTCAAACGGATCACGCATGTCGGCCGCGTCCGCCGTGCCCGCGACGAGCATGCCCGCCGCCAGGGTGGCGGCGGCCGCGACGCCCGCGGCGAGCGTGCGCGCCCAGTGTCTGTCGTTATGAGTCGAACCCATAAGGATGTTTCCTTTCTGTCGGATAGGGGACGGCGTACGTCCGCCCCTCGCACGCGCGTCTATGCGGGCCGGAAAGGCATGATCGTCCCGGGACATGGAAGAACGGCATGGGATTGGATTTGACGGTTTCTAGCCGAGCGCGTCCCTGACCTTGACGACGATGTCGAGCAACGGGGACAGGAGACCCGTCGGCCCGTACGTCCTTCGCAGCCGATCGTATTCGACGCACGCGTCCCGGACGGTCACGTCCCAGCCCTCACGGGCGATTAGCGGATACCGGCCGGCCGTGTTCAGGCTGCGGCGCACCGGCCCGAACATCAACCGGTATCGGAGCCATGCGAGACGCGGCCGCGCGGAATCCTCCAACGTTCGCGCCCGGTCGAGGATGAGCGTCGCACCGTAACGCAGCATGCAGGCGCGAACCGTCATGTCAAGGTCCTCCGCGTCGCCGGTCCGGTACGTCCACCCGGGGTATGGGACGCGACGGGAGCGCATGCCGTCCATCAGGCCGCGCCGTTCCCGCCCGGCCACGCATACGCTGGCGCTTAGGCCGGTGGCCCGGCCCATGACCATGAGCATCGCGGAATCCCCCGCCGTCCGCCCCATGACCAGGCTCCGCTCGGAATAGCGGAACGGGGACCGATCCCGTCTCCACGAGGCGTCCCGATGGAAGTAGCGCGCCGGGTTCGCGTCGAACACGCCGTGCCCGATGAGGAACGGCCGTATCGTGATATGCCCCTGTCCCGTCATGGCGGCCCATGGTACGCGCGTCCGAACCGGCCGGTCCCGTCGTGTCCCGTGATGCGGACGGGGGATGGCATCCCAGCCGGCCGCGTAGCCGACGGCCAGGAGCATGAGGCGCGGAGCCCACACGTGTTTTGCTTCAATGTTTGTTCGACAGGTTCGGCAGTGTTTTTCCGCAGTGTGGG
>OLOI01003020.1_pt1 | contig 10959 bp, 11 predicted proteins | sample 1672131 | NCBI WGS metagenome assembly OLOI01 (sample SAMEA3136651, study PRJEB25190) | human gut metagenome | reverse complement strand
AGAGCTAGTGTGAGGTTTACGGCTTTACATTCTGCCAAAAAGTAGTTGCCAATAGCTGCTTGCCATTGATGCTCTAGATTCAGGTAAGAGGCGGTCATGTCATTCCTTTCTAACGGGTACATATCCCATTATATAGAAAGTCTTTATCATGTCAAGTCTTTACCATATGCTTGCATTAACGATTTTCTGCACTTTCTCATAGGTACCTGGGCCATATTGCGCATCAAGTAGCTGTTTTCGCTGTGGATAGTTTCCCCAGTATCCCTTGATTACCTCGCTAGCTAATTTATCATAATCGGGTGCAATGCCTTTGTTCACAATTTTCTGCACCTTATCATAGGTACCGGTTCCATAAGCGGTATCTAGCGCGTTTTTGCGATTCCATCCGTTGCCCCATTTTCCCTCCCACACCTCACGGGCCAATTGCTCGTAATCAGGTGTAGTAGGTGCAGGAGCTGGAGCCGTGCCGGAGCTACCTGCATACTTTCCCCACGCTTCCGCATCCATATAGGCATAGTCACCGTCAAGGTTTCCGCTCCAGGCGGGCAACTTCAATGAGCTGGTGAACTGCCAGATGGCGCAGATCGTCCAGGGCGCGATGCTGTAGGGCATTTTAGAATTAGGCCATGAGGTGTAGGCTTTTGGATAACCTGCAACCCAAAGCCCGCACTTTTCGGGAATCCAGGAGCCTTTGAATTTAGAGCATTGCGAGGCACTTATATAGATCATGGCCCAGATGCCCGTAAGCTCATGGTAGCGTGCGAGCCATTTTTCACACCATGCAACATCGGAATTTGCGCCCCATACCTCATAGTCAAGAACAGGGATACCTTGGCCCGTGTAGTTCTTTGTCTGATTGTAGAAGTATTCCGCTTCCTTCTCTGGCGCATTGGAGCGGGCGAAATGGTAATAGCCCCACAAAATGCCGTTGGCTTTGCAATTCTGGATGTACTTATCGCATTGTTTGTCAGTGAAGCCCACGCCCTCGGTGGCTTTCACAATGCAGAATTGCACGCCCAGATTCGAGGGAACAATACCCGCTTGCCAATTGGAGATATCTACACCCTTAAGCGTTGGCATTTTCCTCCTCCAGTTCCTCGGCAGCCTCTATGCGGTGCGCGTGCTCGAAGATCTGCCCCAGGGGGCTATTGGTAATTTCAGGGTTCAGGATGCAGAGATTTTCAAAGATAGAAACACATTCAGCGATGATGATATACACGCATGTAACCACGATAGAGGGAATTTCAAAACCAAGGTCAATGTAGAGCGAGGCCACTTCCAAAATGTAGGCCAGGAGAATGAGCCCGATAAAGCCGGACTTGTGCCAAAGGCCCTCGCGCAGGGCCGTTGAGTTGAGGGCTTTTTTCTTTATGCCCCCTGCAATGCCCGTCAAAATATCGAAGATGATAAAGATGCACGTGATTGTAATGATGAGTGCGCATCCTGCGAACACTGCATACCATTCCATAGCTACTCCTTGCGTGGCCGCCCGTTCTTTCTGCTGCTCTTGTATTCTACCACGTCGCTTTTGAGGAATACCGGGGAGCCATTCACATATCGTTGACAGAGCTTGCCGGTAGCCGCTAACTGGTCGATGCGTTGGCGCGAAACGCCTAGAAGCTTGGCGGCTTGTACGGGTGTCATAGTCTCTACATTTCCCAAAGCCCGCAGAGGCACCATCATGTATCCATCACGTACCGGGTAGGCTATCTGGGTATTGGTCAGAGGATCTATAACAACCAATGAATTTTCCAAGTGCACGGCATCGAAGGGCGCACCAGTAAGGGGGCAGGTATGAGTTTCAGTTTTCATAGCTTCCTTTTCGTTAAAACTCTTGATATAGTTAAGAGTATAACCGAAAGGAGAGACTATGGCAAAGCCCAGAAAACGAAACAAGACCGGCGACGATGTATACAACGCCCGTAGGCGCTTCGCCCGTGCGGCAGAACGTAATTTGGCAAAGGCTAAGGAAACGAGCGGGGCTACCTCCGAGCGCTACCGGCAACTGGCGCGGCAGAATCTGGAAAGCGCCATAGACCTTTACGATTCAAAGTCATTGAACAGAAAGAGCGCCCAGCGTATCAGGCAGGCGGCAGGCGAGTTGGGCGTAGACTTGGAAAGTGCCAAGGCTGATACCGGCAGGGCAAACAAGCTGGACGTTATGAGCCGTTCCTTTTCCACGCTGGAAAGCAACCTCGCCGATGATAATTTCCGACGAGAGCAAGAGGCCCGCGCCCTGCTCAACGATGATCGTATAGGCTCGCGCATTCTCGGGGGCCTGGTGGACGTATGGCGCGACAAGGCAACTATTATCGATGATAGCGGCATGGCGAAGATAGACAATGCAAAGATCATGCCCGCGCTCTTCGATTACTTCGGCGTGGACAATCTGGCCGATATGATGGACAAATTGGAGAATTCCATAGGCTCCAAGCTCTACGAAATGAGAGGCGATGCCGACAATATCTATGAGCATGTAAAGGTGCTCATCCAAACCAAGGTGTTAGAGAATACGCTGGTGCAGTAATGAAGGAACGCAAGCCTTACCGCATCGTGGGGGCCTATGACAGCGAGACGACCAACTACAACGAACAGGGCGTTGTGACTGCTTTCCCCATCTTGCACCAGCTCGGACTTTTGGGCGGTACGCCTGTTGAGGAAGTCACAGCGGAAAACGTGGAGGAACACGTCAGTATATCCATGTTCCGTCATGCGTTGGATCTCTATAGGGCATTGGACAATCTTATATCAACAGACTTAGATTATGTGCCTGTTATCATGTGTCATAATCTCTCATTCGATATGTACGGACTTTCCCCTTGGTTGGCCCGTCATGAGGTGAAGGTATTGGCTAAGAGTGAGAGAAAGCCCATTACCTTCACCATCTTGGATGAGGCGGGAAACCCTGCGCTGGTGATATGGGATACCCTTGTTTTCACTCAGCAGTCATTGGAGCGCATGGGCAATGATTGCGGCTATAAGAAGGGTAGCGGTGAGTGGGATTATGGGCTTGTGCGCACGCCCTCAACGCCCCTCACGCCCGAGGAAATAGACTATGCAAAGCGCGATATCTACGTGCTTTTTGCATGGTTCGGCTGGTGGCTTAGGCGCAATCCCGATATAGATCCGTCGCGTCTTGCAATCAACGTGGTTACGAAAACGGGCGTAGTGCGCGAGAGGCGGCGCGTGCGCTTCTCCAAGCTCAAAGGCGCTGGCCTGCGCGATAACGTGCAGCGCTATTGGCTCTTTCGCAACCGATGCGAGGCACCATCCACTGATGATGAGCTATATACCATGATGGCGGCGACGCGAGGGGGTTTTACCTTCTGCTCCAGCTCCAATGCGTCGGTTCCATTCGATTTAGCGGGCACAGACGATATAGTGGCGGCATTCGATGCCACCTCGCAGCACCCGGCGCAGTTAGTGAGCCACCTATACCCCATCAATTTCAAAGAGCGCAGCCCGCAGGTGCTGGAGGAATCTTTCAACCTCATTAGCAAAATTAAGATGGCCCGAGTGCTCAAAATATGGGAGCGTCCATTTCCCGTGGCGTTCTATGCCTGCTTCGAGTTCGATAACCTGCGACCCAAAGCCGGTAGCGTCTATGAGAGGTGCGGCGTGTTGCCGCTTGCCAGTGCCCGGTACAGGGATTCTGAGCAATTGGCCTTTGACGAGGACAACGGGGACAAGGCAGCATATCAGGAGGAAATGAACAGGCGCGATTATTGCGACACCGCCCAGGATGCCGTGTGCGCGTTCGGCAAGCTGGTAAGTGCCAAAAAAGCAAGGCTCTACATTACAGAGCTTACTGCCTGGGAGATATGCCAATGCTATGACTTCGATGCCGTGCGAGCCGTGCACGGCTACTCTACGGGGCGCTTTGCAAAGCCGTCTGATATGGATGTTATCTCTGTTATGCAATTCTACAAGGCAAAAGACCAGTTCAAAATCGCCCGTGAGCAGTTCTTCGAGAAAAAGACCATCGACAACAAAGAAGAACTCATAAGGCTTGGCATTGCCCCAGCCATTGCCGAGGGTATGGAGGCGGGTACTATTTCGGACGGTGACGTGGATGCAACCTATATGGGCCTGAAAGCCGACCTCAACGCTATTTTCGGTATCTCATGCTCAAACCAGTACCGTAGGCCAACGGTGCTCACTAACACCGGCATAACCTACACGGGAGAGTTCGGCATATGCAACGCTCCCAAAACTCCCAAAGTGTGGTACCAGTTCGGCCAGCGCATTGTAGGCTGGTCGCGCATCGCGCAGATCTGCGCCATCGAGCTTACCATGCCCTATGCGAAGGAGCTTATCAACGGGGATACCGACAGCGTAAAGGAGCTGGTGCCGAGGGCCAATATTGGGAGGGTGGAGCGTGCACTGGAAAAGCTGGGCCGTGCCGTCGATGCAGGAAAGCAAAAAGTGTGCGAGAGAGTACAGAGGGCCTATCCCGCTATGTACGACCCATTGGAACAGATTGGCTGGTACGTGCATGAGTTCGTTTCGGAGCGCTTCTGCGCGGCTTGGAACAAGGCATATGCCACTCAGGACGTGGACAAGCGCAAGGGCGTGCGCCGATTCTCATTTACCATGGCAGGAATACCGACGCGCAGGCGTGTAAACGACTTCTCTTGCTTCATAGGGGTAAACGGGTTTGCCGATAGGCTCTATGCCATGGGCTGGAGCTTCACCGATATATGCAATGTTTTTCTGGGCTACAACGTGACCTATGCCTATGACATCATCAAGCTCAACGGCAGGCGCTTTCCCGAATGGGGCGAGCACGCCTTTTTGGATGTGACCGACTACCAGGGCGTGCGCTCCAAGGTTGCCGAACCCTGCGCATTGGCGCTCTTCCCTATGGCAAAGACCATAAACGATACCGGCACACCTGACAACGAGACCAACATGGCCTATGCCCTTCGCAACAATCCCCATGTGAACACGGCGCGCAAGCTGATTTTCTCAGGTGGCGTGGCAGATATCGAGGTAGGTGATATTTTCAAATGAGCAGATACTATGACTGGCAGGACACTATGAGCCGTCAGACTGGCACAAATGGCGAGATATGCCTGGTGCTTGGGGCCAAGGATATCGGTAAGACCTTCGGGCTTAGGAAAAAGTGCATAGAGCGCTGGATTAAGGCCCGTGAGACGTTTTGCGAGGTGTGCCGCACCAAGACCGAGGCAGAGGCCGTTGCACCCAACTACTTTGCCAAGATCGTGAGCGAGGGTTTTTTCAACGAGTACGAATTCAAGACTAAGAAGGGTTGCGGCTATATTGCCAAAAAGACCACGGATGACGAGTGCCCAGACTGGCAGCTCCTCTGCTATTTTGTGGCGCTCTCATCATTCCAGACGGAGAAGAAACGCACCTTTGTCGCTCCCAAGCGCTTTATCTTCGATGAGGCCATTATCGACACGAAAGACAAATACCACCGTTATCTGCCCGATGAATTTTTGATCCTCGCGAATCTGCTGGATACCATATCGCGCCAGCAGCCGGGAAGCGACTACCATTACAACGTCTATCTGCTCGGCAACGCCGTAGATCTTACGTGCCCGTATCTGCGCCATCTGGGCATCAACAAGATACCCAAGTTCGGCTATTCCTACTACAAGAACAAGACCGTGCTTCTCCATTATGTAGAGCCATGGGATGCCGAGGACAGACGGGCACAGACCCTGGTAGGCAGAATGCTGGAGGGATACGATGAGGCAAGGGTCATATTCGACAATGAATTCCAAGACACAACCGGCAAGGAGATTGCCAAAAAGACCTCTACAGCAAAATACCGCTTTTGCCTGGTATGGGGCAAAATGAAATTCGCGATCTGGATAGATTCAAAGCGCGGGCTATGGTTTATCACCTCGAAAGTACCCAAGGGCGCTGAGAATATCTATACGCTCACAAAGAAAGATTCGACGGTGAACTATGCCGTGCTGGACAAGGCCAGCCCCCTAACGTCGCTTTTGGTGAAGATCTATTACGTGGGGGGCCTGCGCTATGACAGCGCCCACCTTCGAGAAGCGTTTTTCGAGGTGCTGGCCTTTCTGGGCGTGCGTTAGGAAAATTCGTAGTTGACATTTTACTATTGATGCTATAAAGTCTTTAACCGTTCAAGGATATTGAAGGGAGGAGGTATGCAAGATATCCACTGGATATACCAGGAACGAGAAACGGAGCAGCCGTGGGCTTTGCAGATTTTCCACGTCTACTCCAAGCGCAAGCCCATCAACCAAAGCCTTGAGGCCGTTCTATACTCGGAGCGCATTGCAGGTGAAACCCACTCGGCAGCAATGGAGCTGGACGCTTCAAAGGACGTTGAGGACATGGCGCAGGCCCTATGCTTGGACATGGGCCAGTATCTGGAAGTTACCGGGAAAGATTACCAGCAGCTTGAAACTGCCCTTGGCAACATTGTAAATCGTTAGAAAGGACTAACAGAAATGGCAGAGAACAACGCAATGGCACTGGCAACCATCATGAATGACCAGCCAGGCACGTCCATGTGCACTATCACGCCCGACCCTGGCAACATGGAGCAGGCGAAAGTCATCTACAACGCCATGAACAATCCCACGCACAAGCTGGCCGACTTCGTGAATAAGAAGATTTTCGTTGAGAATTTCCTGGTAGAGGTAACGGAAATGAGCAACGAGGAAACGGGAGAGGTTCAGAACGCACCAAAGTGCGTGCTCATCGGCCCCGACGGTGTTTCTTACCTTGCTACTTCCAAGGGCGTTTTCAATTCCCTTCGCAATGCCTGCGTTGCCTTCGGCATGGCCCCCTGGCCCGGCGGTATCTCATTTGTGCCCAAGTATGTGAAGGTGGGCCGTGGCAATATGCTCACCTTGGACATGGAGTAGGTGAGAAACGGTGCTATAATTCGACCCGTGGCACTGTGCGACAGATTTTTCAGCGCAGAATCGGAACATGCGGCCTGTGATGGGCACCGACGCGCAGCCGTGGCGTAAAGCCGAGCATGACGGGTGGAATCTTAGCCAGATTCGCTACATTTCAAAAGGCCTGTGCAGTTGTGCGGGCCTTTTAGTTTGGAGGCATTTTGAAAGAGATAACAAATGCGAAGCTCAAACGGCTTTGGAAGGGCCTTAGCGCCATTGCGTGCAGCGATTCGCAATACAACCCTTACAAGGGATCCGTCTATTTCCGCAACGGATGGTTCTATGCCACCAACGGCTTTTCCCTTATTCGCGTGGAGCTGCCCCTGTTCAAGTTGCTCAACTACGAGGCGGGAAAGCTGTACGTGGTGGAAGAGATCAGTGAGGATGGATACCCGGTGCTCGGCCAGAACATTCTCACCGAGCAACGCAACGCCAACGGCCATGCCGACTACTTAGATAAGCTATTCGAGCCGGACGGCCAAGAGCCGGTAAACTGCGAGGCTGATTTGAAGTATCTGGAGCCCGTGCTAAAGTGCTTCAAGGCGCTGGGCCTCACCCTTCGATTTACCACGGATAGCAAGCGCCTTTTCGTATCCAGCAGGCAGTCTTTCATGTACCGCAAGCAGCTTTATGAGGTGTGCATGGAGGGCATGGTCATGTATGTCAGGGTTAGGCAATGAAGCACTTGAAGAAAATTGCAAACGCGATTCCAAGGAGATTAAATGACAGATCAGCAGACAAACGCGCCATCTACTTCACCGGCCCCCAGTGCAGCCTCTACACCGTCCACGCAGAGTGTTTCATCGGCTGCGATTCAATCTGATGGAGCTGCCCCCATCGCTGGGACTGCGAGTTCTACTACGGCTGGATCATCCCGGCCCGCGACCGAGCAGCCGTTACAGCAGACGGCGGCATTGTTCCAACCCGTGATGGCGCAACCCTCGCAACTGCCGGTTCAGAATGTGGCGCAGACACAACAGGCACAGCCGATGCCGAGCGCCCAGGATGCCATCATCGCTCAGCTCCAGGCGCAAAATGCGGCCCTGCTCCAGCAAACCCAGGCGCTTAACGCCCAGGTGGTGCAGTTCATCCAGGGTGGGGCGCAGCTCGCATCACAGCAGCCCCAGCAGGGCCAGCAGATCGCACAGCCCGTTACCCCTCCCCAGGTGCAGCAGATGCTGCAAATGGGAGCGCAACCTGACCCCCTGGGCACCTTCAACCCGCCCAGCCTTGCCAAAGGCCAGGACATAAGCCTGGAGGCTTTAGCCTCTCAGATCGGAAAGCAAGATTAGCTATTAAAGCCCGGTAACTTTCGCCGGGCTTTTCTTTTAGGACAAAAGTGCTACAATGCGCCCATACCGTAACACAAAAGGTCATGAGGTAGGAATGCCAGAAGAGCATGAGCTGCACTGTTCGGTAGCCCGACCGCTCCAGTAGAAAGGATTAACATGAGCGTTCTAAACTCCGATGTGCTGACCCGTGCATGGATCTCAGGCTCCAACATGTTCCAGCAGCGCATCCCCAATCCCGCCATCAACTCCTATGCAAACGTGGTTGCCCACCTGTTCGCCCCTATGAACAATGATTTGTTCAACGAGTTCTCGGGTCTGCTCAACGGCCTCAATGCAACCTATGCCGATATCAAGCGCTGGGAGCATGGCCTGCGCGTTCTCAAGAAGCCTGCTAGCGACTGGGGCAACTCCGAGCGCCATGTGGCTGTCAAGTTCCTCCAGGCCCACGCTGGCAAATGGGACGACGAAACCTTGCTTAAGGTTGAGCGCCCCGAGTTCGTGGAATGGTTCTACTCGGTGAGTGAGCCGCGCCGCTACGAGTTCTCTTGGAGCAAGCAAGATCTGGCCCGCGCGTTCGCCCAGGACGGCTACGGCTACGATGCCCTTCTTTCTGCCACCATTACCCAGATGCTCAATTCGGCAGAATACGATGAGATGATGATTATGCTCCAGATGTTCGCCGAGGCCGACAACCGCATGGGCGGGCTGTACCGCTACCACCTGGAGGCCGCTCCCACCGACAAGGCAAGCGCCGAGGCGCTTATGATCGGCGTGCGTGCCACGGCAAACCGCATGGAGATTGCCCCCACGATGATGTACAACCATATTCCCGTGCCCGTTGTGGAGGATGCAAGCACGCTGGTGTTTTGGTGCACGCCCGAGGTTGACGCTGTAGTGGATGTGGCCCTTCTCGCGTCGGTGTTCAATATCGACAAAGCGGACGTGAAATACCGCAAGATTGTCATTCCCGAGTTCCCCATCCCCAACGTGGTTGCGGCCCTCACCTCCGAGGACTTCATTTACTATCGCGACTTCATGACGGGCCTTGAGCCTCCGTTCTACAACCCCGGAAACCGCACCATGAAGTATTACTATTGGGCAAACGGTATGATTGGCTTCAACCCCGCTGCTAACTGCGTGCTGTTCAGCACTGATGCCGGTACTACCATTCCGACCATCACAGTAGCACCTACGGGCTTGGAGTTTGCCGAGGCCGCTGCTACCGCTCCTATCGGCGGCGAAAAGCAGCTTGCCCTCAACCTCACCGGCGCGGTGGACGGTGACGAATCCGGGGCCATTGCCGTTGAGCCCGATGCCGCGCTGTTCACGGTATCTGCCATGAGCGGAGACGAGGCTGTAGCGCTCAATACCCGCACCTATGTTGATGCCTATGGCGTGCTGCACGTGCAGAAGAGCGGCCTTGATGCCGGTGACGTTATCACGGTCACGGCCAAGAGTGCCTATATCAACCCGTCGGGTGCCACCACGTCCTACACGGCCACCTGCAAGGTCACGTTGACACCCGCCGAGGATCCTGATAACAAGATGTAGCTGGATGACAAGCCTTACATTCAGTACACTGACGAGAAGGACGGCGAGGTGCCCCTCGCTGCCCCCGATGGCGGCGGGGACACTTAAATCCCGCCTGAAACCTAGCCGAAGGGCGCAGGGCCATGTGCCTTGCGCCCTTTTCCCTATAAGGAGCGACAATGCCCAATTTTCCCCATTTGAACAGTCAAGGCCAGTTTCCCGACGTGAGCGGCGTGGACGTTTACAAGTACGATAACCAGTTTGACTATGAGCGTTTCAACGCAACGCAGATGGAGCTTATGATCTGCACAGTGCCCTGGGACGCGGGCGAGGCCCATGTGGGAAACCGCACTATCTCGGGTATCGGCAATGTCGTTTGGTTCGGCACCAAAGCCGCCCGTGATGCATGGTTCGACGCCATCCCTGATAACAAGTGCTACCGTTTCACAACTAAGTTCAAAGAGCTGCACAGTGAGAAGATTATCGACGTTCCCATACCCTATGACGTTGCATCAACCTACAATTACCTGGTAGTGCGTTACAACCTATTTGCCAACGATAACTCGCCCGTGGAATATGAGACACCGGGCGGACATCGCGAGTGGTTCTGGTTTATTCGAGAAGTTGAATTTGTAGCGCCCAACACAACGCGCCTGCACCTCTTAGACGATGCATTCCAGACGTGGATGTATGACGTGACCATTACCAACATGGTTCTGGAGCGCGGCCACGCGCCGCTCTTTTCCACAAGCGTTGCACAATATCTGGAAAACCCGGTTGAGAACAACCAATACCTGCTCACCGAGGATGTGAACTTCGGAGCTGAGCCGAGCGTGGTAAAGCATATGGACGTGCTGGCCCTCAACTCGGGCGACGTATGGGCGTGCATTGCCACCACGGCCAATCCCCAAGGCACCTGGGGCACAAAGGCCGAGGGGAATTGGAAAACCCCGGCAAGTGCCGCCTATGACCAGAACGGGGTGCCCTCAACCTTTGTGATAGCGTGCGAGCCTGCCAAGCTGGATATCCTGCTTGCCAATGCCTCAGGTTCCGTACCCCAGTTCAAGCAAACGGTGCAAGGCGTATTCTTCGCCCCTAAGCAATTAGTGAGCATTGCCGGTAACTTCACCTTTGCCGGTGTGGAGTGCCATACCCTCGCATCCGCTCGCACCACGTTGGATCTATGCAAGATCCAAAAAGCTGCATTCGGCTACGATGCCAAATATGCC
>OLOI01003019.1_pt1 | contig 10965 bp, 9 predicted proteins | sample 1672131 | NCBI WGS metagenome assembly OLOI01 (sample SAMEA3136651, study PRJEB25190) | human gut metagenome | reverse complement strand
AACAGCGGCAATTTTCTTTGGTTCTTTCTTTTGTTGGCAAAAGAAAGAACAACCTTCCGGGAGGCTGCCGCTCCCGGTTTACGGCAGATCGCTCAGCAGTCCCTTCATATCCTCGCTTAAATAGTAGGTGCTCCCGGCCTGATAGGGGTTGTCCTTGCTGTAGGGCACATGGGTGCAGAGATAGCTGACCCACCTGCTGTAGCCGGAGACCGTCAGATGCACGCCGTCGGGCTGGGAGAACTCCGTCGAGAGATACCCGGCGTCGTCGGCAAACTCGGCGCTGAGGTCAAGATAATAGCACCCACGCTCGGCACAAAGTTGCTGAATGGCCGCGTTGATGACCGCCAGACGGTCCGGGGCCAGACCCGGCAGACTGTCGGCGACCTTCTCCTGCGTGGCGGGCAGGACCGACTGCACATAGAACACCGTGTTCGGCAGGGCGGTGCGCAATTCGTCCAGCATTTTGCCGTAGTACGCCAAAAAGCTGTCGTCGTTGCCGGGCTGGACCAGGGCGTTCGTGCCAATCAGGATGTACAGCTTCGCGGGCTGGGCCGCGGCCAGAACGTCCAGCGGCACCTCCTCGCCGCGGTCCGGGCTGGTGACGGTGGCGCGGTTGACGACGGTGTTCGGGCTGATGCCCTCATAGCCGCAGACCAGCGCACCACCCACATCAATGTTGTATTCGTTCACGCAGAAGCCCGCGGTCAGCGAATCGCCGAGGAAGGCGGCATCCGCAAACCAGCTTGTGTCCACGCGGCCAAACGCCGGCAGCGCGGCGGGGGTGGCGGGCAGCGCCGTGTAGGTGTAGCCCGTGTCGGCGCTCTGGCGCTGCGGGCCGACGGTGCCCCAGTTCAGGGCCTGTGCCGTGCCTGCGCTGCCGTTGCTGCCCGCGTAGGGCACGGGGGCCACAAGGCGCGTGTTGGCGGGGGCATCGGAGGTGAGCGGCGCGTCCGCACCCTTAGCGGGCAGCAGCGCCGTGATGACGCCCGACACGACCAGAATGCCGCACGCCGTACCGATCAGCGCCAGCTGACGGAGTCTGCGGCGCTTTGCCCGCGCGCGGCGGGCGGCGGCGCGGCGCTGCTCCTGCGTGGAGGTGCGGCGCGGCGGCGTCTGCGGCTGGTCGGGCACCACCCAGCCATTTTCCACATGGTACTGTATATTTGTGCGCGGGCGGTGGGGCCCGCGGTCATTCGGGGTCGGCATGGCACAGCCCCCTTTCGTTAGGATTTGTTAGGATTTGTAAGAACGGCAAATCATAGGCATTGTAAATCAGTATTGATTATAGCACAAACCTTTTATAAATAACAGTAGGTGCAGGCAAGTTTTTACCTCTTGCTAAATGTTATAAACCTATGTATAATAGTAAGATAATCAAAGTTAGCGTACCTATAGCCTTGCAGCGGGTCGATGCAGGCATCGGCCCCTACAACAACGTGACGCTTACTAATTTTGGGGTGTAATCATGGCAGACGAAAAATTTTCCAACTTCCTGACGGATATTATCGATGCCGACCTCGCCGAGGGCAAGGTCGATGTCGTGCATACCCGTTTCCCGCCGGAGCCGAACGGCTACCTGCATATCGGCTCCGCCAAGGCGATCTTCATCAACTACACGATTGCCAAACACTACGGCGGCCTGTTCAACCTGCGCTTTGACGACACGAACCCCGCCCGCGAGGGTGACGAGTACGTGCAGAGCATCCTGCAGGACCTGAAATGGCTGGGTGCCGAGCCGAACGGCGGCATTTTCTACGGCAGCGACTATTTTGAGCGCTGCTATGAGTACGCCGAGCAGCTCATCAAGGAGGGCAAGGCCTACGTGGATGACCTGACCCGCGAGGAAATGCAGGAGTACCGCGGCAACGACGCCGGCAAGCCCAGCCGCCCGAGCCCCTACCGTGACCGCACGCCGGAGGAGAACCTCGACCTGTTCCGCCGTATGCGCGCGGGTGAGTTTGCCGACGGCGAAAAAACGCTGCGCGCCAAGATCGACCTGGCCAGCCCGAACATGAACATGCGCGACCCGACCATCTACCGCATCAAGCATGTCGAGCATCACCGCCAGGGCGACAAGTGGTGCATCTACCCGATGTACGACTTTGCGCACCCCATTCAGGACGCCATTGAGGGCATCACCTTCAGCCTGTGCAGCCTTGAGTTTGAGAACCATCGCCCGCTGTATGAGTGGGTCATCACGAACCTGTTCGGCAAAGAATTCCCGAAGCAGCGCGAGTTTGCCCGCCTGAATGTGACGAACACCGTCATGAGCAAGCGTTACCTGCGCGAGCTGGTCGAGAAGAACATCGTGGACGGCTGGGACGACCCCCGTATGCCGACCCTGTCCGGCCTGCGCCGCCGCGGCTACACGCCGACGAGCATCTTCACCTTCGTGAAAGAGGCCGGCATCTCCAAGGCTGACAACCTTGTGGATATGCGCCAGCTGGAGGCCGTGCTGCGCGCCGAGCTGGAGCTGAACGCCCAGCGCCGCGTGGCCGTGCTGGAGCCTGTCAAGCTGATCATCGACAACTATCCCGCCGACCAGTGCGAGTATTTTGACCTGCCCAACAACCCGAACCGCGACGCCAACGACACGACGACCCGCAAGGTCGCCTTCACGAAGGAGCTGTGGATCGAGAACAGCGACTTCTTTGAGGTGCCGCCGCCGAAATTCAAGCGCCTGACGCTTGGCAGCGAGGTCCGCCTGATGGGCGCGTATCTGGTGTGCTGCACCGGCGTGGACAAGGACGAGAACGGCAAGGTCGTGGCCATCCACGCCGAGGCCGACCTCGAGACCCGCAACGGCAACCCCGCCGATGGCCGCAAGGTGCGCGGCACGATCCACTGGGTCAGCTGCGCCCACTGCCTGGACGCCGAGGTCGAGCTGTATGATAAGCTGTTCACCGAGGCCAACATGAACAGCATCCCCGACGACGCGGATTTCAAGGATTACCTGAATCCCGACAGCGTCAAGGTGCTGCAGGGTGCGAAGCTCGAGGAGAGCCTGAAGGACGCCAAGCCCGGTGACCGCTTCCAGTTCGTGCGCAACGGGTATTTTACCCCAGACAGCAAGCATGAGGGCGTGTACAATCGAATCGTCACGCTGAAGGACAGCTTTAAGCTGTAATTTGCAAAAAATGACCCCCATCGGATGTTGCTCCGATGGGGGTTTTGCTGTAGGGGGCGGCGTTCCCGACGCCCCGCGGCAGGGTGAGGTCACCCCGCCCTACGTATTGTTTGTAAGGGGGATGTAGGGCGGCCTGCCCTCAGGCCGCCGCGGAGGGGGGCAAGCCCCCTCCCTGCAAAGCCATCCTTAAAGGGGCGGCAACGCAAGCCTGCGGGCCGGGCATGCCCGGCCCCTACAGGTGCGGCGGCAATTTACGCGGCATCACCCTGCCTGCTTCTTCTCCCACTTCTCCGCGCACCGCTGCATCCAGCCGCCCTTGACGTAGTACAGAATAAACAGCGCGGACGCGAGGGACCAGGTGATGGGGTAGCTCATCTCCACCGTGGCGACCTCGTGGCGGATGGGCACGGCGATGAACAGCCAGAGCATCCGCAGACCGCAGACAAAGAACACGGTGATCAGCGTCGGCACGCGGACATCGCCGCAGCCGCGCAGCGCACCGGCCAACACCTCAATACATACGTAGGTGATGTAGACCGGTGTCAGAACGTGCATCATGCCGACACCGACGGCGACCACCGCGTCGTCCTGGCTGAACAGGCGGAACAGCACCTCCGCCAGATTGTAAAATGTAAAGCTGATGACCAGCGTCGTACACGCGGCCATTGCCAGACAGACCCGCACGCCGCGGCGCACGCGGTCATACTGCCGTGCGCCGAAGTTCTGCCCCGCAAACGTCGTGATGGCGATGCCCAGCGAGTTGATCGTCATCCAGAACAAAAAGTCGATCTTGCCGTAGACGCCCCACGCCGCAATCGTGCTGGTGCCGAAGCTGTTCATGCTGCTCTGGATGAACATATTGCTGATGTTGTACATGGCGCTTTGGGCGGCGGCGGGCACGCCGATGGTGCAGATGGCCGCGAAAACGTCGCCGTGCAGCCGCAGCTTTTCGGTGCGGATGTGCCACGGCATCCCCTGAGAGCCGACGATGCAGCGCAGCGTCAGCACCGCGCTGGCCACCTGACTGAGCACCGTCGCCAGCGCCGCGCCCATGACGCCCCAGCCGAACACCGCAATGAACACGACGTCCAGCACAATGTTGACGAGCGACGCCGCAATCAGAAAGTACAGCGGACGCTTGGAATCGCCGATGGCACGCAGGATATTGGTGCCCATGTTGTAGAGCATCTGCGGGATCATGCCCAGAAAGTAGATGCGCAGATACAGCGCTGCATCGGGCAAAATCTCGTCCGGCGTGCCCAGCAGACGCATCATCGGCGCGGCGGTCACAAGGCCCAGCACGGTCAGCAGTGCGCCAACGGCAGCGCTCAGCACCAGCGCCGTGTGCACCTGCCTGTCCACGGCATCGGGGTCATGTGCGCCCCAGCTCTGGGCAATGACGACGCCCGCGCCGCTGCAAAGCCCGACGAACAGGCCCACCAGCAGGTTGACGAAGGGCCCTGTTGCGCCCACCGCGGCCAGCGCGTTTGTGCCCACAAAGTTACCGACGATCAGGGTGTCCGCCGTGTTGTACAGCTGCTGGAACAGCGTGCCGAACCAGATGGGCAGAAAGAACAGGAGCAGCTGTTTGGGGATGCTGCCCGTCAGAATATCCGTTTGTTTGACGCTTTTCATAGAATTTCTCTCACTTTTCTGTTTCTCGCAACCACATTTTATGCTATAATGGCCCTAATGTAAAGAGGTGATTTTTGTGGGTCTTTATTGGGAGCCCTGTCCCGGCGGTGCGCGGCTGCTGCGGCTGCTGGGCGACACCCCCTGCCCCGCTGTGCCGGGAACAATTGAGGGGCTGCCCGTTGCGGAGCTGGGGCCGTACTGCTTTGCGGACAGGCCGGTCAGGCCCGGGGCCCGGCGCACCGGGGATGACGCGCATGAGATCACCGGCAATTTTGTGGAGGAGGTCACCCTGCCCGACACCGTGCGGGTGCTGGACAGCGCGGCGTTTTACAACTGCCGCAGACTGCGCCGGGTCACGCTGGGGCCCGGGGTCGAGGGGTTTGGCAGCGATTTATTTACGAACTGCCGCCAATTGCAGACCTTCCGCCTGCGGGCTGCCGCCGATGCCCCGACGGGCTTAAAAAAGCTGCTGGGGGCCGTCAGCGCGGACATTACGGTGAAATTGGACGGTGCGCAGCTGTTTTACCCCGAGTATTCGGAGTTTCTGGACGAGAACACGCCCGCGCATATCTTCAACCACAGCATTGAGGGCGAGGGCTACCGGATGCGGCAGTGCTTCACGCCCGGCGGCGCGGTGGATTACGCCGCGTTTGATGCGTCGTTTGCGCAGGCCTGCGTCGGCGAAAGCGAGGACAAGCTCTGCCGGTTAGCACTCGGGCGGCTTGTGCAGCCGTTTGGACTGGGTGACGACGCCCGCGCGGACTACGAGCTTTACCTGACCGCCCACCCGGAGGCAGCGTTCCGGCGTGCCATTGATGACCGGGACGAGGCCGCTCTGCGGCTGCTGGTGGGGCTGAGCCTGCCGACAGCAGACGCCGCGGTCTATTGCTCCCGCGTCGGGTGGAGCGCCGGGGCGGCGGTGCTGTTAGGCAGGGCCAAGCGAGCGAAAAAAACGTATGATTTTGACGATTTGTAGACCATAAGCGGGTGGCAGCGCAAGGCCCGTCAAAGCCCCTCATAGCGGGGAGCCTTTTGCGCGGGCAAAGCCCGCGAGGAAAGCCTCCCCATCAGGGGAGGTGGCCGCGAAGCAGGCCGGAGGGGTTCAGCCCGTTGCCGGGCAGCCACGTAAGCCCGCGGGCCGGGCATGCCCGGCCCCTACATACAGTCACGGAAGAAGGTGTCCACTATAGCCAAACACATCCAAACCCAATCGGAATGGGAACAGACGATGGCCCGCCGGGTCATGGAGCAGCTGCGGGGGGAGCTGTACCTTGACCAGCGCTACTTAACGGCAGCGCTCGGTGCACTGCCCGCGGCCCCGCGGGAAAGCGGCGGCAGCTTTGCCACCGACGGCGGGGCACTCTACTACCCCACCGCATGGCTGCTGGACACCTACCGCAGGAACCGGCGGTACCTGCCCCGTGCCTACCTGCACAGCCTGTTCCACTGCATCTTCCGGCATCTCTGGCTGCGGGACAGGCGCGACCCCGACCTGTGGGGGCTGGCCTGTGACATTGCCGTGGAGGCCACGCTGGACACCCTGAACACCCCCGCCACGAAGCGCCCCGTCGGCTGGGTGCGGCAGCAATGCTACACACAGCTGCGCGAAAAGTGCAAATTTTTAGCAGCAGGCCCCATCTACCGCGTCTTAGCACAGACCGACGCGGAGACCTTAAACAAATGGCAGCGGGAATTCTACACCGACAGCCACCGCCTCTGGCCCGCTGACCCGGACAGCCCCGCCGCCCAGATGCGCGGCAAACAGTGGGAGAACCTGGGCCGCCAGACGGAGCTGAGCATGGAGGAAAGCGGCCGGCGCGCCGGGCAGGACACTGCCGCGCAAGCCCTGCAGGCGCAGGTGCAGGCCGGGCGCAGCCGCCGCACCTACCGGGATTTCCTGCGCCGGTTCGCCGTCTGGCATGAGGAGCCGCACCTCGACCCCGAGGAATTCGACCTCGGCTTTTACAGCTACGGCCTGCGCACCTACGGCAACCTGCCGCTGATAGAGCCGCTGGAAAGCCGCGAGGTGAAGAAAATACGCGACTTCGTCATAGTGGTGGACACCAGCGAATCCACGGCGGGCGAGCTGGTCAAGGCGTTCTTAAAAGAGACGTTCACCTTATTAAAAAGTCAGGACAGCTTTTTCCGGCAGTGCCGCATTTTGGTCATGCAGGCGGACAACGCTGTGCGGGATGAGGTCTGGCTGAACGATCTGGACGCACTGGACCGCTATACGGCGCAGTTCACGCTGGTGGGCGGCGGCGGAACGGACTTCCGCCCCGCGTTTGCCCGCATTGCGCAGCTGCGGCAGGACGGTGCGCTGCGGGACCTGCAGGGCGTGCTGTATTTTACCGACGGCAAGGGCATCTACCCCGCCAAACGCCCGCCGTTTGAGACGGCGTTCCTGTTTTTGGAGGACGGCACCCCGCCGCCCGACGTGCCGCCCTGGGCCATGCGCCTGGTCTTGCAGCCCGAAGAATTTGACCCGAAAGGACGATGAACCATGGATATTCAACGTGCCAAAGAGGAAATTAAGCGCGCCGTGCAGGCGTACCTTGCCACGGACGACATTGGCCGCCCGCTGATCCCCGCCGTGCGGCAACGCCCCATTCTGCTGATGGGCCCGCCGGGCGTCGGCAAGACCCAGATCATGGAGCAGATCGCGCAGGAGTGCGACATTGCGCTGGTGGCCTACACCATCACCCACCACACCCGCCAGAGCGCCGTCGGCCTGCCGTTCATCCGGGAGCGGAACTACGGCGGGCGCACCCGCAGCGTGACCGAGTACACGATGAGCGAGATCATCGCCAGCGTCTACGCCGCCATGGAGCGCACCGGCAAGAAAAACGGCATCCTGTTCATCGACGAGATCAACTGCGTCAGCGAGACGCTGGCCCCCACGATGCTACAATTTTTGCAGTGCAAGACCTTCGGCAACCAGGCTGTGCCGGGCGGCTGGATCATTGTGGCCGCGGGCAATCCGCCGGAGTACAACAAGAGCGTGCGGGAGTTTGACCTTGTCACACTGGACCGCGTGCGGCGTATCGACATTGAGCCGAAGCTGAGCGTCTGGCAGGACTACGCCCGTGCCCACCGGCTGCACCCCGCCGTGACGGCCTACTTGGAGCTGCGCCCGCAGCATTTTTACAAAATCGAAAACGATGTGGACGGCGTGCAGTTCGTGACCGCCCGCGGGTGGGAGGATCTGTCCGCCTATTTACAGGCTGCGGACAGGCTGGCGCTGCCCGTGGACGAGGGGGTCATCGGGCAGTACCTGCGCCACCCCGAGGTCGCGCGGGATTTTGCGGCCTACTGGGTGCTCTACCGCAAGTACCACGAGGATTACGGCGTCGAGGATATTTTGCAGGGCAAGACCTATGATGCCGTCATTGCACGGGCGATGGACGCGAGCTTTGACGAGCGCATCAGTCTGGTCAGCCTGCTGCTGGCGGGCCTGAACACCCGCTTTGCCGACGCCCGCGCCACGGGTGCGGTGACGGATGCCTGCTACCAGCAGCTGCGCAGCTTCAAGCGGACGCTGTCCCAGCAGCCCGACGCCGACCCTGCCGACCTGTTTGCCGAGCGGTGCGACGCCTACCGCGCCAAGCTGGAGGCCGACAAGACCGCCGGGGCACTGCTGCCCGACGAGGCCGCGGCCCGCACCCGCACGCTGGCGCTGCTGACCGCGTGGAGCCGCAGCCTTGACAACGGTCTGGACGCCGACGAGGCGTTTGACACGGTGCGCGGCGCGTTCAACACCCAGGTGCAGCGCCGCGAGGAAGCGGTCTCCGCCGCCAGCAACGCGCTGGAATTTGCCTTTGACTTTATGGAGCAGGCGTTCGAGGACGGGCAGGAGATGGTCGTCTTCGTCAACGAGCTGGCACTCGGCCCCGACTCCGCGCCGTTTCTGGCCGAAAACGACTGCGAGCGGTTTGAGCAGTACAGTGAGAAGCTGCTTCTCCACGGCGGCGAGGATGAGCTGCTGGCGGAACTGCAGCGGGATGATGTGCGGGCCGGGGAGCATTCGGCGGAGTTTTGATGTTCACGATGCCCTGCAGGGGCCGGGCATGCCCGGCCCGCGCGTGAAAGGCAAGCGTTCGTCCGCCGTACAGTTGCGGGCCGCACATGTGCGGCCCCTACAAAGCGGCAGCTTGTTGGCTGTTCGCCTAAAAGCCGCGGACGTGACCGCCGCCGTCAAGTCCCACGGGCGGATATGGAATCCGCCCCTACGGAGCTGTTGTAGGGGGCGGCGTCCCCGACGCCCCGCAGGCAGTTGCTCGTTAAAAAGTATTACTTCTCATTATATTCTTTACTCTTTTGCGGAATTTTGTTATAATGGCAGTATTCCGTTTATCATCGGACATTTTGAGGGGGTCATTTTATGAAAGCAGTCATCACGGTCATCGGGCGGGACACGGTGGGTGTCGTTGCCAAGGTCAGCGCGGTGTGCGCCGAGCTGAACATCAACATTGAGGACGTTTCCCAGTCCATCATGCAGGATATGTTCTGCATGATCATGCTGGTCGATCTGAGCAAGGCGAACGCCGGGGCCGCCGAGGTCCGGGACCGCTTTGCGGCATTGGGCAAAGAGATGAAGATGCAGGTCACCGTGACCCGGCAGGAAGTCTTTGATGCCATGCACACCATTTAAGGGGGCTGCCACATGAGAATCATCAACAGCCGCGACATTATGGAGACCATTGAGATGCTGACCGCCGAGAACCTCGACGTGCGCACCGTCACAATGGGCATCAGCCTGCTGGACTGCATCGACCCGGATGCGGACAAAGCGTGCGAGAAAATCTACAACAAGATCACCCGTCTGGCGGGCAATTTGGTCTCCGTCGTGGACGGCATCAGCGCCGAATACGGCATTCCCATCGTCAACAAGCGCATCAGCGTCACGCCCATTGCGATGCTGCTGGGTGCCGCGCCCGACGCCGACCCCGTGCAGTACGCCAAAACGCTGGACCGCGCGGCCAAGGCCGTGGGGGTCAACTTCATCGGCGGCTTCGGTGCGCTGGTACACAAGGGCTTTTCCGCGGGCGATAAGCGGCTGATCGCCGCCATCCCCCGCGCACTGGCCGAGACCGATATTGTCTGCTCCAGCGTCAATATCGGCTCGACGAAATCGGGCATCAACATGGACGCCGTCAAGCTGATGGGCGAGGTCGTGCGCGAGACCGCCGAGCTGACGAAGGACAATATGTGCATGGGCGACGCAAAGCTCGTCGTGTTCTGCAACGCGCCCGAGGACAACCCGTTCATGGCGGGCGCGTTCCACGGCGCGGGCGAGCCGGACTGTGAGATCCACGTCGGCGTCTCCGGCCCCGGTGCGGTGCGCGCCGCGCTGGCCAAGCTGCCGAAGGACGCCCCGATGGACGAGGTGGCCGAGCTGGTCAAGCGCACGGCATTCAAGATCACCCGCCTGGGCCAGCTGGTAGCGAACCTCGCCAGTGAGCGCCTCGGCGTGCCCGCGGGCATCATTGACCTGTCGCTGGCCCCGACGCCCGCGATTGGCGACAGCGTTGCGAACATTCTGGAGGAGATGGGCCTTGAGAGCTGCGGCTGCTGCGGCACGACGGCCTGCCTGGCCCTGCTGAACGACGCGGTCAAGAAGGGCGGCGTCATGGCGTCCAACCACGTCGGCGGCCTGTCCGGCGCGTTCATCCCCGTGTCGGAGGATGACGGCATGATCAACGCCGCCAACTGCGGCAGCCTGACGCTGGAAAAGCTCGAGGCCATGACCGCTGTCTGCTCCGTCGGCATCGACATGGTCGTCATCCCGGGCGACACGAGCGCCGAGGTCATCAGCGGCCTGATTGCGGACGAGGCCGCCATCGGCATGGTGAACAGCAAGACCACCGCCGTGCGCGTCATCCCCGCCATCGGCCACAAGGCCGGCGACGTGCTGGACTTCGGCGGCCTGCTGGGCCACGCGCCCATCATGCCCATCAGCCGGTACAGCCCCGCGGTCATGATCCACCGCGGCGGCCGCATCCCCGCCCCGATGCAGGCATTGAAAAACTGATTGCAATACACACCGCCCCTGCCGGATTTGGCATGGGCGGTTTTTTTGTGGTATAATCAGGATGATAAAAAGGTAAGTGAATGGGATACCACGATACAAGATACCATGGAGGAATAGGATAATGTCGAAAGATGAGTATTTGATAACCGATACGCCCCTCAAAGCGTTGACG
>OLOI01003017.1_pt1 | contig 10974 bp, 3 predicted proteins | sample 1672131 | NCBI WGS metagenome assembly OLOI01 (sample SAMEA3136651, study PRJEB25190) | human gut metagenome | reverse complement strand
CCTGATAATTTTTCTGCCCAGTATGAAAAAAGTGACAATGATGTCCTGGAATATGATGCCAGAGGTATCACGCACTACATCTTCCCCAACAATGGTAAATGGGGAGCCGTTTGGATAGATGGACTTGTGGAAGTTGCAATACACGGGGATTTAACTGTCGAACAACTAGAAAAGATGATAGATTCAATTTACTAAAGGAGTGACTATACGTGAATAAGAAATTTCTACATACAATTTGCCTTGTGATGGCGCTATCTCTTCTAATCGGTGCATTTCCGATTGCGCAGGCTGTAGAGGCCCGCGCCAGCGATTACTTCTGGTATACAGATGTTCGGGCTACGCCTCAGGGGGGCGGAAAACTAATTGTTGAATTTGATGTTGGCTCCACGGAAATAATGACTGAACTTGGCGCATCAAAAATCGTAATTTATGAACAACAATCCAACGGTACCTATGCCGCCGTAAAGACATTCACCCGATACAACACATCAGGGATGATCGTGAAAGATGATTCCTGCGTCTACAACAAAGTATCTTATAGCGGTACCTCCGGTACCAAGTACTATGCTGTCATCACCTTCTACGCCAAAAATGCCAAAGGAAGTGAGACTAAGCAACGAACAACAAACACCATAACCGCATAATAGAACCGCAAATACAAATGCCGGAGGGCATGCAGCATGTTTCTGCAGCCCTCCGGCAAAATTTTTTTATTTTGGGTGTGAACAATTGGACATCTCATAACGTTTATAGGTAGAAGGAAAATTTCGACCCATTTCCCTACGTGGATGTTATGTGAGATGGGTTCTCCCTCACTTTTCAACAAGATTGGAGGTATGCCAAGCCGGAAACAAGCTCATTGATATGGATCAGAATAAGGAGGTGCTTAAAGGATCATTTTTGCCGCAGTATGAAATTAACGAAAAACAAAGAGGAGGACTCATATATGCAGTACAAACCATGGCACAGGCTTATATCCGTACTCTTAGTAGCGGCATTGCTGTTCACCATTTTGCCGGCGCAGCGGGTATCCGCCACCGGCGACGCCTTGGGCGGCGTTTCGGCTCCAACTGCCGAAGATTATGATTACATCCGGCTGGACAGCCTGATGCAAAATGAGCGCACCATTACCGTTGCTTACGCCACAGGCGAAGAAATGGTTCGCTTCTCATCCTACGTGGCCGGCGGGCTCGGAGAAAACTCCGCACTGGAGTTTGCCATGCCCCGCAGCGACAAAATGACGATAGAAATCTATACTCCGGAGGCCTTCGGCTTACCGCTGGAAATACCACTGAAAGAATTGTTGGATATTTCCAGCTTACGCACGAACTACAGCAAGTTAACTCCGGAGAAAACGCCTCTGGGTTATCTGGCCGGTTACTTGTATGACGGGCCCGGCTCCGGCAGCGTCAGCGCCATCAAGGATGCGCTGCGCGGGAACGGTTCTTTGGTAAAGCTGCGTAAATTTGATGGCTATGATATGTCCGCCGGAGGCGCTTCCGGCGGCGAGGGTATGCTTCCTTATGCCCACAATTTTGTCCGTTGGGAAGGGCAGTATGTCCCCTTTAAGGAGGGCGATGCCCCCACTACAGTGGAAGACGGACAGAAGCCATGGCTCATTAAGAACGAGCCTATAGTTGCAGGCACCGCTCAGGTCTTGGCGCCCGGTTACTATATTCTGGTGTTCAAATACGAGAATGGCGACTACTATCTCCCGCCTGACCGTGCTGGGGAGGAAGCCCGGTTCCTGCCCATTCGGGTTATCAGCGGGAATCCCGGTTCCCCGGAAGACTCGGTGGCCGGAGAAGACGGCTATTCCTGTTTCCGCATGGCGCCCGGCTGTGGTTATACCACCATGGTGGAGCAAATGGCCGGCGATCCGGTGGAGCTGCTCACCGGCAGCCTGAACTGGAACTACACAGATCTGGAGATCGACGGGGACGAGCCTCTGGCCTTTACTAGAACCTATCATTCCCTGGAAGCGGATAACGCCAACGGAATGGGAAACGGCTGGACCTACTCCTTCTACTATCGGATCAAGGATCTGCGCAATAACCTTCTGCTAACCCTTCCTACCGGTGGGACTCTGGATTTCAAGCTGACCGGAGACGGTAGCTACAAGGTGGATGCGGGCAACGCGTATACCCTGTATCGCGGAAACAGCGGTTACCTGCTGACAGACGAATCCGGAAATCAGTTCATTTTTGACTCGGCGGGCCGGGTAACGGAACTGGTCAATTCCGAAGGCAAGTCCACCTATATTACATATTCCGGCGACTGCTTCGACACGGTCAGCAATGCCAGTGGAACTTTTACCTTTGGCTATTCCGGGGGCAACATCACCTCTGTGACCGACAACGCCGGCCGCTCTATCTCCTACTCCTATGACGGCAGCGGCAACCTGGTTTCCTTCACCAACGCGGATGGAGATACCATCGATTACACCTACAACGGGAGCCATGACCTGACCGAGGTTGTAGACTACAATGGAAATCTGATTCTGCAAAATGAGTACGACGGCCAGCATCGTGTGACTCATCAGTATCAGGAGGATCTGGGTGAAATCTCGTACACCTATGACGACGACGCCATGATCCACAGCTATGTGACGGAGAAAGGTCTGCATTACAGCATCCAACTGGACGAGTATGGCCGGACGGTATCTGCTACAGACGATGCCGGCACCATCTCCTACACTTACGATGATCACAACCGAATGGCCACAGAGACTGACCGTAAGGGCAATGTGACGACCTACGAATATGTTGGCAGCACCAATCGCAAGGCGAAGGTCACTTACCCTGACGGCACCAGCGTCAGCTATTCCTACGATGAAAACGGCAATATAACCCATCTGGTTCAGCGGGATGATTCCGCCCTGAGTTATCTCTACGAGAACGGTATGTTGGTTTCGTCCACAGACGCCAACGGCGGCAGCCTCACCTATTCCTATGACGCCAGCGGGCACTTGTCCAGCAGCCTGGATGCTCTGGGCAATGAAACGACTTACGCCTGCAACGGAGCAGGCCTGGTGGTTTCTTCCACAGATCCCCTGGGCAACACGACAGCTTACGAATATGACGGCGCAGGCCGGATGACTGCCCGGATCACCCCTCTTGGGAACCGATATACCTATAGCTATTCGGATGCCGGTAAGCTGATGACGGAAACTGACCCGTTGGGCAACACCAAGACCTATGAGTACAATGGGAATGGATTTATTACCAAGCAGACGGACTGGAATGGCAATTCCACCGTCAACACCTACGATGTCCAGAACCACCTCATTGAAACCCTGGACGCTCTGCAGGGCCATACCACGTATACCTATGATACGGATGGAAATGTCATTGGCTGCACAGACCCGGACGGTCATACAATTGCTTATACGTATGACACCATGGGCCGGGTCACTGGCTATACCGATGGCAACGGCAATACCACTACCTATACCTACGATGCCAACGGCAATGTAGTAGGAACCACCGACCCGCTGGGAAACACGGAAACCTCCAGCTATGACTCCATGAATCAGGCGGTTTCCACCACGGATAAGCGGGGCAATACGACCCACACCACTTATGATACTATGGGCCGCGTCACCTCCGTTACGGACGCAGAGGGCCACACCACCTCCTACACCTACGACGCCAATGGTAACAAACTGTCCACCACAGACGGCAACGGAAATACTTCTTACTGCGAGTATGATGCAGAGAACCGGCTGGTCAAGGTGACGACAGCGGAAGGAGAGGTAACCAAGTTTACTTATGATGCCGCCGGCAGACTGATTGGAACTACCAACGCGAAAAAAGCCACCATAGAAGCAGCGTATGACGCGGACGGAAATTTAGTCAGCGAGACCAGCGCTCTGGGGTTCGTCACCAGCTATGAGTATGACGCTCTGGGGCGGGTGAGTAAGAAAACCAACGCGGATGGCTCGACCCTCTCTTACACCTACGACGCCAACGGCAACATTCTCACCTTTACAGACGGCAACGGCGGCACGGTAGCCTATACATATGATGCTATGAATCAGTTGCTGACCACCACGACACCCACCGGCGGTGTGCTGGCAAACACTTATACGCCGGGCGGCCTGCTGGCAACAGTCACAGATGCGGAGGGAAATGTTACCACCTACACCTACGACGGGAACAACAACATTGCTTCCATCAAGGACGCCCGGGGCAATATTACCCGGTATACCTATGACGCTCTGAACCGGCTTACTGGCATTACCGATGCGGAGGGACACACCACAACGCAGGTTTACGACGAGACCGGCAACCTGGTCAGCGTGATTGATCCCAACAAGGGAGTAATCAGCTACGTATATGACGATGCCAATCAAAAGACTTCCATGACCGATGGTGAGGGAAATGTCTACACCTATACCTATGATTTGGCAGGAAATCTGACTTCTGAGACAGATCCCAAGGGAAATAAGACCACTTACCGGTATGATAAAGACCATAATCTGGTAGAAAAAATAAATTCGCTGGGTGACAGCACCAGGTATTATTATGACGGCGTTGGTCACCTAGTACAGACATATACGTACCGTGAAGTGTCCTGGCCGTCCAGTGGCAGTAATCGGGCGCGTGCCGGTTCGGGGTATGTACCGGAAAAGCACGGCTTCAGTGCTGACTATGATGCGGATGGCCGTCAGGTTGAGACCTCAACGCCCCTGGGTCTGGTCACTCGGTATGAATATGATGAGATGGGCCGCCTGACAAAGACCATTCACCCGGATGGCAGCACCACCTCCAGCACCTATGACGCCAATGGCAATAAACTGACGGATACCGATGCCCGGGGTAATATCACCACCTATACCTATGATGCCAACGGGAATCTGCTGACCACCACAGATCCGGAGGGCAATACTACCGCGAATACCTATGATCTGAATGACCGGCGGATCACCTACACCGACCCTAAGGGCGGTATCGTATCTTTTACTTACGATAAAAACGGCAATATGACTTCTGTGAAGGATGCCCGGGGCTACACCACATCCTTCACCTATGACAAAAACAACCGGCAAACCACAACCACAGACCGTACCGGCGCGGTGACAGCCTATACCTATGACGGCAATGGCAATGTCACCAGTGTCACCAAGCCTACCGGCGGCGTATTCTCCACGGAGTACAACAAAAATAACCAGGTAGTTGCGTACACGGACGCCCTGGGCTTTACGGAGCACAGAACCTATGACGCCAATGGCAATTTGTCCAGTTTAACGGACCGCAGGGGAAATACCACTACGTATGAATATGACGCCCTGAACCAGCTAGTAAAAGTTACAGATCCGCTGGGTGGGGAAACAACCTATACCTACGATGAAAAAGGGCAAATTACAGAAGTAACCAATGCCCTGGGCGGCAAAACCACCACACATTATGATGCAGAGGGGCAGCCCTACTGTATAGGTAATGAATTGTCAACCGGAACAGGCGGTCTCCACAACGTTAGCTATCAATACGATAAAATGGGACGGGTTGCGATCAAATACAACGAAGATTGGACCTCAATCCACTACACTTACGATAGAAACGGAAATGTTCTGAAGGAAACCTACGATAACGGCGCATTTATCTCTTATTTCTATAACAAGAACAGCCAGCGGACCATGATGATTGATGCGCTGGGAAATAAGACGCGCTACACTTACACGCCGTCCGGCATGCTGGAAACGGAAACAGACGCCCTGGACGGTAAGACCGTTTACACCTACGACGCCAACGACAACGTTGCTTCCATTCAGGATCCGGAGGGCAATACCGTCTTCTATACCTACGACGGAGAGAACAGAATCGCTACCGCCAGGGACGCCAATGGCAATGTCTATCGTTACACCTATGATGGGAACGGTAACCTTGTCAAGGTGCGCAATCCGGACGGTGGCGTGGAGACCTATACCTACGATCTGAACGATCAGATGACCGCTTTTGCCGACGCCGAGGGCAACAAAACCATGTATGCCTACGACGAGAATGGGAATCTGATCAAGATCACCGATCCTCTGGGAAATTCTCAAATCTCTGAGTACGACGCCCTGAACCGCCAGACGGTACTGACCAACGAAGAGGGCGGCAAGGTTACCTATACCTATGACGCCCTGGGCCGGGTGGTAAAGGCTGTCAACGAAGACGGTGCGGTGACGGAGTACACCCACGATGCCAAGGGCCGGGTGCTTGCCATCAAGGACGCCTATGGCCACTATCGCCGGTTTGAATACGATCCTATGGACCGTGTAACAGCGGAAACTGACGAAAACGGCGTCCGCCGCACCTATGAATATGACGCGGTTGGAAATTTGGTGAAATACACCGATGGCCTCGGAAATTCGGAAACCTATACTTATGACAAAAATGGTAACCGTGTCTCCCTGACTGACCGGAACGGCAACACCTACACCTATACCTATGACGCCCTGAACCGCGTCACTGGTGAGACGGATCCCAAAGGCAACACCAAGGCCTTCACCTACGACAAAAATGGCCGTATTGTAGCCGTGACTGACCGCAATGGCAATACCACCCAGTATAAGCTGGACGGCAACGGCAACATTGTGGAATCCATCGATGCCATGGGTACCAGCAGCCTGTTCGCCTATGACAGCATGAACCGGCTGGTGTCCGTCAAGCTGCACCGGGTGGATACCATCCACAAGGTGGATGAGTGGCAGGAGACCCTGTACACCTATGACCACCGGGGATTGGTAAAGACCGAGGTCAACGCCGCTGGCGACGGCAAGATTTACGTATATGATGGCAATGGCAACTTAGTCGAGGAGACCGATGAGGACGGCTATGTCACCCAGTATGCGTACAGCCCCGTCAATTTGGTGAGCGAGATCAACTATGACGGCGGCAAGACCGTGTCCTTCCTGTATGACGGCACCGGCGATCTGATCGAGATGAACGACTGGAACGGTAAGACCACCATCGCCGTGGATCTGCTGGACCGGATCACCAAGGTTACCGATCATAACGGAATGGTAGTTCAGTATGCCTACGATGCGGCAGGCAATCAGATCAGCATCGGCTACCCGGACTGCTCTCAGGTAGACTACTGGTATGACGCTGAAAACCATGTCACCCAGGTGCAGGATTTCACCGGCGACGCGACGACCTATACCTACGATGCCAACGGCAATAAAATCAGCCGGGAGTATCCGAACTACGAAACGACCCATTACTATTACGACGAGTGCAACCAGCTGATCGAAATGGACGAGTTCCGGAGCCGGGGCAATCCTCTCTATAAGTTCTACTACACCTATGACGCCGTGGGCAATCGCCTGAAAATCAAGCGGTATGACTACCGGCAGGACTGCAACGGCAAATCCAATGACACCGCGATTACGGAGGAGGCCGTTCCGGAAACGGTGGACATCACCGGGCAAATCTCCACGGATGATGACCTGACGCTGGACGAGGCTGACAGCACCTATGTGATCCAGGATATCCGCATGCTGGAGGATACCGATCTGGCGCTGCAGGCACTGGAAACGGCGGATCCGGAAAATGGTCTGGCCAGCCTGGATCCGGTTGTTAACGATGTTGTGCTTCCCAGTCTGGAGGAAACTGACGCCGGCGCGATTCTGGAATCCATGAAGCCCAGTGTAGCTGGGACTGATCTCACATTGCCAGATGTAGAGGGAGAGCCAAGCAAACCTGGAAATGCCAATGACAATGGCTCTACAGGTCTGACCCGTGGCGAGCTGAACCATAAGCCCGGCAATCCCCACAAGCCCATCCACCCGGGGAAGCCCAAGCCGGAGCCGAATGTGTATGTGTCCACCATGACCTACACCTATGACAAGCTGAACCGGCTGACCAGCAGCAGCGACGGGCGGACCACAACGACCTACACCTACGACACCCTGGGCAACCTGATCCGGGAACGGGCGCAGGGCCGGGTGACGGACTACCGCTACAACTGCCTGAACCAGCTGGTGCAAAAGTCTTACTGCGGCCATACCATAAAATATTCCTACGACAAACGGGGAAATCGCATTTCCGAGGTTGAAAAGCGGTTCAGTCAGAGTTATGATTATGATGAAACCAACCGCATGGTGTCCGGCACCAATTACAACGGCGATACCTCCCGGTACGTCTATAACGGCCTTGGCATGCGGGTGCAGAACACTGTGCTCAACCGGTGCAGAACGGTCTACAACCAGTACTATGTGGTGGACTACACCAGCCCGGAGCACAACGACCTGTTCTCTGTGACGGCGGCAGGCTGCAGGATGCAGTACTTCCAGAAATACGCTTATGCCGGCGGCGAGCAGATCGAGCTATTTTCTTACGGACGGTGCCGGTACAACCTGCTCTATGTCCATGAGGACGAGCGGGGCAGCGTAAGCTACTACTCCAAGCCCAACGGCGGCGTCTACACCCGGCAGGTCTATGATGATTGGGGCGTTCCCAAGGTCACGGGCTGGCTGTGCAGCGGGGATCAGGGGAACTACATCTACACCAACTACACCGGACACAGCTATGATGTCATTCTGGGCGTGTACTTTGCCGACGCCCGGTTCTACGACGCCACCAACCGCGCCTGGCTGGCCAGAGACCCGGCCAAGGACGGCCTGAACTGGTATCAGTACTGCGGCAGCAACCCCATCACCCGAGTGGACCCCACCGGCGAGAACTGGTTGACCGACGCCTGGGACAGCGCCACGAACTGGGTCAGCGACAAATACAACGATGCAAAAGACTGGGTAGAGGAAAAGGTTGAGGTCGCGACTGAGTGGGTCGAAGAAAAGGTTGACGCCGCCGCAGAGTGGACCGCCAACGCGGTGGAAACCGTAAAAAATGAGGTCACGGAGTTTGTAGAGGATCCAGGCGCTTACTTTGAGCAGCTGAAGTGCGATGTCAGCGTATGGTGGAACCGGAACAAGGCATCGGTAATCAAGGGCCTGGTGGGCGTTGGCGCGTTTGCCCTGACAGCTGTTGCCACAGCCGCCACCGGCGGCATGGTGGGGATGCTGATTGCCGGAGCAGCCGTAGGAGCCTGGCAGTATGGATCCAACAGCCTTGTAGATCAAAATTATTCGATCTACAAGGTGGACTATGCGAAGGTTGGCAAAGAGGCGCTCAAGGGCGGCGTAATCAGCGTCATCTCCGGGGGCGCCGGGCAGCTGGCCGCCAATGCAGCCGCACCGCTGAATTTCTGCGGGCAGAGCTTCCTGGATGCCGCAGGCGATGTAGTCGGCCATTGGGCGGCAGGCTTCCTGGCCGACGGCGTCACTGGCATGGCAACAACTTTCGCCTCCGAGTTGATCGACGGTAAATCCCTGGAAGAAGCCTTTGATACCACTATAAGCAGCACCGACGAGATTTGGGGCAACGCCGCCCTGACCGCCAGCTTTGGCACCATTGCCGACGCAATGGTCGCGCCCAAGTGCTTTGTGGCTGGGACTATGGTTGTCACCGCTGCTGGCCTGGTAGCGATTGAAACCATCCAGCCTGGGGATATGGTTCTGGCAGCCGACGAGGAAACCGGCGAGTATGCCTACAAAGAGGTTGTCCGCACCTTCGTCAACACCACGGAGGAAATCACCCACGTGACCATCTCTGACGGCGAGGGCGTGCAGGAGGTCATTGATTCTACCCCGCAGCATCCCTTCTATGTGGAGGGCAAGGGCTGGGTGGAAGCCAGCGCCCTGCATGCCGGCATGACCATTTGGTTTGCCAATGGCACCAAGGGCACCGTAGAGGATATCTCCAACGAGGGCCTGGAAGAACCCGTCACCGTCTATAACTTCGAGGTTGCGGATTTCCATACCTACTTCGTTGGCGAGTGCGGTGTGCTGGTACACAACACTTGTATAACAGACAACCAACAGAAGGGTAAGCAGTATCAAAAGGCCGAAACTGAGGTAATTAGGCAACAAGATGGTGTTGATGCAGATTCTCTTCGAACCGAAGTAACACTTAAACCGTATGATACTTCCACCGGTACAATCAGCGATTCGGGTTCAATTAGAGTGGATGTAATTACCATGGAGGATGGAAGCCCTATAATATATGAGATGAAATCCTCTCAGGCGGCCCCGTATACGCCCAATCAAAAAGCTGCTGGTTATGGATCAGGAATGCTTGCTCAAGATTATATTGTGGTCGGTTCAAAGGGTGGAGATGCGTGGCCGACAAATACAGTGATTCCAGCAGGTACCAAAGTAGAAACAAGAAGACCCGGAAAATGAAAGATGGTAATATGAAGAATGAATATAAAAACATTTAAAGAAAGCTTGCTCTATAGATTAGCAGAGATTGCCAAGCCGCATGGATTAAAGTGCAAGATAAGTATGTTCGATTTATATCAAACTTTAGGCACAAACTTTTGGAAAGTTGATATTTTTCACAATCCTTTCCTGGTTAATGGGAAAATTGAACTCCGAATTATAAGCTCTGTTAAACCGCTTGCATTTGATAACATGCAGTTTTCTATAACCGACCCGGGCAAGAAGACTCGCATTACGGATAATCTGCGAGCGCATGGCGCTTTCGCGGTAAGGCCGCTTGTTTATGATTCAAGAGTTTATTACTTTCCCTGCGAGGAGTTCCATGACGGAAATAAAGAGATTATGGATGCGGCAGAGACAGTCTTGGGTGATTATTTATCAGGAAGGGCAGCCTTCCAAGAGAAAGTCTCTAAGGAGAGTGGAAATCTCATGCAGTATCTTGCCGATCATAAAGAAAACTTCCCTATGCAAGCAGCTATGGCATATCTTTGTATGAACGATTACCACGCTGCCGAGAAGTGTTTTAATTATGCTGAAGCGCAGAAGAAGACTTGGCATATCAGCATTGGGTCACGGGATTACCACGCTATCTTTAGGGACTATTGCAAAGCAATGCAACAGGGACTCAATTGGACAGACACAATGGCAAGGAATGGATTGCTGTAAACCAAATTAGTAATACGATACTTATGCAATACCGTATTCTT
>OLOI01003006.1_pt1 | contig 11023 bp, 6 predicted proteins | sample 1672131 | NCBI WGS metagenome assembly OLOI01 (sample SAMEA3136651, study PRJEB25190) | human gut metagenome | reverse complement strand
ACAAAAACACATCCACCCGGTTCGGCAAAATTATTTGCGGGCCGCGCAGGTCAGGTCCCGGATGGTCAGCCCGCGGCAGTACTGCACCGGCAGGGTCATGGTGCCGGTCTCGTTCTCCACGGTGATGCCGTCCAGTACCACGTCCCGCAGCTCGTGGCCGGGGGCGTCAAAGCCTGCCAGCTCAATCGGCTCCACGTTCTCAAAGCTGCCGTCCCGCAGGCCGCGGCCGGTCAGGGTCAACCGCTCAAAGCTCAAATGGCTGAATACCGGCTGGCGGGGGGCCGCTTCGCCGTCGTCGTTGTAGAGCACGGTGTGTACCAGCAGGCGGGAGGCGGTGCAGTCCCGCACCGACACGCCGCGCACATAGCCGCCGCGCTTGGGCGTGGCCTTGATCTCAATGCCCGACCAGCTGTTGGTCAGGTCGCAATCCCAAATTTGCACATCCTCGATGCCGCCGCTTATCTCGCTGCCCAGGCAGATGCCGTGCCCGGCGGTGCTGCGGCAATCGAACACATAAATATGAGCGCTGGGGCGGCCGATTTTGTTGCCCTCGGGATTTTTGCCGGACTTGATGGCCACAGCGTCGCCGCCGGTGGCAAACTCGCAGGCAAACAGCGTGCAGTTGGTGCTGGAGTCCGGGTCCCAGCCGTCGCCGTTCCACACATCCTCGGATACAAAGCGGCAGTGGTCGGTAGTGATGTTGTCGCTGTAGATCATGTGCTGGTTCCAGCTGGCGCCGTTTTTCAGCGTCAGGCCGTGTACCCACACATTGCGGCAGTTGCTCATGTTGATCAGCCGCGGCCGCACCCGGCCGGGGATGGTCCGCTCGTTCTCACACTCGGCCACCAGGGCGGCGTGCTCGGCCAGGTAGTCCTTCAGGTGCTCCTGCTCGTCGGCGATGATCTTCTCAGCCAATTCGCGGCCGCCGCTGGCAATGGTGCCCTTGCCGCGGATGACCACGTTTTCGCAGTTCGGCCCGGCGGCGTGGTCCAGCGTGCCCAGGTTCAAAAGGCTTGAGTAGCAGCGCATCTCGGTGCCCTCAAACCGGCTGGGGATGCGGGGCGAATAGTCGTGAATGTTCGTTGTGCCCTGCAGGACCGCGCCCTTGGCCAGATAAATTTCCAGATCGCTGTGCAGCCGCAGTGCGCCGGTCAGGAAATCGCCCGCCGGCACGTACAGAATATCGTCCGCGCCGCAGTCGTTGATGGCCCGCTGTAAATTGTCGGTGTTCAGGATATGGCCGTCGCCCTTGCAGAAGTAGGGCGCGGCGGTAATGTCGATGCGGCGTTTTTCCCTGCCGAACTGCAGCGTGGCCGAGCCGATGCAGTAGCTGCCGCTGACCACGTCCACCCGGAAGGCACTGCCGTAGCTCAGCCCTTCTATCGTAAAATGGGTGCGGTCTGTGCGGCCAATGGCCTCGCCGTTCAGGGAGACCGTGTATTCCGCCCCGCTGGGCGCGGCGGCGGGTTTATCCCAGTACAGCACCGCGTAATCTTCGGTGCAGCGTATATTCAAATTGCCTTGTTTCATGGTGACGTCCTTTGGTTATGGGGAGTTTGCTCTTTCTTACATATTGTACCACAGTGTGCGCGTTTATCCAAGACTTGGGGGTGACAAAATACGCGGGCTGAAATGGCGCAGGTTTTTACACTTTGCAAGGTTGACATTTATAATCACATCTGCATAGTGGGGATATAGAGAAGTAGGGGCCGGGCATGCCCGGCCCGCGGCTTTGCCCATAGAACTCGTTTACGGGCGAGAGAGGAACGATACATGTTAAACCGGTTTTCACGCACGCAATTACTGCTCGGCAAGGAGGGCATGGACCGGCTGCTTTGCTTTTGTGCGGGATGTATGGTACAATAGGAAAACACTGTAGGGGCCGGGCATGCCCGGCCCGCGGCCTGCCCATAAGCAGGCGTCCCCCGTGAAGCTGCGGGCCGCACATGTGCGGCCCCTGCTGCGCGGCGATTTATACTGCACGAAAGGAGCTGCCATGGACAAGGCTATATTTGAAACGGCCCATCTGGCGGCCCTGAACGACCAGCAGCGCGCGGCGGTGGAGGCGGTCAACGGCCCGGTGCTGCTGCTGGCGGTGCCGGGCAGCGGCAAAACCACCGTGCTCATCACCCGGCTTGGCTATATGACCGAGGTCTGCGGCATTGCGCCGGAAGCCATCCTGACAATGACCTACACCGTCGCCGCCACGCAGGAGATGCGCACCCGGTTCGCGGCGCGGTTCGGCGGCGAATTGGCCGCACGGCTGGAGTTCCGCACCATCAACGGTGTGGCGGCGCGCATCATCGCGCTGTACAGCCGCATGTATGGCCGTACCCCGCCGGAGCTCATCCGCAATGAGAGCGAGACTACGCCGCTGCTCATGCGGCTATGGCAGGACACAAACCACGAGTACCCCGCCGAGAGCACGGTCAAGGATCTGCGCACGGCCATCACCTACATTAAAAATATGTGCATGACCGACGCGGAATTGGACGAGCTGGAAACCGAAATTGAGAATCTGCCCGACCTGTACCGCGGCTACCAGAAGGCGCTGAAGGCCGCGCACAAAATGGACTACGACGACCAGCTCTGCTTTGCGCTGCAAATCCTGCGCGGTGCGCCCGCGGTTGCGGCGGCATTCCGCAAACGGTACAAGTATTTCTGCGTCGATGAGTCGCAGGATACGTCCAAGGTACAGCATGAAATTATCCGCGTTCTGGCGCAGGAAAGCGGCAATATCTTTATGGTCGGCGACGAGGACCAGAGCATTTACGGCTTCCGCGCCGCCTACCCCCAGGCGCTGATGGACTTTGAGAAGACCTATCCCGGCGCACAGATTTTGCTGATGGAGCAGAACTATCGCTCCACAGAGCCGATTCTGGAGGCTGCCAACCGCTTTGTGGCGCGCAACCGCTATCGCCGCCCCAAGACCATCGCGCCGACGCAGGGCCCCGGCGCACCGCTGCAGATCGTTACCGTGCCGCGCCGCGCCGACCAGCTGCCATTCTTGTTTGAGACGGCGCAGCACTGCGATACCGGGACGGCGGTGCTGTTCCGCAACCACGAGAGCGCACTGCCCATCATCGACCTGTGCGAGCGGCGGGGCATCCCCTACGCCTGCAAAGCGGTGGACCAGACCTTTTTTACCAACAAGATCGTCCGCGATGTGACCGATATTTTCACGCTGGCCGCACACCCCGCGGATGGGGAAACTTTTCTGCGCTGCTACTACAAATTCGGCGTGCCCGTCACCCGCGCACAGGCGCTGTTTGCCTGCAATCAGGCGCGGCAGTACGGGCAGGGCTGCTGGACGGCCCTGCTGAATGAGGACAGCATCCGTCCGCGCACCCGCGCCGCCATGGCTGACGTGGCGGACGGTCTGGCGCGTCTGCCCAAAATGGCCGCGGACGATGCGGTGCGTTTCCTGGCCGACCAGCTGGGCTACGGCAAATATCTGGACAAAAGCGGCATGGACCGCACAAAGCTGGCCGTGCTGGAAATGCTCGGCGCACAGGAGCCGACGCCGCGGCACCTGCTGCGGCGGCTGGAAAAGCTGCGCAGCATCATACAAAACCATGAGAATCCGCCCGGGTGCAGTTTTTTGCTTTCGACGATCCACTCGGCCAAGGGGCTGGAATATGACCGGGTCATTTTGTTGGATGTGCTGGACGGCATTCTGCCCGCCAAGCCAGAGCTGTGCTGCCGCACGCCCGGTGAGACACAGCAGTATGAGGAGGACCGGCGGCTGTTTTACGTGGCCATGACCCGCGCGCGGCAGCAGTTGGTGCTGTTTGACTGCGCGGCGGAGCGCTCGACCTTTGTGGATGAGGTGCTGTCCGGTCTGCCCGGCCACCGCAAACGCCACGACGCCGAGCCCGCGGGCCGCCGCACACCCCCGCCCGCGGTACGCGCCCCGCTGCCGCCCGTGGATGTGGACAGCATCACCGCCGTCGGTGCCCATGTGCGGCATGCCGTCTTTGGCCCCGGCACTGTGGAAAGCGTTGCGGGCCGCCGCGTGACCGTGCGCTTTACGGCAGGTCCGCGCACACTGGACGCCCAGGTCGTCGCGGAGCGGCATCTGATGTGGGCGGAGTGAAATGAGAGGAGCCTTCCCCCTTGGGGGAAGGTGCCCGAGGCCCCGACCGAGGGCGGATGAGGGGAAAGTCACCGGATATTACCCGTTAATTGGCTATAAGGCGGACTCTGCCCTCATCAGTCCGCTTTGCGGACAGCTTCCCCCGAGGGGGAAGCCAAAGAGGTACTTTGATGAAAAAAATTCTGCTTCTCGCCACAGGCGGGACGATTGCAAGCCGCCCTACGGCGGCGGGCGGGCTGGCCCCGGCCATCACGTCAGAGGAGCTGCTGGCCTGCGTGCCCGAGCTGGCTGACCTGTGCGAGGTCAGCGCTGTGCAGGTGTTCAACCTGGATTCGACGAACGTCGGCCCCGCGCAGTGGCAGAACATTGTGCGCTGCATCAAAGAAAATTATGATGCCTACGACGGCTTTGTCATCGCCCACGGCACAGACACGATGGCCTACACCGCCGCGGCGCTCAGCTACATGGTGCAGAACAGCGCGAAGCCCGTTGTGCTGACCGGCAGCCAGAAGTCCATCTACAACCGCGATACCGACGCGCGCAACAACCTCTACCGCGCGTTCGTCTACGCGGTCAGCGACGGCGCATGGGGCGTGCAGCTGGTGTTTGACAACAAGGTCATTCTGGGTACCCGCGCGCGCAAGACGCGGACGCGCAGCTTCAATGCGTTTTCCAGCATCGACTACCCCGAGACCGCGGTGTTCCGCGATACGCGGCTGGTGACGTTTCTGCGCCGCCCCGCGGACCAGCCGCCCGTGCGGTTCTATGAAAGGCTTGAACCCGCCGTTTTTGTGCTGCGGCTTGTGCCGGGCATGCGGGCGGACATCATCCCGCTGCTGGCCCCGCACTACCGCGCACTGGTGCTGGAAAGCTTCGGCGTCGGCGGCCTGCCGGGCGGGGAGCACGGCGAGATGTTCGCCGCCCTGCGCCGCTGGTGTGAAAGCGGGCGGCTGGCGGTGTTTACCACGCAGGTCCCGCACGAGGGCTGCGACCTGGCCGTCTACGAGGTGGGCCGCGCCGTCGGTGAGCTGCCCGGCGTCCTGGAGGCCCGCGACATGACCCCCGAGGCTGTCGCCGTCAAGCTGATGTGGGCGCTGGGCCAGACCGAGGACCGGGAGAAGGCGGCACGGCTGTTTGAGACGCCGATTGAATACGACATAATGTAAAGATGAGAAGCCTTCTCTCTCCGAAAGCAGGCACCAGAAAGCAAAGACTGCCCCGTGAATGACCGGAGCGCAGGCTTCCCATTAGCGGGCACTTGCGGGTAAGTCGTAGGGAGGGGTCTTGACCCCTCCGCAGGAGGCTTGTGGCAGTGATGCACTTTCCTAGGCAGCATACATGCGTCCCGGGGTGGTCTGCGGCTGCCGCAAACGTCCCGGAGGGGTCAAGACCCCTCCCTACGGGCTAGCAAAACAGACGTATCATCGTAACTCAACAAAACTTATTACATATTTTGTGAACAAACATTACATAACATGTAAACATTAGCACTCTACTATTGACAGTGCTAATATTCGGTGCTATTATAGAGGCGTTCCAAGGGAAAGAGGAACGGAAGAACCGAATCCCCAAAGGGAACGCAACAATGTGTATCAAAAGTCAACCGCTCACAAACAAAACGGGCGGCCGATGAAAATTGGAGGAATGACTTATGATGATGGTTCCGTATATGTTCAATGAGGCTTTGATGGATGATCTGTTCAGCAACGATTGGGAGCACGATTTTGACCGCGCCATGAAGGCCGCTGCGCCCCGCGGTATGTTTGGCAAACGTGCCGCCAATGTGATGAAAACCGATGTCCGCGAGAACAAGGACAGCTACGATGTGTTCGTTGATCTGCCCGGCTTCAAGAAAGAGGATGTCAAGCTGGATCTGGACAACGGCTATCTGACCATCAGCGCCCAGCGCAATGAGGAGCTGGATGACAAGGACAACGAGGGCCGCTATATCCGCCAGGAACGTGCTACCGGCAGCTGCGCACGCAGCTTCTATGTCGGCAAGGAGCTGGAGCCCAAGGACATCAGCGCTAAGTTTGAGAACGGCATCCTGACCCTGCATCTGCCCAAGGCCGAGGCCAAGAAGCTCGAGCCGAAGCAGACGCTGATCGAGATCGAGTGATTGCAAAAAAATGTGCAGCCATGCTGCACCGTAGGGGCGCATTCTATATGCGCCCGCTTGGCAGCATCCCGTTGTGAAAAAAGATGAACGCAGGGTAAACGTCCACGGGCGGATATAGAATCCGCCCCTACAGAGTCCCTGCCCTAAAAATCATCAGGCCGCAGCCCAAAATTCCGGGCTGCGGCCTTTTGTTTTGCCGCAAGGTGTGCTATAATTCCATACAGATGAAAGAAAAGTACAGGGAGGTCCTGCCCGTGCAATATTCCGATGAGCATCTGCGCTATCTGCGCCTGCTGTCTCAGAAATACCAGACCGTGGCCGCCGCGGCCAGCGAGATCATCCGCATTGAGGCCCTGCTCCGTCTGCCCAAGGGCACCGAGCACTTCATGAGTGACCTGCACGGCGAGCACGAAGCGTTCGTACATATATTAAACAGCGCATCGGGCGTCATCCGTGAAAAAATCGACACGGTGCTTGGCAACGGTGTCCCCGCCGAGGAGCGTGCCGAGCTGGCGACGCTCGTCTATTATCCCAATCAGAAGCTGCCCGAGCTGAAAGCCCGCCAGAAAGACCTGCACGCCTGGTATCGCATGACGCTGCTGCGGCTCATCGACCTGTGCCGGTTCGTGTCCAGCAAGCATACCCGCGACCATGTGCGCCGCTGTCTGCCGCAGAACTGCGGTTACATCCTCGACGAGCTGCTTCACGCCCACTTTGAGGACCACGACAAGGACCAGTATTACGGCGAGATCATTGAGAGCATCATCCGCTATGACCGCGCCGACGCCTATATTATCCGCTTCTGTGAGGTCATCAAGCGGCTGGCTGTGGACCGCCTGCACATTGTGGGCGACCTGTTTGACCGCGGCCCGCGCCCGGACCGCATTCTGGACAGTCTGATGGCGCATCATCAGGTGGACATCCAGTGGGGCAACCACGACGTGGTCTGGATGGGCGCGGCAGCGGGCAGCCCGCTCTGCATTATGACCGTGCTGAAAACAACGCTGGCCTACAACAATCTGGACACGCTGGAGGGCGGCTACGGCATCAGCCTGCGCCGCTTGGAGCGCTTTGCCCAGCATACTTACGCGGATTCCGATGTTTCGCGCTGGCTGCCCCACGCCGACCAGCGCACAGCGGCAGGCGACCTGACCGCTGCCGCGCGGATGCACAAGGCCGTGACCGTTATGATGCTCAAGCTGGAGGCACAGGTCATTGCCCGCAACCCGGATTTTGATTTGCAGGGCCGCGACTTTTTGAACCACATTGACTTTGCCGCGGGCACGGTGGACTATTTCGGCACGACCTATCCCCTGCTGGACTGCGACTTTCCCACCGTTGACCCGGCCAACCCCGCCGCGCTGACTGCCGACGAGGAAAAGATCACCGCCGAGCTGGTGCGCAGCTTTGCCGAGAGCGAGCGCCTGCAGCGCCATGTGCAATTTTTGTACGCCCACGGCGCGTTTTATAAAATGTGCAACGGCAATCTGCTCTACCACGGCGCAGTGCCGATGACCGAGGACGGCGCGTTTGCGGCCATTCGGTTTGAGGGCGTCGCCCGCAGCGGCAAGCAGCTGTTCGACTACTGTGACCGCCGCGCCCGCCAGGGCTACAGCGCGCCCGCGGGCAGCCCGGCGCGGCTGGCCGGACAGGACTTTTTGTGGTACCTGTGGTGCGGGGCAAAATCGCCGCTGTTTGGCCGCAGCGCCATGACGACGTTTGAGCGGCTCTATATTGCCGACCCGGCGGCCCAGGTGGAGATCAAGGACCCCTACTACAGGCACATTGCCGACCCGCGCACCGCCGAGCATATTTTGCGCGAATTTGGACTGTCCGGCGAGGGCAGCCACATCGTGAACGGCCATGTCCCGGTCCGCGCCATCGAGGGGGAGAGCCCTATCAAGGGCGGCGGGCGGCTCATCATTATTGACGGCGGCTTCTGCCGTGCCTACCACCGGCGCACCGGCATAGCCGGCTACACACTGGTCTATAACTCCCGCGGGTTGATCTTGCGCACCCACCAGCCGTTTGAGAGCGTGGACAAGGCCATCCACGAGGACGAGGACATTGCCAGCAAGAGCGAGTATATCTATACTGCGCCCCAGCGCATTCTGGTGCGCGACACCGACGAGGGCGGGCGCAAGCAGGCGCTGATCCGTGACCTGACAGCCCTGGTCGAAGCCTACCAGAGCGGTGTGATCGCGCAGGGCGTGGCGCAGGAAATGTGACGGTTGAAATTTGCACAAATTGTTCTATAATAGGGAAATAGTGGGATGCCTGTAGGGGCCGGACATGTCCGGCCCGGTACCTGTCCATGAGCACACGCTCGCGGGAAACCCGCGGGCCGGGCATGCCCGGCCCCTACCGCGCGGCATTCTTATATAGACTTATAAAAGGAGACGATTTAACCATGCCTTGCACCACCATTCTGGTCGGCAAAAATGCGTCCTACGACGGGTCCACGATGATCGCTCGCAACGACGATTCCGGCTCCGGCCATTTCACTGCCAAAAAGTTTACCGTTTTTCAGCCGCAGGACTACCCCGCGGTCTATAAATCCGTCATTTCGGGCGTCGAGATCCCCCTGCCCGGCAGCGGCCTGCGTATTACCGCGGTGCCCAACGCTGTTGAGGGCAAGGGCCTGTGGGCGGCCAGCGGCGTCAACGCGGCCAACGTCGGCATGACGGCTACCGAGACCATCACCTCCAACCCGCGCGTGCTGGGCGCTGACCCGCTCTTCAAGGGCGGCATCGGCGAGGAGGACATTGTCTATCTGGTCCTGCCCTATGTCCGCTCCGCGCGCGAGGGCGTCCGGCGCCTTGGCAGTCTGCTGGAGCAGTACGGCACCTACGAGATGAACGGCATCGCGTTCCAGGATGTGGACGAGGTCTGGTGGCTCGAGACCATCGGCGGCCACCACTGGATGGCCCGCCGCGTGCCCGATGACGTCTATGTGGTCATGCCGAACCAGCTCGGCCTTGACACGCTCGACCTGGACGACGCACTGGGCGAGCAGAAAGAGTTCATGTGCTCCGCCGACCTGCGCGGCTTTATCGACAAGTACCATCTTGACCTGTCCCTGGACGGTGCGCTGAATCCGCGCGACGCCTTCGGCAGCCACGACGATGCCGACCATGTCTACAACACGCCCCGCGGCTGGTACATGCTGCGTTATTTCAACCCCAATACGTTCGCCTGGGACGGCCCGGACGCCGACTTTACGCCGCGCTCCGACGACCTGCCCTGGTGCATGGTGCCCGAGAAAAAGATCACGCCCGAGGACGTAAAGTACGTGCTGTCGAGCCATTATCAGGGCACGCCGTATGACCCCTATGCGGCCACGGCTTCCGAGAGGGGCATCTACCGTCCCATCGGCGTGAACCGCAACGACTTTATGGCACTGCTGCAAATGCGCCCCGACGTACCGGAGGACTTCCGCGCCGTGGAGTGGCTGGCCTTTGCGTCCAACGCCTTCAACACGATGGTGCCCTTCTACGCCAACGTGGACACGACGCCGGAGTACCTGTCCAACACGACGGGTGATGTCTCCACCGACAACTTCTACTGGGCCAGCCGTCTGCTGGCCGCCATGGCCGATGCGTCCTACGCAAAATCGGTGTTCCACATCGAGCGCTACACGCTGAGCGTCGGCAGCAAAGCCAACGGCATCATCAACACCTATGACGATGCCCAGCGCGGCGAGGCCGACCCCGCCGCCCGTGCCGCCCTGCGCACCAAGGCCAACGAGGAATTGGCCGCCATGGTCAGGGCCGAGACGACGGACGCTCTGAATAAGGTCCTGTTTGAGCTGAGCAGCGGCATGAAGAATGCGTATTCGCGATCGGATGCGTAAATGATATTGAGAAGGGACGTGCCGGAGGGTGCGTCCTTTTTTGCTGGTACACCTGCAACGCAGGGCGCATTCTATATGTGCCCGCAGGCCGCGCGGTATGCGGAACGGCAGGGGCGGATATAGAATCCGCCCCTACGGGGATACAATATGTAAAAATCAAACTATTTTACAATAATGTCACAATCTTTGAAAGAATTTGAACTTGCTTTTATGCCGAAATCTTTGTATAATAAATGTCAGGATGGGGCACTAGGAGGCTGACTTAGTCCTCTTGTCCCCCATTCAGCCAAAAGTATAGAGAAAGAGGTATATGTAAACATGGCAAATCTGGATTTGACTAAGTATGGCATTACCGGCACGACCGAGATCGTGCATAACCCCTCTTATGAGATGCTGTTCGAGGAGGAGACCAAACCCGAGCTGACCGGCTATGAGAAGGGCCAGGTCACCGAGCTGGGCGCTGTCAATGTTATGACCGGCGTTTACACCGGCCGTTCCCCCAAGGACAAGTACATCGTCGTGGACGAGAACTCCAAGGACACCGTTTGGTGGACCAGCGACGAGTACAAGAACGACAACCACCCCATGACCGAGCAGACCTGGTCTGCCGTGAAGGACATCGCCAAGAAGGAGCTGTGCAACAAGCGCCTGTTCGTCGTCGATGCCTTCTGCGGCGCCAACAAGGACACCCGCATGGCTATCCGCTTCATCGTGGAGGTGGCCTGGCAGGCACACTTTGTCACCAACATGTTTATCAAGCCCACCGCTGAGGAGCTGGCTAATTTTGAGCCTGACTTCGTTGTTTACAACGCCTCCAAGGCTAAGGTTGAGAACTACAAGGAGCTGGGCCTGAACAGCGAGACCTGCGTTGCCTTCAACATCACCAGCAAGGAGCAGGTCATCATCAACACCTGGTACGGCGGCGAGATGAAGAAGGGCATGTTCTCCATGATGA
>OLOI01003003.1_pt1 | contig 11031 bp, 9 predicted proteins | sample 1672131 | NCBI WGS metagenome assembly OLOI01 (sample SAMEA3136651, study PRJEB25190) | human gut metagenome | reverse complement strand
ATAAACGAATGAAGGGAGACCGACGCAGACTGCGACGGTCTCTTTTTGAAAACAGATGTTACGACAGGATGCACCCTCCACATTTTTCCGCAATTTGGAGTAAGGAAGACTATGAAGAAAAAGATATTCAAATATTTCTCCTGTATGATTACCGTGGCGATTCTGGCGACCACGCTGCTGCTGTCGTGGGTCAATTACGGTATGTTCAAAAACCGCGTCATGGACGACCTGCGGACCTATGGGCGCGTGTTCTCCCGCATCCTTCCCGATGACGAAGGCACACAGGAAGAGGACGCTCTTGCGCAGCTCACACAGGAGGGACTGCGCGTGACGCTCATTCATCCGGATGGCACAGTCTATTACGACAACTTCGCTGACCCGGCAACGATGGAAAACCATGCAGACCGACCGGAGATTCAGCAGACGATGGAAAACGGCGAGGGAAGCGATATCCGCAATTCCAGCACCATCGACCAAAGCTCGTTCTACTACGCCGTTCGGCTGGAAGACGGCGATATCCTGCGGCTGGCGCAGGAAGCCTCCAGCATATGGAGCGTGTATATGCGCTCGACGCCGCTTATCCTGCTGCTGGCGGCGGTGGCGGCCACGGAATACTGGTTCTTCCAGCTGTGGCGGCTGGACTGGCATGTGCCGATGTTCTACGGCGGCGACGGCATCTACTGGGTCGGTCAGGTGCAGCGCAGCTACGGCGAGCTGTCCGGCTCCCTCGGCTGGCCGTTCTATGAGGTCGCGGGCAGATACGACCCGAACTATGATCTGATCTACGACATCTTTGTCTGGTTCGTCGGCCTGTTCACCAAGGACACCGGCACGGTGTTCAACCTGTATGTCCTCGTCATCCCGTTTGCCAACGCGCTGGCGGGGTACGCGGTGTTCCGCATGGTCGGGCTGCGCCGCTGGCTGAGCTTTGCGTTCGGTCTGACGTTTGGCCTGACGCCCTACGTCCAGCAGCGCATGGCCGGGCACATGATGCTGGCCGCCTGCGAGTTTGTGCCGTTCTCGGTGCTGCTCTGTCTCTGGTGCGCCGAGGATGAACAGTTCAACCGCCCGGGCAGGGGCTTCTTCAAAAACAAGCGCAACTGGCTGGCGCTGGCCATGGCGTGGGGGATCGCCAACAACGGCGCGGCCTACTACCCGTATTTCACCTGCTTCTTCCTCTGCGTCACGGCGCTCTGCCTGATTTTGCGGGACCGCAGGTGGCGCGCGGGCACGTCCTGCGTTGTCACGATTGCCGAGATCGTCGCCTGGATGATCCCCGACTTCTTCCCGATGGTGCTGGGCATCCTGAACGGACAGGGCAGCACGCTGACCAACGGCGTCTACCGCAGCCCCGTCGGCGCGGACATCTACAGCCTGCGCATCAGCAGCCTGCTGCTGTCGCCCAACGGCTTCGGCCTGCAGAAGCTCGCCAACTGGATGGGCCGCTACTTCCACGTTCTGGCCACTGACGAAGGCCCGATGTACAACGAGAACGCCTACGGCTACCTCGGCATTGTGGGTATTTTCGGCTTCCTCGCGCTGCTGCTCATGCTGCTGCACAGCCGGGACTGGAAGGCGGGCCGCACCGAACGCCCCGAGTTGGAGGACCGCCTCTGGCTGCTGAGCCGCCTCAACGTCATGGCGCTGCTGCTGGCGACGATTGCCGGCTTCGGCGGCATCATCGGCATCTTTGTGCGGTTCATCCGCGGGTACAACCGCATCAGCCCGTACATTGCGTTCTTCGCGCTGCTGGCTGTCGGCCTGGCTCTTGAAAAACAGCTGACCCGGCGCACCGGGCGCAGCCGCAAGGCGCTGGCGGCTGTGGCCATCCTGCTGCTGGGCTACGGCTACTGGGAGCAGCAGGGCCTCTTCCGGCCTGCGTACGAGGAGATTCAGGACAAGTGGTATCAGGACGCGGCCTTCATGAACGAGGTCGAGGCTGCGGCAGGGGACGGCGCGATGCTTTTCACGCTGCCGTACATGAAGAACTTTGAGAACGGCTCGCTGAACAACATGTGGGATTACACGCTGCTGCGCGGCCCGCTGCACAGCAAGACGCTGAAATTCACCTACGGCGCGGGCTACGGCACGAAGAATGACCTCTGGTACCGCGAGACGAGCGAGCTGGAGCCGGACGCCATGGTGGCCGAGCTGCGCACACAGGGTATGACCGGCATCTATCTGGATCTGGACGGATACCCCGAGGACGAGCAGCAATCGGCGCTGGCCGCCCTGACCGAGGCCGCCGGCTGCGGCCCGGAGGATGTCATCCACAGCGGAAGCGGGCTGCTCTGCTACATCCCGCTGGGGCAGGAGTAACGCATGAAACTGCAAAAAATAACGCAAAAACGATGGTTCTGGCCGCTGGTCTGCGCGGTGTCCGTCGTGTTCGGCTGGTGGTATTTAAGCATTGTGACCTGTGCGCCGCTGGGCGGCGACGATGAGCTTATCAACCTGCAGAACTACTATTATATTACGCACACCTCGTTTGGCCAGAGCGTGCTGGACTACCTTGGCGATTTGTGGGAGCAGTTCAGCCTGCAGAACGGACGGTTCCGCCCCTTCTCGTCGCCGCCGGTGCGCGGCCTGACGAGCTGGTTCCTGGGGGATCTGGTCGGCTACCGGCTCTACATTCTGGCGTGGACCTACGCGGACATTGTGCTGACGGCGTGGCTCGTCGGCAAGGCGTCCCGCAACAAAAAGCTGGGCATTGCCTGCCTCTGCCTGCTGCCGATGATGTTCAGCGTCTGGCAGGACTCCACGGGCAACAGCCTCTACTCCTACGGCGCACTGGTGCAAAGCACGCTGCTGCCCGCGCTCGTCGCCGGGCTGGCCGTGCTGCGCTGGCAGGACACCGGCCACAAGCGGTGGGCCGTGCTGGCGGGCTACTGTATGTTCCAGTGCTGCGCCACGTTTGAGATCGGCTTTACCTATATCGTACCGATTTTTGGTCTGGCGTGGCTCTACACCGACAAGGCCCGCGACGCGCTGCGGTTAAGCATCCCGGCGCTGCTGGGCGAGTGCGTGACGCTGGCCTTCAATATGGGCGCACGGCTCATGAACACGCTGCGGGCCGCGGGCATTCTCGCGGGCAGCGTCTCCCAGATCGAGGGCATCTCCCCGAACTTTGACCTGCCTGCCATCCTGCGCACCTGGGCCATGCAGATGTCGGCGGGCTTCCCGCTGAACGCGATGCTGTTCGGCAAGATGCGCCCCGGGAAAATATATCCCGTGGACGTGCTGTGCGGCGTCATGGTGGCCGGTGCGGCAGTGGCCGCGCTGGCGGCGCTGGATAAGCTGCCGAACAAAAAGCAAAATCTGCTGCTATTTTTAAGCGGCCTTGCCATGCTGTCCGCCCCGGCATTGCTGATCGGGCTTTCGCCCAAGTACCAGCAGCCCGGTCAGGTGGACTGGCGGCACGGCTACATTCCCCAGACCGTGGAGAGCTTCGGCGTCGGTTTAATGGCGCTGGCCGTGCTGGTGATGCTGCTGCGCCGGGCGCGCGGCAAGAGCTGGTGGCCCGGGGGCCGCGCGGTGCTCTACGGTCTGCTGGCCGTCTGCATGGCCGGGTCGGTGGTCTGGCAGCGCGCCGCGACACGCTCGGCCTACGACCAGGGCGGGCGCGCCTACACGGTCTTTGGCGACGGCGTCGCCGCGGGCCTGGCCGCCGACTGCGGCGACACGCCGGTGGTGACCGATTATATGATCTGGGGCGGCCATGAGGTCGCGGAGAACGCCTTCTTCCTGCGCTACGGTGATCTGGACGCCGATGCCCACGCCCTGCAGGTCTGGCGCACCGAGGACCACGCCGACGACGAGGCAGTGTACCGCGTCGGCTTCACGCTGGGGCAGGACAGGCACTACGACATTGCCTGGTGCGGCCTTGGCCACGGGGCAGACCCGGATGTGCTGACAGATGTCGAGGTCTGGCTGCCCGCGGGCACCTTCCTCTATGATGTGCTCTATTACACAACCGCCGACGGCGAGGAAGTGCGCAGAGAGGTCTACCCCGACAAGAACGGCTCCATGATCACGCTGGACGGCGAAATTCTCGCGGACAGCATCCGGCTGGCCGCTCATTAGGGGGCACCCCGCCCTACGCATAACGCAAATCGGGGCCTGTAGGGCGGCCTGCCCACAGGCCGCCGTGCCCGCTTGCGGAAGTGCAAAGCCTGTTGGACTGCCACCCCGTAGGGGCCGGGCATGCCCGGCCCGCTGCCCTCCCGCAAAAGCCCGTCCATCTTCCCGCCGCGGGCCGCAGCTATGCAGCCCCTGCGTACTCTATCAATTCAAGGAGGTGCCGCCCTTGGCACAAAATAAATCCCGCCGCCTGCTGTGGGCGGTCTGCCTTGCGGCGCTGGCGGCATTTGCTGCGGCCATGGTCTGGCTGCACTACCAGCAGCTTTGCTCCCCCGGCGGCGGCAGCGACCCCTATACCTCCGACCTTGGTATGCACCTGGCCTTCGCGCAGCGCGGCATGATCTACTCCACCGTGTCGCTGCTCATCGGCCCGGCGTATGCACTGGCCGGGCGCGTCGGCATTGCCGTGCTGCTGGCGGCGTTCCATCTGGCCGCCGTCGCCGTGTTCGCCTACGGCCTGCGCGCTGCCCTGCCCGATGCCCCGCGCCCGGCGCGGTTACTGCTCAGTCTGGTGGTCAACCTTGCCACGGCGGTCTGGATGCCCCGCGGCGGCTACTGGTACCAGGGCACTGTCGGCGGCACGATTTATCACAACACAACGTATATTATGCTCGCGCCCTTTGCACTGCTGGCGATGCTGGCCTTTTACCGTGTCTGGCCGACGATGCGCGGTGACCTGGATCTGCGTGCCTACGCGGTCTACACGGTGCTGCTGACCGTGGCGACCAGTTTCAAGGCCAGCCTGATCTTTGCATTCGCCCCGGCGCTGCTCGTGCTGCTGATTGCTGATTTTGTGCGCACCCGCGCCAAAAATCTGAAAAATGAGATCATCATGGGGTGCAGCGTTTTCCCCGGTGTAGCGCTCTGCTTTATCCAGGCCAACGTCCTGTTTGCCGAGGAAGGCTCCGGCATACGCCTGATTTTCACCGTCCCGTTTGACCACCACCGTATGCTGTGGGGACCGTTCAACGAGGCCGGTGTGCTGGGGCTGGCGCGGTCCTTCGTCTTTGTGGCGGCAGTGGGGCTGCTGCTGGGCCGCGCGGCGTGGCAGCGCTTCCGCTACCGGTTCAGCCTTTTCACCTTCGCCTTCTCGCTGGCCGAGGCGCTGCTGCTGGTTGAAAGCGGTGAGCGGCTCTATCACGCCAACCTCTGGTGGGGGCCGTTCATCTGCTTCTGGGTGTTCTGGCTCGAGTCCGTCAGCGTTTTTTTGCAGCAGACGCGCACCGGGGCCGTGCCCCGCTGGCGGCTGGCCGTCTGCGCCGCCGCGCTGGCGTGGCACATCGTCAGCGGTGTCTGCTTCTTAGTTATGCTTTTGCAGGGCGTAAGCTATAACGTGCCGATCCTGACGTATAATTTGTGGTAAAAAAATAAGCCGCAGGTGCAAAAGCGCATCTGCGGCTTTTGTATGTTGTCAGCTTCAACCCGTAGGGGCGCATTCTATATGCGCCCGTGGCTGTGTGCGGCAATGAGTAACGCCCGCGGGCGGATATGGGATTCGCCCCTACGATGGAGGGGGCGATGCTCGTCATCGACCCGGCAGGCAACGGCAGCGGCAGGCTGCCTGCGGGCGAGCACTGCTCGCCCCTACGATTTGCGCTTTCCTTCATGTCCGCCCGGCAGCGGCAGACTGCACACCAGCGCAATGCCCAGCGCCAGGGCCAGCGCGACCTTGAAGGTCTCGCCGCCTTTGCTGGCGAAAAGCTCCTGCTCGCCCTGCAAAAAGTAGTAGGCCGTGTAGTAGATGCCCGCGCCCGGCACAAGCGGAAAGATGCCCGGCAGCAGAAAAATCGTCACCGGGGCCTTGTGGCGGATGGCAAAGAACCGTGCGCAGCCGGTCAGCGGCAGCGTGGCGACCAGCGTCGCAATCGCCGGGCTTAACGCGAACAGCTCCACGCCGAAGATGTAGACCATCCAGCCCACCGCGCCGGTCAGGCCGCAGGCCAGGTAGTGCCGCCGCGGCATCTGGAATGTGATGCCAAAGCTGATCGTTGCAATGACGGCCACCACAAAATGGGCAAAATAATGTGTCCATACCGGCATCACGCCACCCCCAATCCACGGGCCATGATCCAGCCCAGCACCACGCCGCCCGCAATGCTGCCCGCAATCAGCAGGGCATCCAGCAGGCGGATGGAGCCGGACAGGTAGTCGCCGTTCAGAATATCCCGCACGCCCATCGTCAGGGCAACGCCGGGGGTCAGCACCATCAGCGCGCCGATGATCGCCGCGTTGGCGTTGACGGCGGGCACGACGGTCTGCACCGCAATGGCCCAGATCGTGCCGCAAAACGCCGCCACAATGTCGGTGAATATCCGGTTGATGCCGTGCCGCGCAAACTGCTGGCAGACGAGCGCCTCCAGCAGGCCCGCCACCGCGGCCACCGGCATGTCTGCCAGCGTGCCGCCGAACAGGTACGCGAACCCCGCTGCCCCGACAACGCAGGCCAGAATTTCCAGCTGCGGTGTGCTGCGCGGCAGCGTGCGGGCCGTGTTCAGCCGTGCTTCGGCCTCGACGACGCCCAGCCTGCCGGCGGCCAGCTCACGGGAAAGCTCGTTCACGGCCTCGACGCGGCCCAGATGGACCGACACGGTGGGCACGTGCCGCACCAGCGAGACGGCATCCCGCCCCGGCAGGTGCGCCGACGCAAAGATGCCGTTGGTCAGAACATAGACATGGAAGTCCCGCACGCCGAGGCTGGCGGCCATGATCTCCATGGTCTGCTGCGCGCGGAACACCTCGCCGCCGTTTTCCAGCAGCGTCTGGCCCGCGTCCATGACCAGCTCCAGCGCACGTTCAAACAGTGCATCAGCCACGGATATTCTCCCGCACAACGTTGAATTCCGGGTAATGGGCGTACAGATGCTGCGCGATGGCCTCCATGAGCAGGTAGTCATGCTCGGAGTCGATGTCGATGATGCCGGTGTCCATCATAACGCTGACGCCGAACTTGGAGTGCCACAAAATCGGGTCGGGGTTGTCCACAAGGAACGCGCGGCGGATGACGTAAATCGACGCATTGACGTCGTATACCTCGGGTGCCTGCTGACGGCCCGTGAACTGGCTCTCGATGACCATCTCGGCGTGGTCGCCCACGATCTTGAACATATTGAACCACGGATTGCGGCGGGCCTCGCAGACGCTGAAAATGATTTGCAGGTCCTCGCGCTCCTGCGCTTTGGCAAAGGCGTTCTCAATGTCCTGCTCGGTGCGCAGGGGGCTGGTGATGTCCAGATCGATCATAGCATCGTACTGTTTGCCAGTGCGGGTCTCCATGCGGGCAAAGCTGTCCTTGTAGACCTCGACCTTCGGCACGCGGTCCCCGCCCAGCTCGGCCCCGCGGGGCAGGTAGATGACCTCCGGGTACTCGGCGGCCACCAGCCTGGCCAGGTCCTCGCTGTCGGTGTTCAGCGCAACGTCGATTTCCAGCTCCGGGTGCTTTTTAATGAACAGCTCCGCGGCGCTCAGCGAATAGTAAACCAGCGGTTTGCCGCAGAAATTTTTCAGGTTCTTGTTTTTAAAGCCCTTGCTGCCGGCACGGCCGCAAATTGTAATGAGCAGTCTTTTCATTGTACGTTCTCCCCCAAGGTAAGTTTCAGCACGTTCAGTGCCAGCGCGGGCGGGTTGCAGCTCTCGCCGTTGCCCGTCAGCGCGTAGTCCACAAAATATTCCATCTCCCGCTCATAGCGGCGGTTGACGTCCTCCTCATAGTGCTGCACGGTGCCGTCCGGCAGGGTCAGCGTGCCTGTGCCAAAGTCGGCCAGATAGCTGCCGTCATGGCAGAAAAGCTCGATGCTGCGCCGGTATCCGCGGCCAAAGTAATCGAGATGCACCTCGGCCAGCAATGTGGGGTATCTGGCGATATACACCGACAAATCGTCGGAGTCGATTTCGAGGTCGGAGTAGGTGCCCTTGAAATTGTACAGCTGCTCCGGCACGCCGAACAGCTCGACGAGGTAGTCCCATTCGTGGATGAGGTCAATCGTCACGCCGCCGCCCATCGCCTTGTGGGCGCTGTAGACCGTGCGGTAGTCCACGCCGGGCCGCCAGTCGGGCAGATAGCTTGAGCAGATGACCCGCGCGCAGTAGGGGTGCAGACCGGGCAGCCGGTCCTTGAGCGCCAGCATGACGCCGCACCACCGCATGGGCGCGGCCACATAGGCCTTTTGCCCCGCGGGCAGGCAGTCGGCCAGATCCAGTCCGGTCTGCTCAGCAGAAAAAATCGGCTTTTCGATGAAAAGTGCCCCGCCGCGGCCCCTGACCCGGGTCAGGGCGTCGGCGTGCAGGCTTGTGGGGTTCGTGATGAACACCATGTCATAGTGTGTGGGCGCGTCGGCCAAATCGGTGTACTGGGCGTGCAGCAGCGCGGCCACGCCGTTCCGCAGCGGGCGGGACAGGTCGCTGCGCAGCGCGTCGGCCTGTAAAGTCCAGCCCCGGTCCGCACAGAGGTTGGTCAGATTTTTTAAATGGCGCGTCCCGATGGAGCCCAGCCCCACGAACAGCGCGGTGATGGTACGCATAGGAGATCCCCTTTGCTTTGATTTAGATGCAATGTAGGGGCCGGGCATGCCCGGCCCTCAGCCTTGCCCATAGCAGGACGGTATATTTTATGTTGCGGGCCGGACATGTCCGGCCCCTACAGGCTTACGACTTTTCCACAAAGTCCATCAGCTCAATGGCCTTCAGGTCCTTTTCAAAGCTCCACTTCGGCTGCTCGTCGCCCTTCAGCACGCCAAAAAAGTTCGTCAGCTCGTCCACATAGGCGTTTTCTACAACGTTGTCGCTGTAGCGGCTGTCGTGCTCAAAGCTGGCGTAGGTGTTGACAAACCGCTTGTCGCCGTCCTTGAACTCGTACAGCGCCTTGGGGTTGCCCTCCCAGAACAGGTGGATGCCGTCCCCGAAGCACTCAAAGCTGCGCACGGCCTTGCGGCTGACGACGTCGGCGGCCAGCACACCCTGCACGCCGCCCTTGTGGCGCAGCAGCAGCGTCACGCAGTCGGGGTAGGGGAGCCCTAAGTCGCTGATCGTGTCCTTCTGCACGGTCACGCTCTCCACGTCGCCGAAGGCGTCCAGCAGCCACGGCAGGTCGATGCCGAAGATCTCGCGCACGCCGCCGGTGCGGGCGTTGCCGACGAAGAAGTTTTTATAATTCTCCCACGGGTGCCAGTCGGGCAGATACTGCCCGATGTGGTAGATGTAGTGTACGGGCTTGCCAAATTCCGCGACCTGCTGTTTAATATACTGTGTCTCGCGGCGGTACAGCATTGTAGAGGACAAAAACAGCGGCAGTTTTTTGGCCGCAGCCTTGGCCATATTCTCCCGGTAGCCGTCGCTGACCAGATTCAGCTCGGTAAAGACGGGCAGGTCGTGGTCCAGCAGCTCGCCGGTGACCGCCGCGTGGGCCAGCGGCGCGGTGCAGACCAGCGCGGCGTCGGGGTGCTCGGCGGCGACGGCCTCGCCGATGGTGGCATAGGCGGCGTCCGCCAGACCCAGCCGGAGGGCCTCGTCGCGGCGGCCCTCGGCGGTGTCCACGCCGACGATCTGAATAGCCGCGTCAATGCCTTTGGTCAGCCGGGCGCGGCGTTTGCCCATGCTGCCTAAACCGACGATGAGAAGTTTCATACCAAAACGCTCCTTTGCGGGTCAAATTCCGGCACGGGGCCGTCATAAAAGATTTTAGGTCTTGCAAAATCAAATTTTGCCAGCACAGCGCAGATTTTTTCGCTGGTCTTGCCGCCGTTATACGGGCTGACGGCGCCGGCCGCCATGGGGGCAAACGCCGGGGACAGCGCCCTGCGCAGCGCGGCCTCGATGGCCGGCTCGTCGGCGTCGCAGCAGAGCACGTTCGCGCAGATGGCGCGCCCGGCCTGCCGTCTGCCGATGTTGACCGTCGGCACTTTAAAGGTGGGCGTCTCGACGACACCGGACGACGAGTTGCCCGCCACGAGCGCCGCGCAGTCCATGGCGGAGAGGTAGCGCCGCAGACCGAGGCTCTGCACAAATCCGGCGCGGTCCGGGTGGGCGGCGGCGAACGTCTGCATCATGGCGGTGCAGACCTGCCCGCCCGCGTCGGCGTTCGACCCGGTGATGAGCCAGAACACGCCGTCCACGGCGGCCATAGCGTCACACAGCGCCTGCACCTGCACAGCGGGGGAGCCTGCGTCGGGGGCGGTCTCGGGGTGGTAGGTCACGAGCGCGAAGGGCTGCATGAGGTCAAACCCAGTCGATTTGCACAATTCCTCACGGCTCATTTTGGGCAGAGTGCGGATGTTTTCATCCCCCAGCCCGCCGACGCAGAACACGGTGTCGGGCGCTTCGCCCATCCGCACAAGCCGCGCGGCGCTGTCGGCGCAGGACGGAAAGTGTACCGCCGCCATTTTGCTGATGCAGTGGCGGTAGTATTCGTCCGCCGCGCCCAAGGTCACGTCGCCGCCCGAGATATGGGCAATCGGGATATGCCGCGCCGCTGCCGCAGCGGCCACGGCGAAGATCTCAAACCGGTCCCCCAGCAGCAGCACGGCGTCCGGGCGGTGGGAGGAAAAGTGGTTGTCGAAAATTTCCATCGTGCGTGCGATGGTTTTGGCGACAGGCTCATCGGCGTTGTCGGTGAAGATCGGCAGTCTTGCCGCGATAGGCAGGCCGTCGGCTTCGATTTCATGCACGGTCTCGCCCAGACGCGGGCAGAGGTGCGCCCCGGTCACGACGAGCTGCAAGTCCAGCACATCGGACACCGCGATTTTCTGCACCACCGGGCGCAGCAGGCCATATTCCGCCCGCGTGGCGGTAACGACGGTGATGGTACGCATGGTGTACTCCTTTGCCAAGCCGGGAACGGCAGTCTCCCGGGAACTCCTACTTTCTTTTGTGACCAAAAGAAAGTAGCAAAGAAAAGTC
>OLOI01003000.1_pt1 | contig 11044 bp, 8 predicted proteins | sample 1672131 | NCBI WGS metagenome assembly OLOI01 (sample SAMEA3136651, study PRJEB25190) | human gut metagenome | reverse complement strand
AACACTTCCGCCTCCACTGCTTCCAACATCGCTGCTTCTGCTTCCGCTGCTGCCGCCAACAAGCTGGAGACCATCCAGTCCAACGGCAAGCTGGTCATCGCGCTGGAAGGCGCATGGCAGCCCTGGAGCTTCCACGATGAGAGCGACACCCTCGTGGGCTACGACGTCGAAGTCTCCCGCGCCATCGCTGAGAAGCTGGGCGTCGAGCCCGAGTACGTCGAGAGCGACTGGGACAGCCTGTTTGCCGGTCTGGATGCTGGCCGCTACGACCTCGTCTGCAACGGCGTCGAAGTCACCGAAGAGCGCGCCAAGACCTACGACTTCACCACTCCCTACGGCTACATCCACACCGCCCTCGCCGTCCGCAAGGATAACGAGGACATCAAGAGCTTCGAGGACCTTGCCGGCAAGACCACGGCCAACAGCCTCGCTTCCACCTACATGGAGCTGGCCGAGAGCTACGGCGCGACCGTGCAGGGCATCGACACGCTGGAAGAGACCATCCAGCTGCTGACCGCTGGCCGCATCGACGCCACCCTGAACGCCAACGTCTCCTTCTACGACTACCTGAACGTCCATCCGGACGCCGACTTCAAGCTGGTCGCCCAGACCGAAGATGCTTCTCACGTTGCGATCCCTATCGTCAAGAGCGAAGACTCTTCCTTCCTCGACGCCCTCAACAGCGCCATCGACGAGCTGCGCGCTGACGGCACCCTCAAGGAGCTGAGCGAGAAGTATTTCGGTCAGGATATTTCTTCCGAGAATTAACTTTTTGTTTTGATTGTCAGCGAAGCATCAGAAGTGCATCATGGTCTATCCCGTAGGCGAAACCGCAAAGCTTCCGGATCTCGTCAAAAATATCCGGGAAGAAGATGTTCCTGAGCGCTTCCGTGCCGAACTGCGCGGTGTCCCGGAAAGCAAATAAGAATATCGACGAAGGGGGCAGATGCCATGCAGCATCTGCCCCCTTTTTGTTATAAATATCTTCCGGTAATACTCTCCGGGTTTCCCTGGATCTCCTCTGGCGTGCCTGTTGCCACGACGCGGCCACCGCTCTCGCCGCCGCCCGGTCCCATGTCGATGACATAGTCCGCGTTGCGGATGACGTCGAGGTCGTGCTCAATGACAACGACCGTTGCGCCGTTGTCCAGCAGGGCTTGGAACACCCGCAGCAGCACCTGCACGTCCAGCGGGTGGAGGCCGATGCTGGGCTCATCGAAAACGAACACCGAATCGGTCTGGGTGCGGCCGATCTCGCTGGCCAGCTTCAGGCGCTGGGCCTCGCCGCCGGAGAGGCTGGGCGTCTCTTCGCCCAGCGTCAGGTAGCCCAGACCCAGCTGCTGCAATGTCTGCAGGCGCTGGCTCACTGTCTTCATCCCGCCGCAGAACTCAAGGGCGGAGTTGACGTCCATCTCCATCAGCTGCGGCAAAGAGGCTGTCTGCTCCGCCTCGTTGGTCAGCTTCACGCCGTAAGCCGCCCGCGCGTAGCGGGAACCCCGGCAGTCGGGGCAGACGATGTTCACATCCGGCAGGAACTGCACGTCCAGGCTCACCTCACCGGTGCCGTCGCAGCCGGGGCAGCGCAGACTGCCCGTGTTGTAGGAAAAATCGCTGGCCTTGAAGCCCTTTTGCCTGGCGTCCGGAGATTTGGCATAGAGCTTCCGCAGCTCGTCGTGGACGCCCGCGTAGGTCGCCACGGTAGAGCGCACATTGATGCCGATGGGCGTCGCGTCGATGAGCTTGACGTGCGCGATGCCCTCGGCGCGAATCTCCCGGATATGTGCCGGGAGGGCGCTGCCGTTTATCTTTGCTTCCAGCGCCGGCACGAGGCTTTCCAGCACCATCGTCGTTTTGCCGGAGCCGGACACGCCCGTTACCACGGTGAGCCGCCCCTTGGGAATGTCCAGCTCCAAAGGCTTGACCGTGTGGATGCTGCCGGTGGAGAGATGGATCCCCCCCTCTGCGAACATCTCCCCTGTCCCGGCACACCGGCGCAGCTTTGTCTCAGCTTTTCCGGAGAGGAACGGCCCGATCTGGGACTCCGGCTTTGCCTCCAAATCAGCTATCGTCCCTTCGGCAATGACATGTCCACCCTTAGCTCCCGCTTCCGGCCCCATCTCGATCACCCAGTCGGCCTCTTTCAGGATTTGGGTATCGTGGTCCACCAGAATGACCGAGTTGCCATCGGCCACGAGGTCGTGCATCACACCGGTCAGGCCCACGATGTTCGACGGATGCAGGCCGATGGACGGCTCATCCAGCACATAGAGCACGCCGGTGGTGCGGTTGCGGACGGCCCGGGCCAGCTGCATCCGCTGGCGCTCACCGGTGGAAAGGGTCGAGGCCGAGCGGTCAAGCGTCAGATAACCCAGACCTAAGTCCATCAGCCGCTTGGCGGTACTTTCGAATGCCTCACAGATGCTCTCCGCCATCGGGCGCATCTCTTCCGGCAGGCTGCCCGGCACGCCCTTCACCCACTCCACGAGGGCTTCCAGCGTCATCTGGCAGGCTTCGTCCAGCGAGATGCCCCGCAGCTTCGGCGCACGCGCCGCCGCTGAGAGCCGTGAGCCGTGACACTCGGGGCAGACATCTTCCCGCAGGAACTTTTCCACCCGCTTCATGCCCTTGTCATCCTTGACCTTTGCAAGAGCATTTTCTACGGTGTAGACGGCGTTGTAATAGGTAAAGTCCAGCTCGCCGGCCTGGTTCGAGTTCCTGGCGTGGTAGAAGATATGCTTTTTCTCTGCTGGACCGTGGTAGACGATGTCCTTTTCCTGTTCGGTCAGGTCGCGGAACGGCACATCCGTCCTCACGCCCATCTCCCGGCAGACGTCTGTCATCAGCGACCACATCAGGCTGTTCCACGGGGCCACTGCGCCGCCGTCGATGGTCAGCGAGTCGTCCGGCACCAGCGACGCCATGTCCACCGTCCGGACGCTGCCTGTGCCGCCGCACTTCTGGCAGGCACCTTGAGAGTTGAAAGCCAGCTCCTCCGCCGACGGCGCATAGAAATGCGCACCGCACTCCGGGCAGACCAGCTCCTTGCCCGCCGCAACAGCCAGCGTCGGCGGGATGTAATGCCCGTTCGGGCAGCGGTGGCTTGCGAGGCGGGAGTACATGAGCCGCAGGCTGTTCAGCAATTCCGTGCCGGTGCCGAAGGTGCTGCGGATGCCCGGCACGCCCGGCCTCTGGTGCAGCGCCAGCGCCGCCGGGACATACAGCACCTCTTCCACCGAGGCTTTCGAAGCCTGGGTCATCCGGCGGCGGGTGTAGGTGGACAGCGCCTCCAGATACCGGCGGGAGCCTTCGGCATACAGCACCCCCAGCGCCAGCGAGGATTTACCCGACCCCGACACGCCCGCAATGCCCACGATCTTGTTCAGCGGGATGTCCACGTCGATGTTTTTCAGGTTGTGTACCTTTGCCCCGCGCACGAGCATTTTGTCTATCATTCTGTTTTCCCTTCCCTTTGGCTTTTTTGCGCCAGATGAATTCCATGTTCTCTGTTTTAGTATAGCGTATCCTGATGTGTATTTCCACAATGGTCACCAATAAAATGCTATTTGCACCGACAGACACAGAAGAGTATACTATAATCAGTAAGGATCTCAAGTTCCTGTACACATGTATCTGACGAGATAAAAGGAGAACGAACATGGCAGTATTTCCAAAAGAATTTGTATGGGGCGCTGCGACTGCAGCCTATCAAATCGAGGGCGGTGCCGTCGAGGATGGAAAAGGCCGGAGCATCTGGGATGTTTTCTCCCACACACCGGGCCGCACCTATCGGGGTGAGACCGGTGATATCGCCTGCGACAGCTATCACCGCTGGCGGGAAGACATCGAACTGCTGAAGTCGATGCACCTGAAAGCCTATCGCTTCTCTGTGGCGTGGACGCGCATCGCCCCCACCGGCGGCACGGACTGGAACGAAAAAGGCTTTGCCTATTACGATGGTCTTGTGAATACTTTGCTGGAAGCGGGCATCGAGCCGTATATTACGCTGTATCACTGGGATTTGCCGCAGGCGCTGGAAGAAAAGGGCGGCTGGCAGAATGAGGACACCGCCCGGGCGTTTGCAGTCTACACGGCAAAAATGGCAGAACATTTCAAAGGCAGGGTCCACCAGTGGTTCACCTTCAATGAGCCTGCCTGTATCGTGAAAATGGGCTATGGGACAGGTGAGCATGCGCCGGGGCTGAAACTCCCGCTGGAAGGGCAGTTCACCTGCTGGCAGAATATCATCTATGCGCACTGCCTTGCCGCGCAGGAGCTCCGCCATACGGACGCCGAAAACAGAGTGGGCTTCGTCTCCACAGGCCGCATCTGCTACCCCGTATCTGAGGCAAAAGCAGATGTGGACGCCGCCCGGGCTCTGACCTTTGCCTGCCCGGACGAGGACTGGGCCTTTACCCACACGATGTCGCTCGACCCTCTGTGCCTTGGCCGCTGGCCCGGACCGGACCTCTGTGGGCCGCAGCTTTCCGCCTGCATCGGTGCTGTGCCGCAATACATCAACGACGCCCTGTCTCTGGGCAGACCGGATATGCTCGGGTTGAACATCTACAATGCCGCGCCTGTACAGATGGGAACGAATGGCCCCTGTTATGTGGAGCGCCCTGCGGGATACGCTCACACAGCCATGAACTGGCCGGTAGAGCCGGAAAGCCTGAACTGGGGTCCCCGTTACATCCAGGAGCGGTATGGACTGCCCATGTTCATCGCGGAGAACGGCTTATCCTGCACCGACAAAATCTATCGGGACGGCAAGGTGCATGACGTGGAGCGAATTGATTTTCTGGCGCGCTATCTGGAAAAACTTTCCGAGGGCATTCAGGCCGGTGCCGACGTGCGAGGGTACTTCCATTGGAGCCTGCTGGACAACTACGAGTGGCACAGCGGATACAGAGAGCGTTTTGGTCTGGTGTACGTCGATTACGCTTCCGGGCGGCGCATCCCGAAAGACAGTGCCTTCTGGTATGGCGAAGTCGCGGCGACCAATGGCGGGTCCATCTGACCTGTAAAATAAAAGGGCGGCAGTTTCTCCAATACAGAACGAATATTGCAGCCATATCCAAGATACGTCTTACCCATCCTGCAAATTCTTTTATAATAGCGCTGCTGCCTGAAAGCCCTGCAACAAATTCCCATATCAAAAGGGAAGCTTTCCGGTATGGGACAACGACAAATCATTTTATTGGGATACGAAAGAGACGCCCTCCGCCTGCTTCGGCGCTTCCGGATGGCCCGGCTCCGCTTTTGTCAGCATCTGCTGGAACTTCCGGGCCGCCGTGTTCAGCGGGCGGTGATGGTCGTAGACGAGGCAGATAGAGCGGGAGGGAATGATCTCCTGCAGATGCAGCTCGACAAGCTCGCCGCGGGCCAGAAGCTCTTTCGTCATCGGTTCCGGCACAAAGGCAAGGCCCAGCTCGCTTTTGACCAGCGTGAGCATCTGGTCGGTGGTGGCGGCTTCCGTATCCGGCTTGAGGACCGCGCCGTGATCCAGGAAGAACTGCCGGTACAGGCTGCGGGTCACGCTCTCGTCGCTGAGGGAGATGAGGGGATAGCTCCGCAGCTCTTTCAGGGTCAGGCTCTGACTTGCCAGCGCGGTGAAGGTTCTGCCGCCCACCAGCACCTCGTAAAACGGCTTCAGCTCCACCATTTTCAGCCCCGACTCGATCTCCGCCGGGGTGCTCACAATGGCAAAGTCCACCTCGCCGTTCTTCACGGCCTGCACCGCCTGCGGGGTGGAGTGGTTCGAGATGCGCAGCCGGATGCCGGGATATTCGGTATGGAAATCCCGCAGCTTTTTGGAAAGATAAATGTTGAGCGCCGTCTCGGTGGCGCTGATGCTGATGGTTCCGTGTTCCAGCGTGGCACTGGCGCTCAGCTCCTCCTCGGCATCCTGGATCTGCACCGCCGCCGAAGCAATGCGGGAGTAGAGCATCTCACCTTCCGGTGTCAGGGTCACACCCCGGTTGGAGCGGATGAACAGCACGCAGTTCAGCTGGCTTTCCAGCCGGTTCATGGCGTGGGTGATGTTGGGCTGATTATTGCCCAGCCCCCGCGCCGCGCGGGTAAAGTTCTGATACTTTGCCACATAGTAAAAGATTTTGTAGTATTCCCAGTCCACATACATAGGTGCGGCCCTCTTTCCTGTCGGGCTTCCGGCGCGGCCAGCGGCAGAAGCGGCTTTATGCTCTTCTTGTATCATAGCACGGCGCGCCGGAATTGCAAGCGCTTTTTACGGCTTGGCTGTGCCGGATGCGGGCAGCAGCCTCTGCAATGTAAAAAACATATTGCTGCTATACACAGGATACTTTTTACATATTCTCTGCACGCTCGTATAATAGACACCGCGAACAGGAAACAAGAATGAAAAGAAGGTAAATGAAGTTTATGCTGACCGCTGTTACTGGAATCAACTGGGGCGATGAGGGCAAGGGCCGCGTCATCGACCTGCTGGCCGAAAATGCCGATATCGTTGCGCGCTATCAGGGCGGCAACAATGCCGGTCATACCGTTGTGACCGAGAAGGGCAAGTTCATCCTGAACCTGCTGCCCTCCGGCATCCTGCACCCGGAGGTGACCTGCGTGCTGGGCACCGGCATGGTGATCGACCTCGAGCATCTGGCCGGAGAGATGGAGGCCATCGAGGCGCGCGGCGTGAAGGTGGAGCCGGAGAACCTGAAACTCTCCGATAAGGCTACTATCTCCATGCCGTGGCACAAGGTACAGGATGGGCTGGAAGAGGACCGCCTTGCCAAAAAGGGCGGCGCGTTCGGCTCTACCCGGCGCGGCATTGCCTACGCTTACAGCGACAAGTACCGCAAAAAGACCCTGCGTCTGGGTGACCTTTTGCATCTGGACGAGGAGCGCACCCAGAACCGCCTGCACATGATCCTGGACGCCAAGAACATGGAGCTGGCAGGCTGCTATCATCAGGAGCCCATGAGCTACGATGCCCTGCTGAACTGGTGCAGGCAGCAGGCAGCGTACTTTGCGCCCTTCATCTGTGATGTAGGCGCTTTCTTGCAGCAGGCGCACGATAGCGGCAAGCGCATCGTGCTGGAAGCGCAGCTGGGCGCAATGCGGGATATCGACTACGGCATCTTCCCGTTCACTTCCAGCTCTAACACGCTGGCGGCCTACGCGCCGCTGGGTGCGGGCATCCCCAACTGCAAGCTGGACCATGTGGTGGGCGTGCTGAAAGCCTACTCCACCTGTGTGGGCGCTGGCCCCTTTGCAGCAGAGAATGCAATGGGCGAAGCGTGGAACGAAAAGCTGCGCAAGGCCGGCGGCGAGTACGGCGCGGCCACCGGACGTCCCCGCCGGGTAGGCCCCTTTGACTGCGTTGCCAGCCGCTACGGCCTGCAATGTCAGGGTGCGGATAAGATCGCGCTGACCAAGCTGGATGTGCTGAGCAGCATGAAGCAGATCCCGGTCATCACCGGCTACAAGCTGGACGGCGTGGAAGTCCCCCGCTTCGACACTCTGTCCGACCTTGACCGTGTGCAGCCGGTGGTCACGTTGCTGCCCGGCTGGAACAAGGATATCTCCGGCTGCCGCAGCTGGGCAGAGCTGCCCAAGGAAGCCAAGGCCTATGTGGAGTTCCTTGAAAAGCAGCTGGGGCACGAGATCCAGTTTGTTTCCACCGGCGCCGAGCGCGAAAAGTTTGTGCTGAAGGGAGAATGGCTGTGAGACATTTTATTGAGCCCGGCAGCTTTTCTCTGGCCGAGCAGCTGGCACTGCTCGACCTTGCCGACCGGATGGAGGCCGACCCCGCGCCCTACGCCCACCTGTGTGACGGCCGCATTCTGGCCACCTTATTCTACGAGCCCAGCACCCGCACCCGCCTTTCCTTCGAGTCGGCCATGCTGCGGCTGGGCGGCAAGACGCTGGGCTTTGCCGGGGCGCAGCTTTCCAGCGCCAGCAAGGGCGAAACGGTGGCCGATACTGCCCGCGTGGTGAGCAACTATGCAGACGTCATTGCCATGCGCCACCCCAAGGAGGGCGCACCGCTGCGGGCGTCCATGTATGCGCGTGTGCCCGTCATCAATGCAGGCGATGGCGGCCACGCCCACCCCTCCCAGACCATGATCGACCTGATGACCATTCGCCAGCGCAAAGGGCGGCTGGATCATTTGACCATCGGTTTCTGCGGCGACCTCAAGTTCGGCCGGACGGTGCACTCCCTCACCGCCGCGCTGAGCCAGTTCGAGGGCAACCGGTTCGTGTTCATCTCGCCCGAGGAACTGCGCATCCCGCAGTACGTCAAGGACGAGACCCTGACCCCGCTGCACCAGAACTATAAAGAGACCGCCGACCTTGAGGCCGAGTTGCCCGGGCTGGACGTGCTGTACATGACCCGCATCCAGCAGGAACGCTTTTTCAACGAAGAGGACTATCTGCGGTTGAAAGGCTGCTATGAACTGGACGAAAAGCTGCTGCAGCTGGCACCGCCCACCATGCCGGTGCTGCATCCGCTCCCCCGCATCGACGAGATCAAGCCGGACGTGGACAACGACCCCCGCGCCGCTTATTTCGATCAGGTGCATAACGGTGTGTATATCCGCATGGCCATTATACTGGCGCTGCTGGGCATCCCCGACCCGCTGACCGGGAAAAAGGTACTGGAAAGTATATAAGTTGTGAACAGGGCTGCTGCACAAAGCAACGTGCAGCAGCCCTGTTTTTGCGTCTGGTGATTCATGAAATGAAAATTTTTCCCGCTACCCCCGCAGCGGCGGGTCTGGCACAAAAATCATGGTGCCCCGGGCAGAAAAAAGCAGCTGCGGCATCATGCAGCTGTACCCCAGCCACAGCACCGCCAGAATGCACAGCACCAAAAGCACCCTGCGCAAAAGCACCGGATGCCGGGCGGGGGAATAGCGTTTTCTGCGGTCTCGCTGCATAGGCTGTGCCCTCCTTTTTCAAGGCTCTGCCCAGCTTATGCCGCGGCAGAAAGAATTGTGCACCGGCGGGGTTTGTGGTAAGATAACAGGGAAGAACCACGGAGGAACTGCTTATGCTGACCATTACACTGCTGGGCACGGCTGCTACCATGCCGCTGCCGGAGCGCGCCCTGACCGCCGCTGTGGCGGAGTGCGGCGGGCACAGCCTGCTGCTGGACTGCGGCGAGGGCACCCAGACCGCTGCCCGCCGCGCCGGGGTGAACCTGATGCGCGCGGACGCCATCTGTCTGACCCACTACCACGGAGACCATATCTTTGGTCTGCCCGGGCTTTTGCAGACCCTTGGGGCGCAGGGGCGCACCCGTTCGCTGGCGCTGCTGGGGCCGGAGGGGCTTTTGGAGGTCTGGCGGGCAGTGTATGCCCTGACCGGGCCGCTGCCCTACGCGGTAAAACCGCTGGTCTGCCGCGCCGGTCAGCCTGTGGCGCTGGATGCTCTTTCGGATGGATGGCCCGCCGGGGCAACGCTGCTGCCGGTGGCAACAAAGCACCGAGTGCGCAGTCTGGGCTACCGGCTGGACTTGCCCCGGGCGGGCAGGTTCGACCCGGAAAAGGCGCGGGCACTGGGCGTACCGGTGACCCAGTGGCGGCTTTTGCAGCGGGGACAGGCTGTCCCGCTGGCAGAGCGTATGGTGCAGCCCGCCGAGGTGCTGGGCGCGCCCCGCAAGGGGCTGCGGTTCGTCTTTTCCGGCGACAGTGCGCCCTGCCCGGCGCTGGAACAGGCGGCGCAGGGTGCAGACCTTCTGCTCTGCGATGCCACCTATGCCCTGCCGGAGCAGCAGGAGCAGGCCGCGCAGTGGGGGCACAGCACCTTTGGCCAAAGCGCAGCGCTGGCGGCAAAAGCCGGGGCAAAGCGGCTGTGGCTGGTGCACTATTCCCCCATGATCACCGACCCGGAACAGCAGCTTGCACAGGCGCAAAGCCTCTTCCCGGCGGCAGAATGCGGCTTTGATGGTAAACGCATCACCCTGCATTACGAGGAGAACGAGGAATGAAGCTGACACTTGACCCCGGGGCAGCTGCCCTGCTGGACGCCCTGCACGCGGCGGGCTACGCAGCCTATGCCGTAGGCGGCTGCGTGCGGGACAGCCTTTTGGGGCGCACCGCCCACGACTGGGACCTGTGCACCAGTGCCCTGCCGCAACAGGTGATGGAGTTGTTCGGGACAGAGCAGTGCATCCCCACCGGTTTGCAGCACGGTACGGTCACCATCAAATACGGCGGGCAGCTGTACGAGACCACCACCTTCCGCACCGAGGGCAGCTATACCGATGGCCGTCACCCGGACGCGGTGCAGTTCGTACCGGACGTGCGGGAGGACCTTGCCCGGCGGGATTTTACCATCAACGCCATGGCGTATAATGAAGCCGAGGGGCTGGTAGACCCCTTTGGCGGGCAGGCAGATTTGCAAAACGGTCTGCTGCGGGCGGTGGGGGAGCCACAGCAGCGGTTTACTGAGGATGCGCTGCGCATTCTGCGGCTGTACCGCTTTGCCGCAAGGTTCGGCTTTGCACTGGACGCAGCCACCGCCCGGGCGGCGCGGCAGCTGGCACCGCACTTGGACTGCATCTCTGCCGAGCGCATACAGGAGGAGCTGGCAAAGCTGCTGGCTGCCCCGCAGCCGGGGGCGTATCTGGAACCCGCCGTGCTGGCGGTGGTGCTGCCGGAGTTGACCCCGGCGGCGCTTGAAGCCGCAAAGCCGGTGGTGGATGCCTGCCCGGCGGGGGAGGAGAACCTGCCGGTACGCTGGGCTGCGCTGCTGGGCACTCTGGGCGAGGCCGATACCCGCCGGGTGCTCAAGCGGCTGCGCTGCTCCAACGCCTGCATCGAGGAGACCGCCGTGCTGGTGCGGGAAACGGCAGGGGAGGGCGTGTGCGGGAGCTTTCTCCTCGGACACGAGTTCGAGTTGCGGCACCCAGCGGATGCTTCGTGCCTTGAGCAGCACTCGCATCCTGCTGGCCGCTGTCCCAACAGCAACTCCTTGTTTCCGCCGCAGGCGGCAGTCGTTGCTGTTGCAGGCCATTCCATCGCCCGCCCTACTGCCTGCGGCAGCAGGGTCCCACCCCAGCGGA
>OLOI01002991.1_pt1 | contig 11067 bp, 9 predicted proteins | sample 1672131 | NCBI WGS metagenome assembly OLOI01 (sample SAMEA3136651, study PRJEB25190) | human gut metagenome | reverse complement strand
AGAAGGAAACGGTAGAAAATGAAGAACTTCCCACACTGATCTGGAGAAACGGAATCCGGAACGGAAGCATCTTCTGTGTAGTTGGAGATTACATGAAAGACAGTACGGCACTGGGTCTTCTGGATGGCATGGTGGCAGAGGCATCTTCATATTACATTTATCCGGTAGTTAATGCACAGAATCTTTCCATGATCAATTTTCCTGTATTTGCAGATGAGAATAATGAACAGATGATGGAGTTATACAGTCAGTCCATAACAGGAATGGCCAGAGATATCATGTGGCCGTCACTTATATCCATTGTCGAAAAAGGCGGCTTGAAGATGAGCTGTTTTATGCAGCCGCAGACAAACTACGAGGATGGAATAGAGCCGACCAGCAAGGATCTGGTATTTTATCTGAAACAGATGAAAGAACAGAATGCGGAAGCCGGTTTGTTCCTGCAGTATAAAAATGCGGAATCATTAAGAGATAAACTGAATCAGGATGCTGAGTTTTTCCGGAAGGCTGACAGCAGCTATAAATACGGAGCAGCTTATACAGAAGAAAAGGATCTGGACACCGTCAAAGCTCTGATGAATACTGAATTAATGAAGAATGTAAGCACTCTGGTATGTGAATACACAGAGGATGAGCCCGTAATATCCTACTGTACAGATTCTGTAACCTTGCAGTCTGTCACAAGTGACGGAATGAATTATACCTACAGCGATGATATCCGTATGAGAAGTGTTCAGAGCTCCCTGGGCTATACCAATGTTATGCTGAATATGCAGAAGATTTTCTGGCCGGAACGGAAAAAAGACCGCTGGCAGATCATGCAGAAACGTTTTTCCAGCAATCTTCTCACCTACTGGAAAAAATTTACCGGTTTTGACAGCACCACACTTTCCGAGAGCAATACCAGAACAAGAACCTTCCTGAATCTGGATTTTTCAGAGACCAGGACAGATGATGAGATTATTCTGAAAACATCTGAGAGCGGAAGCTGGTTTATCTTAAGAACCCATGGAGAAGAAATCGAAGAAATCGAAGGCGGCACACAGAAAAAACTGGAGGATAATGTTTATCTGATCCAGGCACAGGATACAACTGTGAAGATCCAGGTAAAAACAGCAGGACTCCATTACAGCAAATAAGAGAGGACACAGATGAAAGTTTGTATTGTGGCAGAAGGGTGTTATCCGTATGTAGTCGGAGGTGTATCCGGCTGGATCAACAGTTTGATAAAGTCATTTCCAAATGTGGAATTTATATTGCTGGCAATTGTAGCCAACCGTTCTTTTCGGGGAAAATTTGTCTATGAGCTTCCGGAAAATCTTACACAGGTTTATGAGGTATATCTGGAGGACAGTGAGTGGGAAGGCGGAGACAGAAAGAGAAAACGAAGAAAAAAAGTTCATATTTCCCGTAAAGAATACGATGAACTTCTGAACATGGTCCTGAACCGGAAAACAGACTGGGGCGTGATCTTTGATCTGTTTCATAAGAAACGTCTTTCTGTAGATGATCTTCTTATGGGCGAGGACTTTTTTTTGATCGCTAGGGAATGTTATAACAGAAATTATTCAAACATCAATTTTTCGGATTTTCTCTGGACACTGAGATCGATCTATCTGCCAATGTTCTGGACATTAAAGATGGATGTGCCGAAAGCGGATCTTTATCACTGTGTAGCTACCGGTTATTCCGGGATCCTGGGAAGTATGGCGAAACATTTTCATGGAAGCTCTCTTCTGATATCTGAGCATGGTATTTACACCAGAGAGCGTGAGGAGGAGCTGATCAAGGCTGCCTGGGTCAGGGGCGTATATAAAAATATCTGGATCGAGCAGTTTAAGAAGATGTCTCTTCTGGCCTATGAGAAAGCGGACACTGTCACCTGTCTGTATGATCATGCAAGGGAGCTTCAGATCGAGCTTGGCTGCCCGGAAGAAAAAATCAAAGTAACACCCAATGGTATCAACACAGAAGCACTGGCAGATCTTCCGGGAAAGAGTGAAGAAGAGCAGCAGTTTATCAATGCGGGAGCTGTTCTACGTGTAACCCCGATTAAAGACGTAAAGACCATGATACAGGCATTTGATTTTGCAAAAAAAAAGGTCAAAAATCTGAAACTCTGGATCATGGGACCTGCAGACGAGGATGTGAAATACGCTCAGGAATGTTATGATCTGGTGGAGTCCCTGGGAACAAAAGATATCGAGTTTACAGGAAGAGTTAATGTAAAAGATTATCTGGGAAAAATGGATTTCACATTGCTCACCAGCATCAGTGAGGGACAGCCGCTGACGATCCTTGAGAGCTATGCAGCTCATAAACCGGTTATAGCTACAGATGTAGGAAACTGCCGGGAGCTGATCTATGGCAGCAACGATGATTTCGGGGAAGCAGGGATACTGACACACATTATGAATATTGAGGAGATCGCCCATGCCATGGTGACGATGTCCTTACAGGAAGAAGAAAGATTGCGTATGGGAGAAGCCGGTTATAAACGTGTAAATGCGTTTTACCGGATCGAACAGATGAAAGCAGTGTATCAGGACATTTACAAAGGATTTTCTGATAAACAGGGACTTGAGTGGACGGAGGAGCCTTTCAGTATAGGAAAATAATAATCTCAGGACGGAGAGAATACATGGCTGGAATAGGTGTAAAACTGACAAACATATATAAAAAGAATACGCTGACAACAGATATCATAGGAGTTGGATACAGTACGGTCGTTACCATTGCGCCAATGCTTGTTGTGATCGGTGCACTTGTACTTATGGAATACTTTCTGGATTTTTCCTCTGTAGCTTATATTACAAGGGAACTGTTTTCCTGTACAGTGCTGTATATTTTTATTTTCTCATTGCTGACAGCATCACCGTTTAACTCTGTACTGTCAAAATATATGTCGGATGTGATCTATGAAGAGAAATATGAGGATATCCTGCCCTGCTATTATGTGGGAATGTTCATGAATATTCTTCTCAGTTCTGTGTTGGGAATTATATTCTGTGTTCGCGAGGTGATCGTGGGAAAGGTAGATATCATTTATGTTTTTACAGGATACTGCGGATATATAGCACTTGTCCTGGTGTTTTATTCCATGCTGTATCTGTCTATCTGTAAGGATTACAAAAAAATCTCGTTTTTCTTTGCAGCAGGCATGACAGTTACCTTCTTTCTGTCATTGCTTCTTGTAAAAATATTTCACTGGAGTATCACCTACGGAATGCTGTTTTCACTGGCTGTCGGGTTCTGGCTGATCGCCTGTATGGAAATGTCTGTGGTGCGAAGCTATTTCAGGGAAAACAGCGGAAAGTACAGAGAGGTTCTGGGATATTTCAGAGAATACTGGCCGCTGGTTGTAACTAATTTTCTGTATACACTGGGACTTTATATTCATAATTTTGTTTTCTGGACAACAGATTTTCACATGATAGTGGTAAAATCCTTTGTATGTGTAATAACGTATGATATGGCAACCTGCCTTGCGATGTTTACAAATATCTCTGCAAGTGTTATCTTTATCAGCAGAGTGGAAATGTATTTTCACGACAGATACAAGGCATATTCAGAGGCAGTTATCGGCGGAAGAGGAGCGGATATCGCCATTACGAAAAAAAGGATGTTCCGTACTCTTTCAGAAGAGCTGATGAGCCTTGCAAGAGTCCAGTTTATTATTACACTGGTGATCTTTCTGGTCTGTATGATCTTTCTTCCTCAGCTTGGTTTCGGAGGAATGACACTGAGGATCTATCCGTGTCTGGCAGCAGGATATTTTATTCTGTTTCTCATGTATGCAGAAATTATTTTTATGTATTATTTTAATGATATGAAAGGCTGTGTGCTGACAGGACTGGCATTCTGCCTGATCACGATGGCAGGAAGTATGATTTCCACACATTTTTCGGAGATCTGGTATGGTGCAGGACTTGTTGCAGGAAGTTTCGCAGGATGGACAGTAGCCTATATGAGGCTTCAGTGGATGGAAAAACATCTGGATTTTCATATATTCTGCAACGGACATCTGCTGAAAAAGAAAAAAGGAGACTGCCCATCGCCAAAAGTATTTGACAGATATGAGCAGTAGGAAAGGAACGAGAAAATGGCTTCAGGAGATATACTTAGATTATTTGTAATTGCGGCAGGAGCATATATGCTTGTAAAAGCAGTACTGTCACTTGCAAAAAGAAAAATGACAGAACCATTTTGCCTTGCATGGGTATTATTATCTGCGCTGATGATTCTTTCCGGTGTGCTTTTGAATCCGTCTCAGCTGGATCGGTACATAAGCACAAGAGGACTGATCCTGATCATCATCGTTGTATCAGGAATTTTATGGGGACTGTGGTTTATAAGCACCCAGGTATCCCTTCTGAAAAGACGGAATCAGGAAATGGCCATGCAGATATCACTTTTAAACAACGACTGTGAGAAAATACTTAAAGAGCTGGAGAAAATGAAAAAAGAAAAATGAAAAAAGTATTGTTTGTCATCAACACTCTTGGAGGTGCCGGAGCAGAAAAAGCACTTCTGGAGCTGCTGAAAAGATTTTCGCCGGAGCAGTATCAGACTGATCTTTATGTACTGCTTGAACAGGGCGAACTGATTAGTCAGGTGCCGGAGTATGTAAATATCCTGAACAGAGATTATACAGCAGAATCGGTTCTTACAAGAGAGGGAAAAAAGAAACTGAATAAAAAAGTTTTCAGGCGGTTGTTTACCAGAGGAGCTTTGTTTAAAAACATTCCGTATCTGATAAAAAATATCTCAGTTATGCTGAAACAAAAGAAAATTCATGCAGACAAGCTTCTGTGGCGTGTTATGTCAGACAGCGGAATGAGTCTGGATAAGGAGTATGATATGGCAATCGCTTATCTGGAAGGCGGTTCCACATATTTTGTCCATGATCATGTGATGGCAAAGCAGAAGTTCACATTTTTGCATGTGGACTATTCGTATGCAGGCTACAGCAGAAAACTGGATAAAAGCTGCTATCTGGATTTTGACAGGGTCTTTACGGTGTCCGGTGAAGTAAAAGAAAGCTTTGAAAAAATATATCCCGAGTGTGCAGACAGAACCTTTATTTTCCACAATCTGATCGACAGGAAGGAAATCATAAGAAAAGCAGAACTTCCAGGTGGTTTTGAGGATACATATAACGGAAAAAGGATACTGACTGTAGGAAGATTAACTGTTCAGAAAGCTTATGAAACAGCTATTGACGCAATGAAACTTCTGAAAGATCAGGGCGTAAATGTGCGCTGGTATGTGTTGGGAGAAGGCGAGCTGAAAGAACAGCTTCAGCAGAAAATAGACAGTCTTGGGCTTACCGGAGATTTTATCCTGCTGGGAGCAGAGGAAAATCCCTATCCCTATTATAAGCAGTGTGATCTGTATGTGCATGCTACCCGTTTTGAAGGAAAAAGCATTGCAGTACAGGAAGCACAGGTTCTTGGCTGTGCGATCCTGGTGTCAGACTGCAGCGGAAACCGGGAACAGGTAAATGATGGAATAGACGGATCCTTGTGTCAGCTGTCAGCGGAAGACATCAGCAGAAATATAAAAGAACTGCTGGAAGATGATGAGAAATGTATGCAGTACAGAAAAAATGCCTCTCGTCGGATCTCAGATAATCAGGAGGATGAAATGAAACTGTTTTGCTGCAGCAGGAATGACAGGAATGGAGCAGAGCAGAATACAAAAGTTCGATATATATAGCGTAAGAAAAGAGAAAGAAAGCCATGGAAAACAGAAAAGAAGTTTTGATTATTATTCCGGCGTACAATGAAGAAAAAACGATTGTTCCAGTGCTTGAAAAGCTGGAACAGCCGGAAATCGCGCAGATCGCAGATGTACTGGTTATGAACGATGCATCCTCAGATGCAACCAATCATGTAACAAAAAAGAGAAAACATGATGTTGTGACTAATGTATTTAATCTTGGATATGGAAGTGGCCTGCAGCTTGGATATAAGTATGCAGTGCGAAAGGATTACTGTTATGTGATACAGATGGATGCAGACGGACAGCATGATGTATGCAATATTCCGAAAATCTATGAGACATTGCAGACCAGAGATGCGAACGGTGAGCTTCCGGATATTGTTCTGGGTTCAAGATTTATGGAAGGAAGCACAGATTTCCCGGTATCTCCGGCGAAAAAAATTGCATTTGCGTGGTTTCGGACAATGCTGAAACTGGGAACAGGAAGAAGCATTTCTGATCCGACTACAGGCCTGCAGGGGCTGAGCTGGAGAACTTTTCTTTTTTATTCCAAATATGATAACTTTGATGACAAATATCCAGACGCAAATATGCTGATGCAGATGCTGCTTCTGGGATTCCGGGTCAGGGAAATTCCGGCAGTGATGCACATGAGAACAGAAGGAGTCAGCATGCATTCCGGGCTGAAGCCAATACTCTATATGTTCCGCATGACTTTTTCCGTTCTGGCAGTATGGATCAGGGAAAAAATCCTCAAGATGGATGAAGGTAAGATACATGCTCTGGAAAAATATGATAAATAGAAATGGCTGGGATTTCCGGCAGGCAGAACTCGCAGAGAGTCTGGATGAACCGGAAAATCCCGGCAGAGGATGGTACGGGATCTATACTTTTATGGTTGAACAGAGTATAGATCCGGGAGAACTGAGATGGAGTCTGAGACAGGGGGAGTCGCTGGCACTGGTACTGCTTGATATCCACGCATATCGCAGTAAGCTGCTGGATGAAGATGCCCTTGGAAATATCAGGAACATTCTCAGTTTTTTTATGCAATACAAAAAGGATGTGATTCTTCGTCCTGTATATGACCGGGAAGGAAATGGACGAAGCTGCGAGCCGGATGCTTTTGAACTGGTGCTGGAGCACATGAGACAGATCGGAGAAATATTGAAAAGTGTAAAACATTCTGTGTTTATTTTTCAGGGAATGCTGGTTGGGGAGAGATGCACGATTCCGAATATTTATCTCCGGAACATCTTCATAAGATGTGGAGCTGTATGAGGGGGTACCTTGGAGAGGATATCTGTCTGGCTGTGCGTACGCCGTCACAGTGGAGAACCCTGAAAAGTGAAGAGGATTTTTTGCAGAAAAAATACTCCCGGCTGTCGTTGTTTGACGATGGTATCCTGGGATCTCTGACACATCTTGGAACATTCGGTACTATGACAAAAGAGGCGGCAGGATGGAGCGGTGCATGGACCCGAAAAGAAGAGCTGGATTTTATCAGCCGGCTTACAGAAAGCCTGCCCTGTGGAGGTGAGGTGACTTCCTGTACAGGAAAAGATGCTGCGAAAGTCAGGGAGGCAGATTTCATCATCAGTGAACTGAAGAACATGCATCTTGCTTATCTGGACAGTACTTACGATATGGAGGTTCTTAACCGGTGGAAACAGATAAATTATACAGGCTCCGGGATCTGGCAGGGGCGAAGCCTTTATGAATATATAGGCAGCCACCTTGGTTATCGCCTGACAGTCAAAAGTGTTCAGATGAAACGTACATGGCGTGGAAAAGCAGAATTTACCATTGAAATTGAAAATACCGGATTTGGAAAGATGTTTCAGGATGCGGAATTATTTCTGATGATCGAGAATGAGGATCAGCAGAAAGAAGTTCCGGTTTCTATGGATCTGCGGAAAATATTGCCGGGAACTGTTCTCTGTGGAAAAGCAGTGACAGAGCCTGCCCACGGGAAAGTTTTCCTGAAAGCCCGGAGAAGATCAGACGGGCGAAGTATTCGGTTGGCCAATAGAGGCAGTACAGACAGCCTTTATATTGGCTGCCTGCATACATATTGAGTTACTGAAGAGTAAGAGTACCAACAGGAGCTGTTTTGCTTTTTTCATATCCTTTGTTGGCAAAATGGATATAGTTTTTTGTGTATGGATCTTTCATACGAAGAGAAACTGTATAAGTTCCCTTTTTAAGGGAGCGAACATTCAGGCTGAGTTTAAACTCAGAGAAATCATTACCTGCGATAGAACGGTTATCAATAGTTGTTTCAACTTTTTCTGATTTACCGGTATCTTTGCTGGTGAGAATCAGATCTGTGGTAAATTTCGTATATGCAGAGGAAAATCCGGTATTGGCAACTGTCAGATATAAAGTGGCAGTGTCATCGAGTACAGAATGAAAATCAATGGAGGACTGCTGTACAACATAACGGTAGCCCAGATGAGCACTGATGTAATCATATCCGCTGCATCCGGAAAAAACATCGGTATCTGATCCTGTGTAAGTAGAATTTTTCCATTTGTTAAGGACTGCTTCATCATGTTCCGAATTCAGATAAGACACATGCATTTGTGAGAGATCTGAGATGGCATTATCCAGATCATTGTATTCGTTGTCTACAGTAACCTCTCCACCATTAGGAACATATTGACAGAGTTTGTACTGAAAAAGAAGTTCATCACTGCGGGTACCCTGTTCTTCTGGTTTGCTGCTGGATTTCAGAGGTGTACTTCCGTAGGTGCCGAGATCATAGACTGATCCAAGCATACCGTCGTTAAACAGACTTAATCTGGATGCGAGTGTGCCGCTGTAAGCTTCTGAACTTGAAAGTGGCGTACTGGTACGGAGAATACCTCTTAACTGCGCCGGAGTACGGACTGCCAGATAAATTTCCCGGGAGATATCATTGTCAAGTTCTTCTATGATCTGACGTATTTGATTGAGATCTCCATAATTGGAATTATTCATCTCACCATTATTTCCTGTAAATGTTCCCTGCAGGATATATACACAGTCAGAATGTTTGTTGACAACAGTGGAAAGCCGTGAAATATGTTTTTTGATCTGCGGAAGGCTGGATGGTTCTGCAGATAAAGCCTTTCCATCCCAGTCATAGAGAAAACGGAGGATCACCTGCTTTTTGGCCTGTGTACATATAGTCAGCATTTTATCCAGCTGAGTAAGAGCATTTGTGCTGATATCAGAATCTGAATAATTTTTCAGATTGATTTCCAGAAGCATCAGTGGGTAGGGATTTGAGGTGCAGTTTTTTTTGCACCAGTTTGCAGCTGTTTTTGGTGTTTCCTTATCTGAAAGAATGTATCCGCCCATTTGATAAAAACCGCGGTAAGGATTATCCAGATTCTGGGAAGATTCTTCGCTTGAGGAAGGTGTATATTCAATTTTCAGATATCTGGAAGAGATTAAATGATGGAGGATAAGCACAGCCAATGTAAAACAAAATATAAAAAAAAGACTATGCAGGATTACCGGTAATTTTTTTTTCATGGATAATTGCTCCTTTAAAAAATATCTATACATGCAATTATGAATTAACTATAATGTATTATAACCAAAAAGAAAGGATAAGTGAAGATTGAAACAGAAATCCAGGACCGAATACTCTGTCATGAATACGACAATAGCTTTTATTGCACAGGTGACAGCAATTCTTATGGGCTTTTTTACAAGGGTCGTTTTTACGAGAACGCTCAGTGAAGGTTATGTAGGAATCAATGGTCTGTTTACGGATATATTAAATATATTATCATTATCAGAACTTGGAGTGGGAACTGCAATTACATATGCTCTTTACGGTCCAATTGCCAGAAATGATATCAAAAAACAGCAGATCCTGATGCGGATGTTCCGTACTTTTTACAGAATGACAGCAGGTTTTGTTCTGGTGGCAGGACTGTGCCTGATTCCGTTTCTGGATATTCTGATGAAGGACAGGCCGGATGTGGATCATCTGGTCGTGATCTATATTCTGTATCTTACGAATTCAGTTGTGTCTTATTTGCTGATTTACAAGAAGACATTGGTGGATGCTCACCAGATGAATTATATTACTGTGATGTATCATAATGGATTTCTTGTATTGCAGGATATCTGTCAGATCGTTGTATTGCTTCTGACCGGGAACTTTATTCTGTTTCTTATTGTTGCGGTTGTGTGTACGATAAGTGGAAATATTTGTATGTCCAGAAAAGCGGACAGACTTTTTCCTTACTTGAAGGAGCCTTGTAAGGATAAACTTCCGCAGAATGAATATCATGATATCTTTCGGAATGTAAAAGCAATGTTGATGCATAAGATCGGAAATGTGGTTGTAAATAATACCGATAATCTTCTGATATCCAGTTTTGTAGGGGTTGTCACAGCCGGTATTTATTCCAATTATTTTCTGATCATAGGATCTGTGCGTCAGGTATTGGATCAGGCTATGCTGGGGGTTACGGCAAGTGTAGGAAATCTCGGTGTGACAGAAGATAGGGAAAAGGTAGGACAGATCTTTGACATATTATTCTTTATCGGATACTGGCTGTTTGGATTTGCGGGAATCTGTCTTATGGAACTTCTGAATCCTTTTGTGGAGATTGCATTTGGAAAAAAATATCTGTTTGCGAGAGAAATCGTGCTGATTCTTTGTATTAACTTTTTTATCAATGGAATGAGGCGTGCTGTACTGATCTTCAAAGAATCTATGGGCTTGTTTTGGTATGATCGTTATAAAGCTGTGGCAGAGGCTGTCTTAAATCTGGTGATTTCTGTTTTGCTGGTAACATATTTAGGAGTGGCAGGAGTGTTTGTGGGAACATTTTGCAGCACTGTACTTACCTCTGTATGGGTGGAACCTTATGTGATCTATAAATACAGACTTGAAAGACCGGTGACTGGATTTTTCATAAAGTATGCCGGATATCTTGGAGTGATGGCAGCAGTATGGGGAATTACCGAATATTGCTGCAGGTTTATTTCAGGACAGGTATTTTTTGTTTTGGTATTAAGGCTGATGATCTGTCTGATAGTACCGAATATTCTGTTATGGCTGGTTTACAGAAAAACTGTAGAATGGAGAGAATTATGGAGTTTACTGAAAAGAATTGTAAAATTTCCGTGATCATATCTGTGTATAATGCAGAGAAATATATAAGAGAAACGCTGAATAGTATTATAGATCAAAGCTATAAAAACTGGGAAATCATTTTGGTAGAAAATGGTTCGGAGGATAAAAGTCCGGATATTATCCGGGAATATGAAAAGAAATATCCGGAAATCCGTATGATCAAAGGCCCTGGAAAAGGTCCCGGACCTGCGAGAAACAGA
>OLOI01002990.1_pt1 | contig 11070 bp, 8 predicted proteins | sample 1672131 | NCBI WGS metagenome assembly OLOI01 (sample SAMEA3136651, study PRJEB25190) | human gut metagenome | reverse complement strand
GGCCTCGCCGCGGCGGTCGTGGATACCGCGGCGAGGACTGGCGAGGTCAGCCGAGGAGCACTGCGATGATTGCGATGAAAATCGGTGATGACAGAGTCGAGAAAAGAATGCCGTCGCGTGCGAACGACAGACCCACGTTGTATCGCGCCGCGTAATTGTAGACGTTCTGCCCGGTCGGCAGGGCGGCGAGCACCACGCACGCGTACAGCGTGGCGCCGCGGAAGCCCATCACGAAATACGACAGCAGGAACGCGATAATCGGCATCACAATGTTCTTCAAAGCGGCCACCGTGAATACCGCCGGAATATTCGACTTATCCTGCAACGGCTTTGTGCCGTGCAACGACATGCCGAACGCCATCAGAATCATCGGTACTGCGGAATCGCCGATCATGTCGATCGGATCGTAAATACAGTCCGGCACCACGAAATGACCGGTTTTTGCGGAAATCGCGGATACGGCGATACCCAGCAGCGAACCGATAAGCAGTGGCTGATGCAGCGGCTGCTTCAGAATCTCCCTCGTGGAGACCTTGCCTTTGGTGGTCACATCAAGCACGGTCAGGCCGATCGGTGTGAACACCGCCTGTTGCATGACCAGAATCGGCGCGACCAAAGCGGGATTGCCCAGAATGTACGTGGCGATCGGCAGACCGATGTTGTTGGAGTTCAGATACAGCGAATTCAACGCGCCGATGGTGGCATCCGCCGCCTTCAGATGGAAGAACAGCCTATTGAGGATCAGAAACACCAATCCGACCAGCACAGCCGAGAAGAACGCCACAACAATGGAGGAGTGGAATATCTCGAAGATTCTCTCCTTGGACAGGATGGCGAACATCAGGCACGGGCTCGATACGAAAAAGCTGAACCTGTTGAGCACCATCTGCGCGGTAGGTCCGCCTATGCGCATGCGTGCGGCCACGTAACCGGTGCCGATGACGATGCCAATGACGCAGAAGCCTTCCAATGCGCTTAACAGACCCGGCATGACACTCTTCCTTTCGCTCTCGGCCGTTGGTTTGGCCGCTATCCAGTGTTGCACCATGCATATGGATAACATCCGATCCGTCTCAAAAGCGTTGTCGAACGGCGATGTCGGTTCCGGTGGTGCTGGATAATGGGCGGTATGAACGAACTTGAGATTGGATTTTCCGCTTCCGCCACCAGGCAGGAGCAGCTGAACGGGCTGATGGAACAGATCATGGGCTCCTATTCCGTCAGTGATGACGAAGGCCCGTTGACCGACGCCGTCGAAGCGTTTCTAAACAAACAGCAGCATCTGACAGTGCGCAGGCATGGCGATACGCTGGTTGCGTCCACGAATTTCGGACGTGAACGCCGCGTGATTCTCGCAGGGCATCTTGACACTGTGCCGGTGATCGACAACTTCCCGCCGCGATGGCTGGAACCAGGCGATCCGCTGATTCGCGAGGATGTTGCCTCCGGCCATGAGCAGGAGCGCGTGCTATGGGGGCGCGGTGCCACCGATATGAAGGGCTCCGACGCGGTGATGCTGTATTTGGTGGCCACGTTGACGGATGCGAAATACGATCTGACATACGTGTTCTACGACCACGAAGAGGTTGCTGCCGAAAAGAACGGCCTGCGCAAGGTGGTCGAGGCGCATCCTGATTGGATTTCCGGCGATTTTGCGATTATTGGCGAGCCGACCGATTGCGGTATTGAAGGCGGCTGCAATGGCACGATGCGTTTCGACGTGATCACGCATGGCATTGCGGCACACTCGGCACGAGCATGGATGGGCAAGAACGCCATTCATGCGGCCGCTGAGATTCTGAACCGGCTGAACGCTTATGAAAATCGTGCGATTGAAGTGGATGGCCTGACGTATCAGGAGGGGTTGAATGCCACCCTGATTTCAGGCGGCAAAGGCACGAATGTGATCCCCGACGAATGCCGCGTGCACGTCAACTACCGTTTTGCCCCCGACAAGTCGTTGGCTGAGGCGAAGGCGCTGATGATTGGCGCGGACGCCGGTGCGGAATTGGGCAATGGCGAGCATGTTGCCACAGGCGGCGTGTTCGAAGGCTTCGGCATTGAAATGAAGGACGAGTCGCCTTCTGCGCGCCCGGGGCTGACGTCGCCGCTCGCGCAGTCGCTGGTGAAATTGGTGCGCGAGCGCACGGGGCGTGATCCTCTGGCCAAGCTTGGCTGGACGGATGTGGCACGATTCTCGATGTTGGGCATTCCCGCGGTGAATCTGGGCGCGGGCAGCCCGTTGCTGGCGCACAAGCATGACGAGCAGCTGCCGGAATCGGATCTACTGCTGATGGCCAACTTGCTTGAAGACTGGCTGAAGTAGCTGTCTGCTGCCTTTTTCTGCCTGCTATCGGCTGTTTGTTGTTTTCCGTCTTCTGTCTGCACAACCTAAGAAAGCACCCCGATCTGCGACTTGTGTAGACGGAAAAACGACTTGTGCGGACGGGGTCTGTGATTTGCGGGCGGGGAACGCGAGCGGCGGGTTGCAGGATCCGGAAAATTTCCCGTCATGTCACGTTCTGTTGTTTTTTGTGTCATACTTATAGACGGTGGTTCTGCAAATCACCAATGCATCCGATGGCGTTGATCCCCTCGCGTGAAGTTCATGTGTGCCCGCGAGCGCTGGTGTCCGCCGTCGCATGATGAGGACTTTTGACGGAAGTTGCTTCCTACGGGCGCCATGATGCGCGGCCACGGTGAGAGCGTGGTGTGAGAACCGTATGAGGCCTAAGCGTGGGCGGCGCGATTGCAGCGTGCCGTCGAGGAGCCATTGTGCCTAATACCAATGAGAGCTTCGATCAGGTCGAAGCCGTGGCATCACCTGAGCATGCCGTGAATGTTGTGAAATTCGAATCGGCCCAGTCCGATTCTGCGCCGCGTCGCCGTCGTGGCGGTCGTCGTGTGGTGCGTGGGGTTGGAGCCGCCGGCGCGTCTTTGGAATTGAAGGTCGAGGAGCATGCCGCGACCCCGCTGTTCGAAGAGCCGAAGTTGCCGGTTGCGCAGCCTGCGCATGATGCCGGTGACGTCGCTGTTTCCAGTGATGATGGCGATTCCGATGGTGTGTCTCGCCCGACTCGTCGCCGTCATCGTTCGGCCCGGCCCGACGATGATGTTCGTGAGATTGCCGATGAGCAGTCGACGCGTACTCGCCGCCGCGCGATGCAGGTCGAGGATGAGCGGGATGAGGATCGTCCGCGTCGCCGTCGTCGTTCCGTTGAAGATGCGGATGAGTATGACGAGATGCCGCGTCGTCGCCGTCGCAGCGCTGTCGATGATTTCCGCGATGAGGAATCGTTTGAAGAACGCGCGCTTGATGCGGTTGATATGTTGCCGGAAGGCCATGAGGTCCGTCATAATCCGCGTCCGATGATGTCGCTGCTGTTCCAGGAGCCGGTTTTGCCGTCTGCTGCGGATTCCCGTGACAGGTCCGATGACGATCGTGACGATTCCCGTGAATCTCGCAATGATCGCAATATGCAGGATCATGACGATGCGCAGGGTGAGGATCGTCCGACCCGTCGCCGTCGCCGTCGTAATCGTGACGTTGCTGGCGAAGAGCGTTCCGAAGACAATCGCAGTGAACGTAATGAGCGTGACAATCGTAATGATGATGCGGAAAACGATGAGGAAGGCGGATCTCGCAAGTCCCGTCGTTCCCGTCGTTTGAACGCGCAGGAGCGTCGAGCTGCGGCCGAGGTCGAGCAGATTGAAGAGGATTTGATCCTCGACGATATCACGTACGCGCCTATCGATGACGAAACACGTGGCAATCGTGGTGACGATGATGATGATGATGAGCAGCCGACGCGCACCCGTCGTCGCCGTCGTGGCCATGGCAGTCGTGAGGAAGCTGACGAACGACAGCAGGAGAACGTCGAAGGTGAGTCTCGCCGCCGCCGTGAGGAGGATGACGAGGAAGAGGGCACGGTGACCCGTCGTCGTCGCCGCCGCCGTGGCGGCGCGAAGGCCGAGGAGCAGGAAGAGATGCTCGTACGCCGTTCCCGCAAGCAGCAGTACATTGACGAGATCACCGATGTCGAGGGGTCGACTCGACTTGAGGCCAAGAAGCAGCGCCGCCGTGACAACCGCCGCGAACGCAGCCGTCAAAGCCAGCTCATGGAACAGGATTTCCTGGCTCGCCGCGAGCATGTGGATCGTCTGATGGTGGTGCGCGAGCGCGAACGCCACACGCAGATTTCCGTGATCGAAGACAATGTGCTTGTCGAGCATTACGTGTCCGACATTCAGGAAGTCGCCACCGTGGGCAACATCTATCTTGGTCGCGTGCAGAACGTGCTGCCGAGCATGGAGGCCGCGTTCGTAGACATCGGCCAGGCGCGCAACGGCGTGCTGTATGCGGGTGAGGTGAACTGGGATTCCGCACGTTTGGAAGGCCAGCCTCGCCGCATCGAACTCGCGTTCAAGTCGGGAGACCCGGTGCTCGTGCAGGTCACTAAGGATCCGATCGGGCACAAGGGCGCACGACTGACCTCGCAGGTCACCCTTGCGGGCCGTTTCCTGGTGCTCGTGCCATCCGGTGGCATGACGGGCGTGAGTCGCAAGCTCAGCGAGCGCGAACGTTCCCGCCTCAAGAACATCGTGTCGAAGGTTGCTCCGAAAGACATGGGCGTGATCATTCGTACCGCCGCGGAAGGCGCTTCCGAAGAGGCGATTACCAAGGACCTTGAAAGCTTGGTGCGCCAGTGGGAACGCATCACCGCCAAACGTGACGAATTCCTGCACGGCAAGCGTCCGAAGCTGCTGCAAGGCGAGCCGGACGTGGCGATCCGCGTGGTGCGAGACATTTTCAACGACGACTTCTCCAAGATGATCGTTGAAGGTGACCGCGTATACGGCCGTATCGAGGAATACCTCGACACTATGGCTCCCGACTTGAAAGACAAGCTTGAAAAGTGGGATCCGGCCGAACATGAAGGCAAAGACGTGTTCGACAAGTGGCAGATCGACTCCCAGCTGCGCAAGGGCATGGAGCGTCAGGTCTACCTGCCGTCGGGCGGCTCGATTGTGATCGACCGCACCGAAGCCATGACCACCATCGACGTGAACACCGGCCGTTTCATCGGCCGCGGCAAGAGCCTTGAGGAGACGGTGACCCGCTGCAACCTCGAAGCTTCCGAAGAGATTGCACGTCAGCTGCGCCTGCGTGACATCGGCGGCATGGTGATGATCGACTTCGTCGACATGGTCATGCCAGCCAACCGTGATCTGGTGCTGCGCAGACTGGTGGAATGCCTGGCCCGCGATCGTACCAAGCATCAGGTGGCTGAAGTCACCTCGCTTGGCCTAGTGCAGATGACGCGAAAGCGCATCGGACAGGGCTTGGTGGAGGCCTTCTCCGAGGAATGCCCGACCTGCAAGGGCCGTGGATTCATTCTTCACGACGAGCCGACCGTGTCCGCGGATTATGACGATCCGTACGCCTTGAAGGGCGGTGACCCGTTCGTCAAAACCAACAAGCATGGTCACGGCACGGACGTGCAGGTGCCGAAAGGCTCCTCGCCGGACGTGAAGGCCAAACTCGCGCAGATCGCGGCGGCTGCCGTGGCCGCCAATAATGCGGAACTGGGCGAGGAAGCATAGAAGAATAAATGATTATTCCGGTCTGTCAACCTGACACGCCGGAAACAGACTTGCGGTTGTACGCGGGTATGTGTAAATTAGATTGCTGGTGTCTGGCCGCGAGGCTCGAACGTGCCGGGCAGTAAGCTTTCCAAATTAATAAAGGAACGGATATGTACGCGATTGTGAAGGCCGGCGGCCATCAGGAAAAGGTTGAGGTCGGTGACGTCATCTACGTCAACCGTCTCGAGGCTAAGAAGGGCGAAACCGTGGAATTCCCGGTTGCTCTCGTTGTGGACGGCTCCAAGGTTGTCCTCGGTGCCAAGGATCTCGCCAACGTCAGCGTCAAGGCTGAGGTTGTCAACGATGAGGCCAAGGGTCCGAAGATCAGCATCATGAAGTATAAGAACAAGACCGGCGTTGCTCGTCGCAAGGGCCATCGCCAGCAGCTGACCGCTGTCAAGATCACGGCTATCGCCTGATTGACGCAGGGTTAGAGTCAAGGACCGAAAGGAACAGACATGGCACATAAGAAGGGCGCGTCCAGCTCGCGCAACGGTCGCGATTCAAACGCGCAATACCTCGGTGTGAAGAAGTTCGGCGGCGAAGCCGTCGTGGCCGGCAACATCATCGTTCGTCAGCGTGGCACCAAGTTCCACCCGGGTGAGAATGTCGGCATGGGCAAGGACCACACCCTGTTCGCCCTCAAGGACGGCAGCGTGAAGTTCGGCGTTCGTCGTGACCGCAAGGTCGTCGACGTGATCGCCGCCTGAAATACGCGCAATCAACGCTTATAAGATAAAGCCGCGCCCGTTGTGGACGCGGCTTTTCTTTATTTTGATGATCGCTGAGGATTGTTTTCCTCCAGTCCGTCCCAAACGTCACGTAACGTTGCATGCAGAACATGCATGCAGACTTGCGAACGGACAATAAATCGGACCGTTTCGAACAAACGATTAAGGTAGATACATGAGTGATTTCGTCGATCGCGTGACCGTCCATGTGAAGGGCGGAGACGGCGGCAACGGTTCCGCCGGCATCCGTAGGGAAAAATACAAGCCGTTGGCAGGCCCGAATGGCGGCAACGGCGGTGACGGTGGTTCCGTGATCTTCTTGGCCGACCAGAACGCCAACAGCCTGCTCGACTACCGTTTCATGCCTCACCGCGAGGCGGGAAGCGGCACCATGGGCTTGGGCGACACTAAAGACGGTTCCAAAGGTGCCGATCTGATCCTGCCTGTTCCCGTGGGTACCGTGATTTTCGAAGCCAAAGGACCGCAAGGCAAGCCCAAGCATCCGGGCGAACAGCTCGCCGATCTTCGTCATGCCGGAGACAAGTTCGTTGTGGCCGCAGGCGGCAATGGTGGTCTTGGCAACGCCGCACTAGCCAACCGCACCCGTCGAGCCCCGGGCTTCGCGCTCTTGGGTGAACCGGGTGAGGAGCGCGACGTCATTCTCGAACTCAAATCCATCGCCGACGTGGCATTGGTGGGCTTCCCGTCCGCAGGCAAATCCAGTCTGATCGCAGCCATGAGCTCCGCCAAGCCGAAAATCGCCGACTACCCGTTTACCACGCTCGTGCCGAATCTCGGTGTGGTCATGGCGGGAGACATGCGTTACACCATCGCCGACGTGCCAGGCTTGATTCCGGGAGCCTCGCAAGGCAAAGGCCTCGGCCTTGAATTCCTGCGCCATATCGAACGCACCGAAATCATCGCCCACGTAATTGACTGTGCCACGCTGGAACCCGACCGTGATCCGATGAGCGACTACAAGGCGCTCGAACACGAGCTGGCCGAATATGCAGATAAGCTGGAACTGCCATTGGGTGCGATTCCAATCCCCGAACGCCCCCGCATCATCATCCTCAACAAGGTCGATATGCCGGAAGCCAAGGAATTGGCCGAATTCGTCAAACCGGAATTTGAAAAACTCGGTCTCAACGTGTATGTCATCTCCACCGCATCCCATGAAGGTTTGAAAGAACTCAACTGGGCGTTGGCAGCCATGGTCGCCGACATGCGCAAGGAAGTCGCCAAACGCGAACAGGCCGAAGAAGAAGCGCGTGTGGTCATCAAGCCGCTTGAAGAGCCTCGCAATCGCCGCCGTCGTAACGACGAAGGCGGTACCGCGCTTGACTTCACCGTGGAACGCAAGGAAGCCGGCAACGGCGACGTCTGGTATGAAGTGCTTGGCACCAAGCCGGAACGTTGGGTCATGCAAACCAACTTCGACAACGACGAAGCGGTCGGCTACCTGGCAGACCGCCTCGCCAAGCTTGGCGTTGAAGACGAACTGCGCAACAAGGGCGCCAAGCCGGGTGATGAAGTGCGCATCGGCAAGGGTGCGCGAGCCGTGGAATTCGATTGGGATCCAACCATTGCGGCAGGTGCGGAAATGCTCGACGGCGCCCAGCTTGGCGCACGAGGCGTCGACCTGCGACTGCAGGAACAGGACGGTCGTTCGCAGCGCCGCACCAACGCGGAACGCCGTCGCCAATACCACGAAATGATGGACGCACGCCAAGCCGTGCGCGAAGCCATGATGGCCGAGCGTAAGGCCGGACACTGGGCCGATCCTTCCGTGGACGACGACCGTCATGACGAAACCAGCCTTTTCGGACGCGGTGAAACCACCGAATCCGAAAACGTGGAACAATAGAAGCAGCAATACGCCCGCTGATGTGCCGATTGGCATGTCGGCGGGTTTTCTTTTCGGCCATTCGAACGCCTGGAGGAACCATGAACACGCCATCGCAAACCCAAGTGCGCCGAGCCATCGCCGAAGCGCAAACCATCGTGGTGAAAGTGGGATCCAGCTCGCTGACCAAGCCAAGCGGCCACCTCGATCCGGAACGGCTCAACGCGCTCGTGGCGGCCATCGCACGCGTACGACTCATGGGCGGGCGTGTGGTGCTCGTCTCCTCCGGTGCCATCGCAGCCGGATTCGGTTCCCTTGGCTTCGACGCGCGACCAACCGACGTGGCTGACCAGCAGGCATGCGCGGCCGTAGGCCAAGGCCTGCTCATGGCACAATACGAAAACGCCTTCGCACACTACGGACTGCGTGTCGGGCAGATCCTCATCACCGTATCCGACACCATCGCGCCACAGCAATACCGCAACGTGCGACGCACTCTCGAAAGACTGCTCGACCTGGGCGCGGTGCCAATCATCAACGAAAACGACTCGCTCGCATCCAACGAAATCCGATTCGGAGACAACGACCGCCTCTCCGCATTGATTGCCAACATCGTTGTCGCCGACGCCCTCGTACTCCTCACCGACGTGGATGCGCTCTACACGGCACCCCCAAGCGAACCTGGGTCGAAACGTATCAGCTACGTGCCGAACGTGGAAGACGCGCTCGCCAACGTGCAGGTCGGCGGCACAGGATCAAATGTGGGTACCGGTGGTATGGTCACCAAAATGGAAGCAGCCCGCGTGGCGGCAGTTTCCGGCATTCCCGCAGTGCTCACCTGCGCGTCGAACGCAGGCCCGGCCATGATGGGAGACCCGGTCGGCACCGCATTCGCACCAATCAACGACCGTGGCTCTTCGCGCCGCCTATGGATTGGCTTCGCGGCCCACCCGCAAGGTACTCTGGTGGCCGACGCGGGCGCGTCCAACGCGGTACGTGGGGGAGCGGCCAGTCTGCTCGCAGCCGGCGTGCTCGAGGTGAAGGGCGATTTCGCCGCCGGAGACGCGGTGTGGATCGACAACGAAGCGGGAGAGCATCTCGCAAAAGGCCTTGTAGGATTCGACTCCGAAGAGATCCCGCAAATGCTCGGCCGTAATACCGCCCAGCTCAAGCGTTTCCTCGGCGAGGAATACGCACACCCCCTAGTCCATCGCGACAACCTCGTTTTGGTGTAGAAATATTTATCTTCCAGTCCCTACCGGACACCAGCCAAAGGAAAGAAAAGGGAACGGCAAAAGCGACCAAAATATGCCAGAAGGTTGTTGTTTTTCGGGCGGGAGGGTTAGCATGGCAAGCATGACTATGGCTGATTGGCAGACTCTTTCCGAACGTATTAACCGCGTGGCTCCGAGCGCTACTCTGGCCGTTGATTCCAAAGCGAAAGCGATGAAAGCTGAAGGAATCGACGTCATTGGATTTGGCGCGGGCGAGCCGAACTTCCCGACTCCGGCTCCGATCGTCGCAGCTGCGGCCGAAGCGGTGCAGGATCCGAAGAACTATCGTTACACTCCAACGGCAGGTTTGCCGGAACTGCGCAAGGCAATCGCAGAAAAAACGTTGCGCGATTCCGGTTACGAAGTCGATCCGAACCAGGTTATCGTAACCAACGGCGGCAAGCAGGCCGTGTACTCGGCATTCCAAATCCTGCTTGATGAAGGCGACGAAGTCATCATTCCGACGCCGTATTGGACGAGCTATCCGGAAGCGGTGAAACTGGCCGGAGGCGTGCCTGTCGAAGTGTTCGCCGGTGCCGACCGCAATTTCGAACCAAGTCTTGAAGATCTCGAAAAAGCGCGTACCGAACGTACGAAAGCCATCATCGTGAACACGCCGAACAATCCGACGGGTGCCGTGTGGAAGCCAGAAACCGTCAAGGCGATTGGTGAATGGGCTGTGGAACATCATGTGTGGGTGATTTCCGACGAAATCTACGAGCATCTCAACTACGATGGCGCAAAAACCACGTACGTCGGCGCTGCAGTGCCCGAAGTGCGTGGCCAGCTGCTGGTACTCAACGGCGTGGCCAAAACGTATGCCATGCCCGGCTGGCGTGTCGGTTGGATGATCGCTCCTATCGACGTGGCCAAGGCCGCGTCCAAGCTGCAGGGGCATATGACGTCCAACGTGAACAATATCTCCCAACGTGCCGCAATCGCGGCCGTGTCCGGCTCGCTCGATGCCGTGTACGAGATGCGCGAGGCTTTCGACAGGCGCCGTCAGACCATCGTTGCCGCGTTGAACGATATTGAGGGTGTGAACTGCCCGACGCCGACCGGTGCATTCTATGCGTTCGCCGATATGAGCGCCCTGCTGAACAAGCCGCTCGGCGCAAGCAAGGCCTCCTATGCGAGCACGTCCGAGCTGGCTGCGGCATTGCTTGACGAAGGCCATGTGGCGGCCGTTCCAGGTGAAGCGTTCGGTGCTCCTGGCTACCTGCGATTCTCGTATGCGCTTGCCGACGACGATCTGGTCGAGGGCATGAAACGCATGAAGCAGTGGGTCGAAGCCTGATACTGGCCTGACTGAAACTTTTCGTACGATTCGCACCACGGTGACATGCCGGGTGCGAATCTTTTTTTCGTTGGAAAATAGCGGTTTTGAGAGGTTTTTTAAAAAACTGGTTGGACTAAGTCGCAAATACCCGCTATTATTTCGACTTGGCGGTTTTGCCGCTTACTTCTTGCGTGGTTTTTCGCATAAAATCCTCGCCAGCAAGTAGAAACGGCAGAGTACACCTAGGGAAGTGGCGCAATTGGTAGCGCAACGGTCTCCAAAACCGTAGGTTGT
>OLOI01002988.1_pt1 | contig 11075 bp, 10 predicted proteins | sample 1672131 | NCBI WGS metagenome assembly OLOI01 (sample SAMEA3136651, study PRJEB25190) | human gut metagenome | reverse complement strand
GCTGCTGTGCTTCTGTTCGGATGCGCTTTGCGTGGAGCGCCGCTGCGCTGGGCGGTTTGTCCGGGCTGAGATGAAAATCTGCCATCAGCTTCCGTGCCGCATCGTAGGGTGATAGCTGAAACAGCCTACTTACAAAGTCGATCACGTCTCCGTGCTCCCCGCAGGCGAAGCAATAATAGTGGTCGTCGGCCACATACAGGCTGGGGTGCCGGTCGTTGTGAAAGGGGCAAAGGGCTTTGCCGTACCTGTTCACATCGATCCCGTACAGCTCTGCTGCTTCCCGCAGATTGACATTCTCTTTTACGATTTCAAAAATACGCATGATACCTCCATTTCTGCGCAAAAACGGCGGCCTGCCCGATCTGGGACAAGCCGCCGTCTGTGTCTTTTCTTATGCTGTTTTGATTTCTTCCTCGTTCTTGGCTTCTCGCAAGGCTTTCTTCCGTGCGCCCTGCAGCTTGATCTGCGCTGCATACCGGCAAGCATCGGAGCAGTATTTGACGCTGCTTCGCGTCGTAAGAAACACCTTGCCGCAGTTTTCACAGGTACACTCTCGGCTGCGGTTTTCTGCTGCCTCCTGCCGGTAGAATTTCGCCCGGCAGTTGGGGCCGCAGAACAGGGTGGTTGTCCGCTTGGATGCAAATTCCTTCCCGCAGCACTTGCAGGTCAGTGTGAAAGGCTGACCGACAGCGTGTTCCCCTGCCTTGATTTTTTGATACCGTTCGCGGCTTTTGATGCGGTGCCGCTTGAGCTGTTCCTGCCGCTTGCTTTCTTCCTCGGTCAGCTCCGGTGCGGGTAGCTCGAATTGCCCGATAAAGCGAAGGTGGATCTCCACCTCCTGCACCCGGTCGCCGTCAATGCGCTCCGGGGCGTGGACGATGATTTTCTCAATAAATTCGTTGATCATGGGCGTGGTCAGCTCGGAAAAATCGGTGTACTTCCTTGCCAGCTCCAGAAACTGCTCCACACGGGCGGTGTCCTCCGCAAAAGCGGACAGCTTTTCTTCCGCTTCTGTGACAGAAGTTTGCAGCGCTTTTTGCTCGGCTTCGTAATCTGCCAGCAGACTGTCAAAGCGCTCATCGGTAATGCGCCCGACAGCAAAGGATTCATAGAGCTTTTTGATGATGGTGTCCAGCTCGGCAATACGCTTTTTGTCCTTGTTCAGCCTTCGCTTGGCGTCCTTGGCCGCTTCCGACTGCCGGAGCTGGGAGGCGGAGTGCACCTTTTCTATAAACGCCGCCTGATTGGAAATTGCGAAAGTGCTGACCGTGCGGATGGTGTCCAGAATCAGGGTACGCAGGGCCTTGGTCGTGATATAGTGGCCGCAGCAGGCGGTGGCACGCTTCTGCCGGGCAAGGGTATAGGAGGAACAATCGAAGAAGTCAGATGGATAGGGATTGTTCTCCGTGCCGCCCTTGGAGCGGTGATTATACATCTTCTCGCCGCAGTCGGCGCAGTACAAAAGGCCGGTCAGCGGATTCGCTTCACCCAGCGTGTCGATGCGCTTGGGCGTCTTGCGGAGCTTTTGCGCAAGCTCCCATATTTCCCTGTCCACAATGGCCTCGTGGGTATTCTCAAAAATCAGCCAATCCTCCTTGGGATTCATCACGGCGTTTTTATCCTTGTAGGACTGCTTGTGGGAGCGAAAATTCACCGTATGCCCCATATACTCCGGCTTGGAGAGGATCTGTCCCACAACATAGCCGCTCCAGTTATAGGGATTGGAAAATTCCTCTTTGCTTTTCCAGATGCCCTTGCCCTGTTTGCCGAAGTACACGGCAGGCGTCTCCACCTTATCCTCAAAAAGAATGCGGGCAATATCGTAGGGGCCTTTGCCCTCGATGGTCAAACGGAAGATGCGCCGCACCACGGCGGCAGCTTCCTCGTCGATCAGCCAATGGTATTTGTTCTCCGGGTCTTTCCTGTAGCCATAGATGGCGCAGTTGGTGGTGGGCTTGCCGGATTCCCCTTTGACACGAATGGCGGTTTTCTGCTTGCGGCTCAGGTCGCGCAGATACCATTCGTTGAACATACGTCGTTCGGGAAGGTGAAGCGCAAACAGCAAAAATCCAGTATTCATGCGGGTTTGCGGCGAGATGGCTCTCGATCAGATAGCTCTCTTTCAGACGGTCAAAGGGCTGAAATCACAATCGCATAGTTGTTTTCATGGGAGAATGGCGGTAGCTGCGGTCATTCTCCCTTTTTTCGTTCCTGCCGCATTTTACAGGAGGAAACGAACATGGAAGAACCGAAAAGCAAAGCGAAGCGCGGGGCAAAGACCGCTGCGGCTGCGCAAGAGGATAAAATCACGCTGCTCCCGCTGTCGGAGCTGCACGACTTCCCCAACCACCCATTCAAGGTGCGGGACGACGAGGCCATGCAGGAAACGGCGGAGAGCATCCGGCAGTACGGCGTTCTCGTCCCGGCCATCGTCCGTCCCCGTGAGGACGGCGGATATGAGATCGTGGCGGGACACCGCCGCAAGCACGGCAGCGAACTGGCGGGGCTTCAAAATCTGCCCTGCATCGTCCGCGAGATGGACGACGACACCGCCACCATCCTCATGGTGGACAGCAACATCCAACGGGAGAATATCCTGCCCTCTGAACGGGCGCAGGCGTATAAAATGAAGCTGGAGGCTATCCGCCGCAAGGCTGGCAGACCGGCAAAAACAGAGGAAAAGGCGGATGAAAACAATTCGCCGCAAGTTGCGGCGAATTTCCGGGCAGATGACACAGTTGCAAAAGATGCCGGTATCAGTGGCGACACCGTGCGCCGCTACATCCGCCTGACAGAACTCTCCCCGGAGCTTCAGCAGATGGTGGACGAGAAGAAGATCGGCATGACCCCTGCCGTGGAGATTTCTTACCTCAAGCCGGAGGAACAGCAGATGCTGCTCACCGCCATCGACAGCGAGCAGGCTACGCCCTCGCTTTCGCAGGCACAGCGCATGAAAAAGCTCTCCCGCGAGGGAAAGCTCAACGACGACACCATGCTGGACATCATGATGGAGCAGAAGAAGCCGGAGGGATATAACGTCGTCCTCTCAGCGGACAAGCTGCGCAAATACTTCCCGCGCTCCTATACGCCGCAGAAGATGGAGGAAACCATCCTGAAGCTGCTGGACGCATGGCTGCGCAAGCGCCAGCGCGACCAGTCCAGATAACCGAATACGACCGCAGACAACCACGACACCGACCGGGCAGAGAGCTTTCTTTGCCCGGTTTTGTCATATCCAGAGAGGAGCAAAGCCATGTATATCAACACGTTCAAGTATAAGCCGGAGGACGTTTCCTGCGTCCTCTGTACGGAATATGTCAAAAAGCTGGGCTGTACCGCTCTGTCCTGTCCCTGCCTTGCCGAGCGCATGGAAGCCGGTACGGTGGGCTATGCGGAGGCCGTCGCGGAGCTGTTTCCGTACCGTCCGCGCCTGACCGCAAGAATCATGCGGCTGGCCGAGAGCTTCCCCGGCACCATGTGGCAGGACGACGCCCACAGGAAGCGCATGGAGACCCTGCGGCTGCTGCTGGGCTGCCGCAAGGAGCGCGACACGCCGGAGTTCTTCGCCGCGCTGTATCTGCTGACCTCCAACAAGGAGCTTGCGGACAGGACCTTCAACTGCTTCTTCCGCGGCGGTATCGACTTCCGCTACGCCCGCAGGCGCGGCATCTCATCCCATGACTACACGCTGCTCATGGCGGCAAAGAGCCTTTACTGCCACACGGCGGAGGTCACGCAGGGCGACCTTGCGGAGCCGCAGATCATCCCGGGCGAGGCGTTCCGGCTGCTCATCAACGCCCTGCTCATCGCCCGTTTTGGGCTGGACGCCCTGAAAATCACCGCAAGACGCGGACAGCGGGAATATACCCTCCGCCGCCTCATCCGCCGCGAAGCAGGGGGAAACGCTCCGTCTGCGGGGCTGCTTTTTCCCTCTGAGGGGAGGTGAACACCGTGGCAGTATTTCGCGTGGAGAAGAACCACAATTACACGGTCATGTCCAATTACCACCTGCGGGACATCGGTCTGACGCTGAAAGCCATCGGCCTGCTGTCCAAAATGCTCTCTTTGACAGATGAGTGGGATTACACCACCCGCGGGCTTGCCGCCATCTGCAAGGAGGGCGTGGACGCCATCGGCGCGGCGCTGAAGGAGCTGGAGGCCAGAGGCTACCTTATCCGCCGCCAGATTCGTGACAGTAAAGGCAGAATCACCGACACCGAGTACACCATCTATGAATCGCCGCATCCGCCCTCGCCGGATACGGCTTCACCAGATACGGAAAACCCGTATCTGGATACCCCGGATACGGCGGAGCCATATACGGAAAAGCCCGCGCAATTAAATAAAGATAGAAGAAATAAAGAAAAAGAAATTCCTGATGAATCTATTACGGATACATCAAATCCTGATCCAATCTATCCCCCAACCCTCTTGCAGGGCGCGGGATATGACGGGATGGGATACGAGGAAGCGCGAGAGATCGTCAAAGATAATATCGAGTACGACATTCTCGTGCAGGACCCGCGGCAGGACAAGGAGCAGCTTGACGAGGTAGTGGAGCTTATTGCGGAAACCCTCTGCTCCCGCAGACAGACCATCGTTGTGGCAGGCGACGAATATCCGGCAGATATGGTGAAGGAGAAGCTGCTGCGCATCACGTCCTCCCACATCGAGTACGTCTTTGACTGCCTGAAGCAGAATACCACCTACGTCCGCAACATCAAGAAATACCTGCTGGCGTCGCTGTTCAACGCACCCAGCACCATTGGCAGCTACTATTCCGCCCTCGTCAACCACGATATGTACGGCGACGGGCTGCGCGGCCGGTAGCCGCCGCGTCCCATGGATGACGGCGTTCCCCATATCCGCGCGCCCCCTGCGGGGCGCGGAACCATTCTATCCGCTCATGCGGTAAAAAACAGGAGGACAAGGCACATGGCAAAATCTAATTATCCCCATAAGCAGAGAAGCGGCGGCAGCAACCGGGGCGCGCTCATTGCGCTGCTGGTGCTGCTCATCATCGCGGCGGCGGTGTTCCTGCTGCGAAGCTGCACAGACGGCAAGACGCCTGATCTCGCCGCCGGCGGCATCGTCTACGACCCCGGCGCGGTGGAGGGCGGCTGGAATGAGGCGGACACGGACAAGATCGTGGACGCGCTCAACGAAAAGGTGGAGCAGGGCATGATCAACATCTCCATGAACACCACGCCCATTTTCCAAAACGGCAGCTCTGCCGGAAACCTGATGATCGTCAACGAGAGCGTCAACAACTACCCGCAGGTGGTGGAGATCCACCGCAACGACACCGGCGAGGTGATCTACAAGTCCGGCGCGATCCCCGTAGGCAGCAAGCTGGAAACGGCGAAGCTGTCCGCCGACCTTGACGCCGGAACATACGAATGCACCGCCCTTTTCTACAACGTAGACCCCGACAGCGGCGAATACCTCGGCTGCGCGGGCGCTGTCATCACCGTCACCGTTCTGGAGTGACGGTTTTTCATTTCGTGACCATGCCGCAAGGCGGTCAATATATTTTACAAGCCGAAAGGCGAAAGGAGAAAAACCTATGAAAAAGCATACCTCCAAGCTCATCGCACTCGTCCTGGCGCTCTGCCTCTGCCTCAGCCTGTCCGTTTCCGCGTTCGCGGCGGAGATCGACAGCTCCGGCGGCTCCGGCTCCACCCCCGTCAACCTCAGCTCCACCTCGGACGGCACCGAGGGCGGCGACCCCTCCGCCACCGCCATGCGCGTTACCGTTCCCACCGCGCTCCCGATGGCCATGTCGCAGGACGGCGACGTGACCACCGCCAACAACTGCCAGATCGTCAACCACTCCTACGGCGCGGTGCGCGTGAAGTCCGTTTCCATCACCGCAGCCTCCGGTTGGAAGCTCACGGCCTTCGGCAATAAGTCCATCCTCGCCGGAGAAAAGGTGGACAGCAACAAGCTGGGCTTTGCCATCTCCATCGGCGGCGGGCAGCAGAAGGCCACCGACGCCTCCAACGCCAACACCCAGACACTCATCGACGCGCCCATCGCGGGCTGCTACATGACCGGCGTGGGTGACAGCACCGGCAACACCGCGAAGATCGACTACGCCGCCATCGTCACCCCGCTGTCCTCCGCCGTGACCGGCGCGACCGTGGCAAACGTGGTGTTCATCGTGGAGTGGGATACCGCGGCGTAAGAGAAAAACCCAACAGCCAAGCGAATAAACCACAAAACAGCGGCGGGCAGCTCCCTTTGCGGGGGCTGCCCCTGCCGCAGAAAGGCAGGCTTTATGAAACGAAAAACCATCCCGGCGTTTTTCCTCGCCCTTGCGCTGGTGTTTTCCCTTTCCACCGGCGCGCTGGCGGCAGGCACGACCACCGCCACCGTACCGGTGACGCTGACCGTTTCCAACGAGTACCGGGCGGTCAACGTCACCGTCCCCGCCGCCCTGCCCGTGTACGTCATCAACGGCACGGTGGTCACGGCAGACAACGCGAGGATCACAAACAACGCCAAAACCGGCTCCGTGCAGGTGACGGGTCTTTCCGTCACGGACGGAGCGTACAAGGTCGGGAGCTACGACAGCTTCTCCGGCAGCAAGACCATTGCCCTGAAGATTAACGGCTGCGTCACAACCGGCGCGGGCAGAGTGCAGCTCACGTCCTCCGCCTTTCCTGTGATCGCGGCGGGCGGAAGCCAGAAGCTCACCTATTTCGCAAAGGTGTCCGGCGACGCGCCCAACAGCAAGGACGTACAGGCAGCGAACGTGGTATTTACCATCTCCATCGTGGATTAAGGAGGGGGCAGCATGACGCTTATGAAAGCAAAAAAGCCGCTGGCTCTGCTGCTGGCGCTTCTGGCGGCGCTGTCGCTGCTCGGCACCACGGCGCTGGCGGCAGGGCTGCCGGAGGAAACGATTGCGGCACAAACGGAGCTGTGCGGCGAGGACTGCGGACACACGCACGAAGAAGTATTTTCACACACGGAACACGCAGAAGAATCCCTGCCAGAACCGAAAGAAATAGCTGTGCCGGTGGCAACACCTCTGTTGGAACAGCCTGAACCGGAAGCCGAACAGCCCTCCGATACCTCCGGCGTGATTCCGGGCAGCGGCATCTATTGGGAACTCAACGAATATGGCTGGCTCATGCTCTCCGGCAACGGGAGCTGTCCTACATTTGTAAGCCCGGACGACCAGCCTTGGGCGGCGGTACGGGAGCAAATCACACAGGTGTGGTTTGAGGATATGGACGCGCTCTGCATCCCCAGCCTTGCCTACTGGTTTACCGGCTGCACCGCCCTGACCATGGCGGAGATTCCCTACACCACGCCGGTCATCGGTGCGGCGGCCTTTGCGGACTGCCCCTCACTGCGGCAGATTCAGCTCTATTACAGCGGCACTTTTACCATCGTCCCCGGCGCGTTTTCCACCGGCTCTCTGACGCCGCTGCTGGTACTGTTCATCCCGGAATATGACAGCGTTCTGGGTACTCTCGCGGCATACGACTGGACGGAGGATCGCCGCGCCGCCTACTTTGAGGACGTTTACGGCATCACCCTGCTGGCGACGGGGTACTGCTCCAACTGCAAACGGACGTGCAGCTACACGGTGGAGTATGAGCAGTGGACAAACAGCGAGCATTGCGTCCGGCACTGGTGTTCCAACTGCGGATACGATCAGGCGGGCGGCGTCAACGGCGAAGCCCACAGCTTCCGAAGCGGCGTCTGCTCCAAATGCGGCTACTCCAACGGCAGCGGCGGAGGCGGCGGTGGAGGCGGAAACGTCTGCTACCACAGCTCGACCCGTACCTCGTGGAGCGGCTGCGACTGGTATGAATACTGCCGTTCCTGCGGCGCACTGGTGGACTACGGCACCAGCCACGGCACCTACGTTTACGGCGCGTGGGAGTATTACAGCAGCAGCCAGCACCGGCGCAGCTACGCCTGCTCCGACTGCGGCGAGGGAACCTATCGCTACGCCTCCCATTCGGTTTCAACGCAGTACGCGCAGTACAGCGCAGCCCAGCACCGAACCGTGCAATCCTGCTCCGTCTGCAATGCGACGCTCTCCTCGTCCTATTCCGCCCATACCTTCACCTACGGAACCTGGCAGAGCGATTCTGCCACGCAGCACCGCAGGACCAAGACCTGCTCCGCCTGCGGATACAGCGAGTATGAATACGCCGCCCATTCCCTGACTGCCGGTGCATGGCAGACCGACGAGGGCGCGAACTATTCCACCCGCCACAAGCGGCTGCTCTCCTGCGCCTGCGGGTACAGCCGGTATGAGTACGCCGCGCATCAATGCACGTCCGAGGAAGCGTGGCAGGATTTTGACGCGGAGCGCCACACCCGCCATGAATCCTGTCTGTGCGGATACGAAAGAAACCTTTATACCTACCATGTCTTTTTGGACACGCTGACGCTGTTCAGCGATACGGAGCATACAAGAACCCGCACCTGTGAGTGCGGGCGCGTTGTTACGGCGGAGGAAGCCCATGCGTTTCAGTACGGCGCGTGGCAGAGCGTTTCCGACACGGAGCATCGCCGCGCCGTTTCCTGCGATTGCGGGTATAATGGTTTTGCGGTGCAGGCGCATCTTGACGGGGACAGCGACGGATACTGTGATGACTGCGGTTATCTGCTGACCCGATTTTCAGTCATCGTCCCTGCCGGTATGACGCTGACCGTATCAAAAACCGGCACAGTCTATGCCGCATCCAACGTCCGCATCGTCAACCGCTCCACCGGCGCGGTCAGCGTCAGCTCCGTCACCCTGCGCACAGAGAACGGCTGGACGCTGGTGCCGTTTTCCACCAATATGGCAACAGAAAAGGTGGACAGCCGTAAAATCGGCTTTTCTGTCAACGGCGCACAGAGCAGGACGACCGGTGCGGAGGAAGCCCTGCCCCTCGGCGGCGGCTGGCGCATTCCCGGCGGCGAGGCGCTGCCGCTGCACTATGACGCGGTGGTATCTGCCGCCTCCCGTCCCATCTCCGAGCAGGTGCTGACCGTGATTTTCGTGCTGGAATGGGCGGGCGCGTAACAATTCGCCCCACTATGCGGGAAAGGAGGGATGACCCTTGCAGGAGGAAGTGGAAAACAGAGCGGTCACGCTGGTCATCAGCGCGACAAAGCTCACCGGGCGGCTGCTGAAAGCCGCCATTCTGAAATATCTGGCAAGCCGAAAGGAAAAGCGGCTGCAAAAAGCCCGTGCCGCGCCGGAAAAGCCCACCGGCAAGCAGACGGTGAAGCAGCTCATCGGGCAGAATCAGGGCGTATCCAACATCGAGATCACCGACAGCAACATCAAGTCCTTTGAGCGCGTGGCACGGAAGTACGGCGTGGATTTCGCCGTGAAAAAGGACCGCAGCGTATCCCCGCCGAAATACCTCGTCTTTTTCAAGGGGAGGGACGCAGACGCACTGACGGCGGCGTTCCGGGAATACACGGCCAAAGAGGTCAAGCGGGCCTCGCAGGACAAACCCTCGGTGCTGGAGCAGCTCCGCGCGCTCAAGGCGAAGGTGCTGTCCCTTACGCCGGACAAGTCCCGAAGCAAGGACAAGGGGCTGGAGCTATGAAGCAGATCAACGTAAAGAAGCTCCTGCTTCCCAACCTCCCCTATGTCTTTATCGCGCTCTTTGCCACCAAGCTGGGGCAGGCGGCGCGGCTGGCTCCCGGCGCGGACTTCTCTCAAAAGGCGCTGCACATCATGGAGGGATTCGCCGCCGCGTTTCAGTCCGCGCTTCCCAGCTTTCACCCCATCGACCTGTGCGTGGGCATTGCCGCCGCCCTGCTCATCCGGCTTGCCGTCTACGTCAAGGGGAAGAACGCGCGGAAGTTTCGGAAGAATATCGAGTACGGCAGCGCAAGATGGGGAAACGCGGAGGACATCAAGCCTTATGTAGACCCCACCTTTGCCAACAACGTCATTCTCACCCAGACGGAGCGGCTGACCATGAACAGCCGACCCAAGGACCCGAAAACGGCGCGGAACAAGAACGTACTGGTGGTGGGCGGCTCCGGCAGCGGCAAGACGCGGTTTTTCATCAAGCCCAACCTCATGCAGCTTCACAGTTCCTACGTTGTCACCGATCCAAAAGGCAGCATCGTGGTCGAATGTGGAAAATTACTCCAGCGGAATCAGTATAAGATCAAGATTCTGAACACCATCAACTTCAAAAAGTCCCACCACTACAACCCCTTCGCGTATCTCCACTCGGAAAAGGACATTCTGAAGCTGGTCACGACCCTCATTGCCAACACGCAGGGGGACGGGAAATCCGGCGATGACTTCTGGCGCAAGGCGGAAACGCTGCTTTACACGGCGCTCATTGGGTATATCTACTATGAAGCGCCGGTGGAGGAGCAGAACTTCGCCACCCTCATCGAAATGATCAACACCATGGAGGTGCGGGAGGACGACGAGGACTTCAAAAATCCCGTCGATCTGATGTTTGAAGAACTGGCAAAACGGGAGCCGGATCACTTCGCCGTGCGCCAATATGCCAAATATCGCTTAGCGGCGGGCAAAACAGCAAAAAGTATTCTGATTAGCTGCGGCGCGCGCCTTGCCCCCTTCGACATCCAGGAGCTTCGGGAGATCACCTCCTATGACGAGCTGGAGCTGGACACGCTGGGCGACCGGAAAACGGCGCTGTTTATCATCATTTCCGACACAGACGACACCTTCAACTTCCTCGCCAGCATGATCTATACCCAGCTTTTCAATCTCCTGTGCGACAAGGCGGACGATGTGTACGGCGGCAGGCTGCCTGTCCATGTGCGCTGCCTCATCGACGAGTGCGCCAACATCGGGCAGATTCCCAAGCTGGAGAAGCTGATGGCCACCATCCGCAGCCGCGAGATCTCCGCCTGCCTCGTCTTGCAGGCACAATCCCAGCTCAAAGCCCTCTATAAAGACAACTGCGACACCATAATCGGCAACTGCGACAGCTCCGTGTTCCTCGGCGGCAAGGAGCCGACCACATTAAAGGAGCTGTCCGCCGCGCTGGGCAAGGAAACCATTGACACCGTGCGCCCAGATAGGGCGTTGAGCAAAGTAGTGTAAGGCACTACCCCGT
>OLOI01002978.1_pt1 | contig 11116 bp, 8 predicted proteins | sample 1672131 | NCBI WGS metagenome assembly OLOI01 (sample SAMEA3136651, study PRJEB25190) | human gut metagenome | reverse complement strand
TTCTCAAGTTAAATGCTACCTTTTGCTACTGTTGCATTTACTTTGAGAATTTACCGTTTTCTCTTTTGGGACGCTTCATAGGTTTTCTATAATATGTAACCGTTGCTGCCCGAAGGTGTACTTCGGCTGTTTGGTAAACAGCATAACGCACTAATAAAAGATAAATTAATGTTTAGATGAACTTATATTTTATAATACCGTAGGGAACGACCCCTGTGTCGTTCCTAACTAACATTCAGCTAATCTCAAATAGGAACGACACGGGGGTCGTTCCCTACGAATTGTAAAGGAATACTTCTGCTCAAATTTAAAAAGTGAGCTATGATGTTCACCATAAAACCGAAGTATATCTTCGGGTCGCAAAGCTTGAGATTAATTCAAACTTAGGAAGCGTCCAAAAATCAGTCACGTCTGAAAATGTCTCTGGTATATACCTTATCTTTTACATCGTCAAGACTGCTGTCATAGCGGTTTGCTATGATTGCGTTGCACTGAGCCTTAAACTCGCTGAGGTCGCCTATAATCCTGCTTCCGAAGAATGTGCTTCCGCTTTCAAGCGTCGGCTCATAAATTACAACTTCTGCACCCTTTGCCTTTATGCGTTTCATAACGCCCTGAATTGAGCTCTGGCGGAAGTTGTCGCTGTTGCTTTTCATTGTCAGTCTGTAAATGCCGATTACACAGCTTTTTTCGTTTTCTGCGCTGAAGTCGCCCCTGTTAAAGTAGTCATAATAGCCGGCTTTATTAAGAACTCTGTCGGCAATAAAATCTTTTCTTGTGCGGTTAGCTTCAACAATAGCCGAAATCATATTCTGCGGAACATCCTCGTAATTTGCAAGAAGCTGTTTTGTATCCTTGGGCAGGCAATATCCGCCGTAGCCGAAGCTCGGATTATTGTAGTGACTGCCGATTCTCGGGTCAAGGCAGACGCCCTGAATGATTTTTTGCGTATCAAGACCTTTTGTTTCTGCATAGGTGTCAAGCTCGTTAAAATAAGCAACCCTGAGCGCAAGGTATGTATTTGCAAAAAGCTTGACCGCCTCAGCTTCGGTAAAGCCCATAACAAGAGTGTCAATATCTTCCTTTATTGCACCCTCACTGAGCAGAGAAGCAAAGGTTTCTGCGGCTTTTGTAAGACGTTCGTCATTCAAATCAGTACCCACAATAATTCTTGACGGATAAAGATTATCGTACAGTGCTTTTGATTCTCTCAAAAATTCGGGACTGAAAATTATATTTTTACAGCCTGTTTTTTCTCTAATTGATTCTGTGTAGCCGACCGGAACGGTTGATTTAATAACCATAACAGCGTTCGGATTATATTCCGTAACAAGCTTTATAACAGCTTCAACGGCAGATGTATCAAAGAAATTTTTCTTGGAATCATAATTTGTCGGTGCGGCGATAACTACAAATTCAGCGTTTTCATACGCTGTTTTTGCGTCAAGAGTTGCAGTTAAATCAAGCTCTTTTTCTGCAAGATATTTTTCTATATAGTCATCCTGAATAGGAGATTTTCTTTTGTTGATTAATTCGACTTTTTCAGGAATAATGTCAACTGCAAAAACCTTGTTGTTCTGTGCAAGCAGGGTTGCAACGGAAAGTCCCACATAACCTGTGCCTGCTACGGCTATTGTGTGCTTGTCAGTCATATATTTCCTCTTTTCTTTGTGTTGCGAAAACAGTCAGACGGTAATCATAAGGGAAACACTGAATAAATCACACTGAGAGTTGTTCAGTCTTTCCTAAGAGGTTACTGCAAAAACAGCTCCTCGTATTTATTGCATATATACTGCCAACTGTACTTGTCGTTTATACGCTGTTTTGCTTTTTGCGAAAGCTCTGCGATTTCAGAATCGCTCATAGAGTCTGCTTTGTCGATAAGACCTGCAAGACTGCCGCTGTCCTTTGTCCAGTATAATGCGCTGTTTTCAGCTACCTCACGGTTAAAACCTACGTCAAGGAGCAGGTTGATGTCTGTACTGCCCAGAGCTTCAAGAAGGCTCGGATTTGTACCGCCCACCTCGTGTCCGTGAAAATATCCGTAGGCATTTTCACGTATTTTCTTTAAAAGCTCTTGTTCGTATACTGTTCCGACAAATTTTATGCGTTTGTCACGGTCGAAGCCTGTTTTTTTCTTGAGTTCGGCAAGGAATTTTTCGCTGACATTAGTTATCAGTGCAAAATCACGCTCTGACTTGCTTTGCATAAATTCCCTTATCATAATTTCGTAATTGTTTTCGGGAACAAATCTGCCCACAACAAGATAATAGGACTTTGGCTTTAAATTTTTACTGCTGTACCAGTCAAGCAGTGTTTTGTCGTTGTCGGAAAGCGTGCTTTTCCGTGTTTCTGCTCCGTAAGCGATAAAAGTAGTGTTCGGATTATACTTGCCGTAGCTTTCTTTGATATATTTTTCAATGTTTTTACTGTCGCAAACCAGCAAATCGCAGTGTCTGACCATCATTTGCTCGGAATATTTCCAGTATTTTCTTACCGGAGCAGACCATTTTGCCCTCATCCACTCGTGACCGTCGGGATTGACATACAGTTTTCCGCCGAGCTTGTGAATTGCTTTTTCAAAATGCTTTGCAAAAGGCCCTATTCTGCAAGCGAGAACATATACAATAGGATTTTTTATTTGGTTATTTTTTATATATTTCAGACAGTATCTGAGTGCCTGCACGTCATAATAAATTGCCTGAGCAGGACCGATGTCGGGCACCTTAATCTGAAAGCAGTGGGCGTTGTGATAGTTAAATTCCTTGCTTTCAGTGCCCTTCCACGCAATGTGGTATTTTATGTTTTTATTGTATTGATGATATTCTGTAAGTTTATCAAGAAATGTTTCGTAACCGCCATAGGCGCCGCAATTTTTTGCACCGACTATAAATATATGCTGCATTAAAATCTCTCCCGTGTAAAAATTGCAATCAGAACACATTCCGACTTAATAAGGTTTTGTATCGGTTTTTTGGTAAAACTGCATTTTGGTGTTTAAAAAGAACTTGCTCGGTTTCGCTCGGGCACAGAAGTCTGGATAATATCAAGCTGTCTGCACGAGTAGGTGCAACCCACCGGTTGCCAACCCACCGGTTGCCAGCCCACCGGTTGCTATTTGCCTTCAGCGGAAAATACACTCCTAAAGGTTCTTAAAATAATTTTTATATCAATCCATAAGCTTCTTTCCTGAATGTATTTAATATCAAGATCAATCCAATCGTCAAAGCTTATGCCGTTTCTGTTCGGTTGAATCTGCCAGTAGCAGGTTATTCCCGGAGTAACATGCGGCTTTATGTTATTCCCGGAGTAACATAAAGCCGCTGCAACTGATATTCGTTATATTGCTCAACTTCTCGAGGCAGAGCAGGTCGGGGACCTACAATACTCATATCGCCTTTTATAATATTGAAAAGCTGAGGTAATTCGTCAATACCGGTTTTTCTTATAAATCTGCCTACCCTTGTGATGCGAGGGTCTTTTGCAATTTTGAATACCGGCCCGTCCATTTCGTTGCTTTTAAGCAGATTGTCAAGCTTATCCTCTGCGTCAACAACCATTGAGCGGAATTTGAACATCTTAAATTTTTTTCCGTTCCTGCCGATTCGCTCCTGCAAAAATATAGGACTTCCTTTAGGGTCGTCAATAATAATTGCAAGGGCAGTAATAAGCATTAACGGAGAAAGCAGAATCAGTCCTATAAACGAACAGGCTATATCGGCAAACCGCTTGAACCGCAGATAATTCTTTTTTTCCGAAAGAATGCGGTTTTTGTCAAGTTCTGCTTTTTTACCGTTCGTTTGTGAGGATTGTGATTCGTTTATCGGTGTTGTATATGAACAGGTATTCATAAAATCCTCTCTGTTATAACTTATAAAATATGTTTCGGATGAAAAATTTTCCGTAATGAGAAAACAGCGGACAGACTGCTCTATCCGCTGCTAACAATAAAAAATCAAGTTTACAGATAGAACAAATGATTTGAAATCAAGTTTCTATTAATAACTGTAATAGCCGTAGCTATATCCCCTGCCGTATTTCTTTGTGGATATAGAATCAACATCATTGAAGATAACACCCAGAATCTTGGTGCCTGAACGCTGGAGCGTATCAATGGTTTTGTTGTATTCCGGAAAAGTTGAGGTGTTGTTTCTTATAACTACAACAACTCCGTCAGCGTGCTTGATAATAGGCAAAGCGTCTATGACAACGCCGATTGGCGGTGTGTCAAAAATAATGTAGTCATAAATTGTTGCCATTTTATCAATAAGTTCTTTCATTGTGTTACTGGCAAGAAGCTCGGAAGGGTTTGGCGGAATAGCGCCGTAGCATATTGCGTCAAGATTTTCTACCTTGGTTTTTTTCACAATGTCATTTTCACTGCACTCAAAATTAAGATAATTGGTAATTCCCGGTACAGGATTAATGTTAAGAGCACCGTGTACTCTCGGACGTCTTAAGTCACATTCAACTATAAGAACCTTTGTGTCAACCTGTTGTGCAAGAGCGATTGCGACGTTTGTAGCCGTAAGAGTTTTGCCTTCACCTTTTCTTGAGCTTGTAAAAGCAATCTCTTTGCAGCCCTTTTTTACAACGGAATAGGTTATGTTGGTTCTTGCTTTTTTATAGGATTCTTTGATCTGAAAGCCTAAAGCGGCAAAATCTACATTTTTTGTTGTTTTGATGATTTCGCTTTTTTTATTAAAAAATTTTTTCATAATTAACCTTCCTTTTTACCGCTGTTATCGCTTTTAACTGAGTTCTGAATGTTATCAAATTTTGGAATAGCAGCCAAAATAGGGAAGTCGCCGAGCATAGTCATATCTTCGTTATATTTAATCTTTTTATCAAGGAATGACCTCAGAAAAGATATTGCCAGCGAGAGTACAAGACCGATTGCAAATGCCATTAAAACATTTTTTGTTGTGTTCGGTGCTGACTGTGTGTCGGGCAGCTGAGCGTAATCTACAATTTTCAGTGTAGCCTTTGATTTTAGTCGTGAAATTGTTTCGGGAGCAATCTCGCCGACTGTATCGGCAATTTTCTTTGATTCGGAAGGAGAATTAGTAACGACCTTTGCTTCAAAAATTTCGGTTTCGTCATCTCCTATGAATGAAATCATTTTGCTCAGCTGTTTTGCAGTATATTTGTCGTTAAGTGTTTCGGACAGCTCAGAATAAAATGTGTTGGTGTTGAGCATTTTTATATAGGTTGCAACAAGATTTTGCGCATAGGTCTGCTCGTTTACAATATTAGTACCTTGCTTTTCGTTTTCATCATTGTTTGTTTCAACATACAGCGATACTTTTGCCGTATATGATTTAGGAATAAAGAATTTAGTAATAAAAAAACTGCTTAGTGAAAAAACCAATACGGTTGCCACAATAAAAATAAAATTTCTTTTTAATATCTCTATAATATCTGTAAGAGAGATAACAATTTCGTCACGTTCTTCCATATTTACCTCCAAAAGCGCATAATTACTTAGCATATCACAATAATTATAAGATAAGCGGATATTTAAATCAACTTAAAATGAAAAAAATATTCCGTAAAAAAGAAAATTTGTTAAATGTGAACAAAAAGATTGGTTTTATGTGCAGTTTTATTTATATTAGAACAATATTTGACAATATAACGCAATCGGTGGGCTTCACCTATGTTTTATGGGATGAAAAGTACCTGAAAATAAAATTTTTTGGGAAATTGCATAAATATATGCAATTTTTTTGGCTTTTACGGGTATAGATGGGAGGCGATAAATTGATTACCTACAATCTAAGAAAACCCGTAAAAACAAACGCCGAAAATTGTGTGGGCGTTATGGGTGAAAATAATTCGTTTACAGCAAGGTTTCTCATCAGGGAACTTGTTGACAATAATCTTTCGTTTAGTATTCATCTGCGTTTTGCTGACGGCAGCGTAAATACTGTTGTTCCGGACGAGGTAATTGTTGACGATAAGGGAACCACAATTATATGGAATGTAAAAAATACCGATATTTTTGTTCACGGCTTTTTTGAACTTCAGATTGAGGGCAGAAAAAGCAACGGTTATGTTTTTCAGACCGAAATCGTCAGAATGTATGCTGACGAAAGTATTCCCATTGAGGACAAAGAATATGAAAATCCAAACTCTGAGACACTGAAACTTCGTGAAGAGGCTTATGACTTTTTGTGTGAATTAAAGATTCAGCAGGACAAGCTCGATGAAAATATGAAACTGCTTCTTGCTACGGACATAACAACTAAAGCTGATAATGCAACAGTTGTTTCAGAGAGCGAGGGACTGCTGTCACCGTCACTGTGCAGCAAATTTTTCAGAGGTCAAGTCAACAGCGAAGGAGTAATAAGCACAACCGTAAAATACCGTGTGACATCCGAAGATATTATGAAGTTTGATTATGATTTGAATGTTACGGTTGATGACGGGTTTACAGCCTATGTTGTTAAATATGTTGACGGCGAGTATAACTCGATTAAATCATTGCCTGATACTAACGGTTATACAATTCAAGCTAACACGGAATTTAGACTGCATATTCGCAAGTTCAATGAAAACGGTGAGGAAGTAACTGAAACAGCAGATATTAATGAGTTTGTAAATGCTGTGAAATTTCAGACAAAAACAGCATATGACGTTGATAACATAAGAACAGAATTATCTGAAAATGTTCAGACATCAAACGAATCAAAACAAATCATAAGCGAAGATGTTAGAAATGTAACAACTATAAACCGTACAGAAACTCACACTACAAATCCGTTTGTCTGTATCGCTTATGAGTTTAAAAAAGGTTTGTCCTATACTATTGAATATAGTGCGTCTGCGTCTGTATCCAGAATCGTGACTACTGCGACAAACTCGATTTCGAGCAGTCAGGTGGTTGAAACTATCGCAACGGGTGATTTGCAGAATGGCACGATAGTCTTTTCTCCAAAGTCCGACGGTGCAAAGTATTTAACATTTGTCGGTGCAGAGAAAGGTGCGGAAGGCGAGAAAATAGCACTTACAATTACAGGTAAAATTGCATCTTCACTTTTAGAAAAAGTCAAAAACGTTGACACATCTGTTTCAGAGATTAGTAACGTGATTACAAGAAATCTTTATAATGAAACTTCTTTATATAATTCTCGCAGCAGTGGCGGTTTTGTTAGCTTTCCGTTTGAGTTTGAAGTTGGAAAACGGTATAAAATTACTTTTTCATCTAATAAAGAAGTTGATTATATTTACAACCAAAATGCTGACACAATCAGTTCAGATGACAGGGTTGAAACTATAGCAAGTCCCGGTGTTCACGGAACTATAGTATATTATACCCCAACTGTTAAAGACGGTAAGTATCTTGTATTCAGATGTGCAGATAGAAAGGCAGAGATGTGGGTAGATGTCAATGTTGTTTATTCCCTGTCAGACACTATTGATTCCATTAATAACGAGATTAAGAATATTAAAGAAAATGGAAACAGTGACCCGATTCCCGATTACTATTATGCAGATGATTATCTGCCAAACAAGATAGACGAAATCAAAAAAGCTTGCAGTGTGCTTCACGGAGTAACCTTTGCTTTTTTAACAGATGTGCATTTCAAGGCAAATCAGAAGCAAAGCAAAAAACTGCTTCGCAAGGTTTTGGATGAAACTAATGTTCCATTTGTAATTTGCGGAGGAGATATTGTGTATCTTTTGGGTACGGAAGAAGAGCTGTATGAGCAGATTACGGATTTTAATGAGTTTAAAAGCTGTATCGGCAAAGACAGACTGTTCTGTACAAGAGGCAATCACGACCTGTATAACAGTGAACGAGAAAATCTGTTTGACTTCGGTGCTTGGGCGGATTCCCTGTTGACGTCGGTACCGGGTTCTTCTCCTGTTGTCAACGGTATTCTCGGTGCTGTGGATAAAAGCGGCGGTTATCTGTCATTCAGTTCAAATGAAAGTGACTGTTATACCAGACACTTAGGCGAAACAGCATACAAAATTTCTGTAATGCCAAAAACAAGCTATTCATTGTCATTTAAGCAAGAAGGGTCACAAGGACCGGTGTATGTGTTTTTTAACGGACAGACAGGAACGGGCAATATGGTTAGTACTGATTCATCCGGAGGTAAATTGCTTTTTACAACTAACGAAGATACAACGTATATAACATTGAGGTTTGGTATTGCTGCCGGGGGTACAACTGCTACAGTGTCCGATATTAAACTTTACAAAGGTGATAATATGTTGACCACGGCAGACGTATACGACACGCTGTTCAGAGATACCGAAACTAAAGTATCATCAATGAGTGTAGACAACGGTTGCTACTGTATAGACAACGAACCGCAGAAAACAAGGATTATTATGCTGAATACTACGGATGTATCTGGCAACTTTGACTATGAAGGCGGCGGAGTATCATTCCGTTCCAGTACATTACAGTGGTTGTCAGCTGCACTGACCGAAAAAACAGATTATAAAATCATTATTGTCTGTCATACACCTCTGAATTACGAAACATTCGCTAATGATGTTAATTCCGGTGAAAACCGTGATGGACTGTCGTTAATGGTACAGGCATTTAAAAATAAAACTGAGTTTGAAACTACCAGATTTGAAACAACTGTAAATGCAGACTTCAGAAATAACACAAACGAACTGATTTGTGTTATCAGCGGACACAGGCATATTGACGAATATTCTTTAGAGAACAATGTGCTCAATATTGTGACAACCTGCGACTGCATTGATAAAAAAGATGGCTACGGCAGAAAAGCAGGTACAATAAGCGAACAGGCATTTGATGTTTTCTGCATTAATTATGATACGAACAAAATAAATGCAGTACGTATAGGTGCAGGAAGCAACAGAGAGATAGAATTCTGATATATGTCAGTATAATTGCGGATAAAATTAAACGGCGGCTTAAAACAAGCCGCCGTTCAGTTTTGAAGATTTTGGGAAAGAAAATTCAATAGTTACTTTGCTTTTTTGGAACGATGTTTTTTATGAATTTACCAATCAGATTTACAGCAAGTTTGTAGCACTGAACAAATATTATCAGTACGGCTGAAGTCAGAATAAAGGCGAATATGTAGCTTATCCATCCGCCGATTCCGCTGTTGCCGAACAGATAGAGCAAATGCAGTTTTTCAACCAGACGAAAGATGATCATCTGGGCAAGATACATTTCCATACTTATTCCGCTTAGAAATCTCATCGGTCTGCAAGACAGAATTCTGCTTTTTGCTCCGATAGCATAAGACAGCCACAGCATAAACAGTATCAGACTTTTTATAAAGAAAAGTATGGTGTTTATTTTGCTTGGAATTATATACCACAACACAGTGGCGGCAACGCATACCGCAAGTACAATCCATCTGTAATTTTTGCAGATTTTTTGAATGCTATCCCGGTAAAGATAAATCAATCCTCCGCCTATGAAGAGCGGAATACAATATATAAAGGAATGTCGGGGAACAAAAGAGTCTGTCACAAAATAGGATCTGAAAAAGTGTTTTTCGCAGACATAATTGAGCCATAGCGACAAGCCAAGAGCGATCCAGGCTCTCTTTTTTGTTTTCATTAAAACGGAAAATGCAGGAAAGAGCAGATAGAACAGAAAGATTACACCCAGCGTCCAGCATACACCTATAACACTGACGGCATTATTCGGCAGTAAGCCGTGAAGCAGGGTGAGTTCTACGGATGCCTCATAAAAAGATTCCGCTGAGTGTTCTATTACTAATGCAATCAGAATGAGAAATCCGAAATACGGAAGAATTTTTTTATACCGCCTTTTATAAAAGGCATCAAGGTTTACGGTATTGTTTTGGAATTTTGAAAGATAACCTGCACACATTCCGAATCCGCTTATCATAATGAACAGATATACAAGCCATGTAAAGGAAGGTATAAGCTGATCCCAAATAAAATTTCCTGACAACTCATATTTTGTGTTTGCCAATATGTGCATTGCAATGATTCCGAGACACGACAAAGCTCTTAGACCGTCTATTGAACTGTAGTGTTCGGGTGATGTGATTGTTCTGTTTTGATTTTTATTATTCATAAAGTATTTGTCCTCACTTTATTTTAAATGCGATTTATATAATGGGCAATTTCAATAATTATTCGTTCGGAGCCTCACCTGTTAAAAACGAGATGCTTCGTTCTATTGAATCCTTTGAAGTTCCCCACTCCTGACCTTTGCTGCGGTAGTCAAACATTGAGCAGAAGTGCGTGATGTCTTTCTTGAGCGACAAAAGATAATTTTTGGTCAGGGCGGCGGTTTCGGCATAAAAATCAGGGAGCAGCTTTGATGAAACTCCGCCCTTGCCTGCGGCACAATCCATAATGAAAGAATAGTGCTTAAGGCAGATATACGGCTGTTCATTGTAAAGCTTTCGGAACTCTTCTCCCTTTGCCCACTCGACAAATATTGTAGCCATAAAGTGATTCATATCGGACTTTATTCTGTCACATACATAGCAGGAGTCAAGTTCTTTTTTTACGCCTTCAAGCTGTTTCTTGTCAGGCTTGCCTTTGAGCTTTTTCGGCATAAGATTATCTATAATTTCCTGTAAATGACTTTCAAGAATCAGAGCGTTCGGAAGTTTTTGCCCTGTTGTGAACATCTTGGAAAAATGACGGTGACAAAAGCCTGTTTTGTTTGTAATTATGCGTATATTCGGTTCCATCATTGCGTCACCGGTAATGAATTTTACATACTGCCCCTCAAGCATACTCTCCATACTGCAAATCGGACAGCCGTCTTTTGGCATAAATATATCGTTAATCGGAATTGTACATATCGTTTCTTTCATAATATACTCCTTGATTTTTACATTATAGGAAATTGCTCGGTTGCGCTCGGGCATAGAAGTTAATTTATATATGGTGCTGTCTGCACGAATATGTGCAGCCCACCGGCTGCTTTTATAAATTTAGTTATCCCTTTAAGTAAGCTAAATTATAGTTTAGCGACGGTGGTCGCTTTATCCGTTATAAAGGTTGGATTTAATATCAACCTCGGTATCTCGGAGTTTGAACCTGATAAATTAAATTAATGTTTATTTGAATAATAAATGAAGTTTTGTGTAGGGGACGGCATCCTTGACGTCCCAAAAATTAG
>OLOI01002977.1_pt1 | contig 11117 bp, 11 predicted proteins | sample 1672131 | NCBI WGS metagenome assembly OLOI01 (sample SAMEA3136651, study PRJEB25190) | human gut metagenome | reverse complement strand
ATGAAGTGCTTCCGTTTCCGGAATTGCTGTAATCTACTTTGTTATCTTTGTTGTATACAAATACGATTGGCTGCTGAAGTCTTCCAACTGTAACCTCTTTGCCATCTGCATTTGTATAAGAAAGAGCTGTTGCATGTGTAGATGGATACTCTACCCAGTCATCTAAGTTTGTCAGATATCTGGAAACCATCTCACCATACATATAGTTCAGCTTTGTTCCAGGTGTTGTCTTCTCATTGGACATACGAACGAATAAAGATCCGTCATCACCATTGTTGATGTTAAAGTCATAAGAGTATACTGTATCAATACCGTACTCTTTTGCATATTTGTTGATAAACGGGCTCATTGCACGGCTGTTGTGGCACCATGATCCGCTAAGCTGAATCATGTAGTTTCCTTCACTGCCAAGAATGTCGATAAGTTGATCGTACGTAATATCCTGGAATACGATATCTTTGTCTTCAAATGTATCGATTCCGTCCTGACGATCTTCGTCAGCTCTTGAATGTGCATTAAAATCTCCATATGCATATTCTTTTTCAAAATCATAATCTGTAGAAGAAAGGTCTGTCTGGCTTTCAAGCTTATCAGCCTTGTCAGCTTTGTTTTCTGTTGTTGTCTGGCTGCTTCCACATCCTGTTATCATTCCGACTGTCATTACCGCAGCAAGAACAGCCGAGATCATTTTTCTTTTCATCATTAAATCTCCTCTCTGTCTTCCTAGCACATCGGAACGGATACTTCTTCATCAGATCCGCCAGATCCACCTGTTGAAGTATATTCTTTTTCCAGTTCTGTGAGGTCCGCATAGTTTGGTACCATACTTGTCTGATCAGCACTCAGATAGCTGTCTACGACTTCGCGTGCCTCTGTTACAAATTTCTTAATATCATCAGAAGTATATCCTTCCGGTACTTTTCTTGCATCTGCAACACTGGCAGCTTTGATTGCCAGACGTGCATACTCAATTTTAGCAGCATCGAAATTTTTCATATCTTCTTTATTCACTTTTTCCTGCAGGTCCAGGTTTTTGTCGAGTGCGTTGTAGTACTCCACTGCACGGTCGATCTTTGTCTTGCAATCTTCGGAGTAAGTAACCTCTCCAATTTCTTCAATCGCTTCGTTCGTTCTTGTAACAGAAGCTTTTGCTGAGAATGCTGAGAGACCAAGACATACAACTGCAGCTACGATTAATGCGATGGTTGATTTTTTCATGATTTACGCCTCTCCTTTCTCTAATTTCTCGTCCTCTTTTGCAAATACTTCGTCATTCAGAAGTCCATTCTGACGAGCTACAACTGCTGCACATACGCTGGCATCTGTAACATTTGTAAGAGTACGTACCATGTCTGTAATGTTGTTGATTGGAATCAGAAGTACTACTGCTGCGATTGGCAGGTTTACTGCACTGAACAGAGATACTGCTGTGATAACTCCGACTCCCGGCATTCCGGCGCTTCCAAGGGAAAGTACCAGACACATAAAGCACATAACAAGGTACTGGCTTACTCCCCAACTCTGACCTGTTGCATTAAGGTAGAACATTGCAAGAAGAATCGGCCATACACATGTACATCCTGCCATACCGATTGTTGTTCCAAGAGGAGCTGTAAAGTTTGCGACCTCCTCATCAACACCAACTTTACGGATCAGTCTGTCGATCGTGATTGGCATTGTTCCAACACTACTTGTTGTTGTAAATGCTGTTGCCTGTGCGTCAAATGTTTTCTTAAAGAACTTCAGCGGATTGACCTTGGCAAATGATTTCAAGATTACCGCATTGACAACATATGACTGGATAAGACATGCAACAAACACCATCACAACAAGAAGTACGAGCTGTACCAGCGCCTCTTTGTCGCTTAAGAGCTGACTTGCAGAGCATGCTGTCAGGCAAAGCACTGCGTATGGTGTAAGATCAATCACATATTCAAGAATGTTGAAAATGACCTTTTTAACTGCCTCGATCAGTTTCTTGATCACAAGAACTTTATCTTCCCCCTCTTCTGAAGAAATGCTTACATAAGCAACTGCAACTGCAACCGCAATAATAATGATTGCTACGATATTATCTGCTGCAAGATCTGCTGCGATATTGCTTGGAACTAGATTCAGAAGAATGGTATCAAAAGATGTCTCCATCTCCTGGTAAGCGCTCAGAGTCGCATCTGTGACACTGGAAATGTCTGCGAACACTGCACCTGCTCCTTTACCAATATTAGTCACTGCCCCAACAACAAGTGTGACAACAATGGCTGTTACAGATGTTACAAGAAGCCAGAATACTGATTTCGTTCCGATTTTTTTCATCTTCTCTTTATCGTTCAGAGAAATCAGTCCTGAAATAACCGATACTAAAATTACCGGTGCTACCAAAGCTTTGATCAGTTTTACATAAGCCTGTCCAATTAAATTCAGCCACACAAGGTATGTGTTCCCCTCTGAAGCAAATACTACTCCAATGACAGCACCAATGACCATACTAATCAGAATTACAACTGTCCAGTTCACTCTGTACGCGATCCAGTTCAGTGCTTTAAAAGAAAGCAGAGCGATCATAAGTACGAGAAGAGCTATCCAGTTTACACTTAAAAGTGCATCCATTTTGAAAAACCTCCTTTTTCTTCTCCTTTAGATTAGAAATACTTATAGTTACTGATAAGGAATTCTATTTCCTTATAAAAATGTATGTCCCCGCCTTCCATCTGTCATATTGTTTCAGGCAGTCACATACAAATCCCGAATAATCATACATCTGATATCCTTCATTTGTCCAATAAAGATTTTTGATAAAAGCATCTCTATATATTCTTTTTTTCAATAAAGCTTTCCCTTTGTATGTCTTGTATATTTCGGTGAAAATGTTGTATACTTCATTTGTACGAAATTGCATTCAAGAATGCCTCGGCATTCTTGCTGCGAGGTGCGCGTCATGCAATTGCATGACATACTTCTACTGCGCACCTCTGCAATCCTGCCGGAGGCTATATCAGCTGGGGGATTGACTCCCAGCTGATATATTTAGCAAAATCACAGGAGGCAGACACGAAACATGTTTAAATTTTTCAAAAAAATTTATAAACCACTGTTCTGTTTTTGTCTGTGTTTTTTCTCTGTCTTTGTCCTGTTTGGCTGCTTAGGCGGTCAGACCAATGATACATCTTCCGGAAAGAAAAACGGGAAACGAAGTTCTGCTCTTCACCAGGAGATGGCAATTGGAAGTGAAGCACCGGATTTTACCGCCAAGTTGAATAACGGCGAAACATTTACCCTCTCCGATAAGAAAGGACAGGTCATTCTTTTGAACTTCTGGGCGACCTGGTGCAGCAACTGCGTCAAGGAAATGCCCGCCATCGAGAAGCTTTATGAAGAGTATGGTGACCAGATTGTAATTGTCGGAGTAAATGTAGGCGAAGATGAAGATACTATTGATACATTTATCGAGGCAAAGAATTATTCATTTCCGGTTGCCTGCGACACCGAAAGCAATATCAGTAATCTTTATCCGAGTGCCGGTATCCCTTACACAGTTATAGTAGGAAAAGACGGACTTGTTACCGAGACATTTCTCGGAGCAAAAGATGCAGACATCCAGTACACGAAGCTGCGCCGTGCTTTACAGGAAGCTTACGAAGCAAACTAATTCACGACAAACCCCAGATTCACAAGCAATTTAGATAGTCTGGCTCAAGTCCGATGAATCTAAAGCCGGTTTAAACACACATGAATTCAGACCGCACAAAGCAAGCAGTACACTTAGCACTTTATCTCAGTCGAGAAGACTCCCACCTCTTCAGGTGGTGAGTAATAGCAAATTTGTCTCAGTGGGAGTCCAATCTCCGACTGAGATAAACGCTCCGCGAGGATGCGCAGTGATTCTGATAGGAATATGTCAGCTTTGCTGACCAGAATCACGCGCCAAGTCTCACGGATGTTCGACTTGAATATTTTGCAAACCCGTATAACAGACAGGGAAAAATTTTTTAAGAAAGGAGTTACACATGAAAGTTGTAATGTATGGAACAAAAGCATGCCCGGACTGCGTCGAGGCAGAAGAAATTTTAAAAGAGAAAGGAATCCAGTATCTGTATATGGAATTTTCCGACAATATCGGATATCTGAAACGTTTCCTCACACTCCGCGACACAAACCCGATCTTTGATGAAGTAAAGGAAAACCACTGGGTCGGCGTTCCTTGCTTCCAGTTCCAGGACGGAAGCCTGTCACTTGACATCGACGAAGTCGTAAAACGGGCAGAGGAAGAAGTTTAAATAAATCCACATTTTTCCCTTAATAGCAAACGCTGCCAACAAAAAAAGAGCGAAAAGCATGCTTATTCTAATACTTTTCGTTCTTTTTTCTCTATCACTATTCAAAAAATCTATCATGACTTAGCGAACGCAGTTGCCGTCACGGATATAAGAATCAGTATACAGCCTGCCATCGACGAAAGACTTGCACTCTCATGCAGGACTAAAATCCCCACGATCATACTGGTCACCGGTTCAAATGTACTTAAAATTGCCGCATCCTGGGCTCCCACATACTGTACGCCATACTGAAAAAATCCCACTCCGATAAATGCTGCGCCAAGAGAGAGAACAAATGCTGCGATCCATGCGTTTACATTCATATGAAGTACAAAACTTCCCGATACTTTTCCAATCAAAAATACCATAATGGAGCCAACAATATTCATATAAAATATCATCTTCATAGCAGGGATATCCTGCAGCCCGCCCACTTCCAGATATAATATGTAAAATGCATACGTCATTCCGGATATAAGCGCAAAAACAAATCCCATCAACTTTGCCTCACCGCCGCTTCCTGCATAGGACAGGAAAATACCGATCATGCACAGACCAACACACACAATTTTCAGCTTAGGCACACGTCTTCGTAGGAAAATCAGACTGCCAAGCAACACAAAAACCGGATATCCAAAATGAATGACCGTCGCCATACCTGACGGCATATAATTGTACGCACTATACAAAAGAAGCGCTGTGATTCCATATCCAAACACCGTCACACACAAAATCTTTTTTCCATCCTCCATAGATACCCCCATTGGGACTTTCCGTACTTTCAGGTAAATGTACAACGGAATGATTGCCAGGGCAAACCTTAAAAATAATGCTCCCACTATCGTGCTTCCATCCGCGCAGATCACTTTCACAAGCAATGGCATAAAACCAAAGTAGACTGCGGACAGCAATAAATATACGAATCCTTTTACTCTTGTATTCATCAGCTCAGTTTCTTTTCCTTTTCATTATACTGTGCCAGCTTACTGTCATCCATCTCCCACAGCCAACGCCCACCGTCACACATAGACAAATCCGGGCAGTCACCTCTTACATAGGCATAAATCGGCGGCTCGTCTTTATATTTTTCAATCGCCTCTGTCAGCTTCTCGATCATACGTGGTGCATCTTTCGGAGCTTTCCCTTTCACACGAAGTTCCAGGAAGTCATTAAATCCATCATAAAGCATTTGATGTCCGTCCGGTCCTTCTTTCAGAAGCCCAATCAATGTACGCTCTTCTTCCATATTTTCCACTTCATCTGCCGGAATAAATGCTCCGGATTTGATATCTTCATAAAGTGCAACCTGATTATGAAGAAATAAAGAGAAGTTAACAATACGATCCGGCTGCGTCTTGTTCAGGAACTCTGCCAGAGCGATTGCATTTTCCTGACCTCTGCCTTTACCGGCAACACCAGACATAACATGTGCATCAAAAATCAATCCGACTCTTTGGATTCTTGCGATTTCTTTATACGCCTGATCCTGGGTATGCTCTTTTCTCATAAACTTCAACACATCATCCAGACCACTTTCAATCCCCAGATATAAATGTCTCACCTTGCGGTCATATAATTCCTGAAGTTCCTCATCACTTTTCAGCCGGATACTTGTTACAGTCGCATCCATGTTGATCATCTGACAATCCGGAAAATATTTATCGATCAAATCAAATATCGCACGCAGACGATCCATTTTCAATCCAAATGCATTACCATCTCCAAGAAATATCTTTCTTGGATTTCCTCCCAGATTCTTCACTCGTTGCAGTTCCTCTTCGACCTGCTCAAGCGGCAGCTCACGATATTTTAAATCTCTGAACAGATTACAGAATTTACATTTATTATAAGAGCAGCCGACCATGACCGGCAGCATGTAAGATGCACGTTCCATTGGCGCACGACAAATTCTACCTTCATATTCCATACCATTACCTCCAATTCAACCTACTACTTTTAAATCCGTAAGATTCCACCTTCTTGAGTGCATACATATTGCACTTATCCACAGGTATTCATATTATAACACAATTTTTCCAAAATCAATGCCCTGTCTTCACTCATTTTCCACATTTCTGAAGATTTTCTTACGGTTTCGTGAAGATTGTGTGACATCTCTTGAGTCCCTTTTGCATTCATTATAAAATATGAGTTGCTCACAGGGAGGTATAAGTGATTATGGGAAACAAAAAGAAACAGACAAATGAATTTGACAATTACTTCGATGATGATTTCGAAGTTGTATATGAAGATCTGGAGGATCTTGGGAGCTATTTGAGTGAAGATAGTTCTGATAATAACGATGATGACGACGATTATGACGGTTATGATGGCGACACCGACTATTATGATGATTATGATGATGATGATGACGACGATTATGATGACAATTATTATGATGATGACGACGATTATGATGACAATTATTATGATGATGATGACTATAACAGCAACGGCAGAGATTCAAAAAAGAAAAAGCGCAACGACAAACAGGATCCGGATTCCAAAAAATCCAAGAAGAAAAAGCGTCGCGGACTGCCCAATGTAGGAAAACCGGTTGCAAATATTGCTAAGACCGGCATTAACGCGACTAAAAAATTAGTTGGAACCATTCTCCGGGCAGCCACACTGATTTTAATCGCTCTCATTATCCTGATATTGTTGAAAACATTTTTAAGTAACGCCGGTTCTTATGGAAAAATCCTGTTACTCGGACAGACGAAAGATACCACACTGATCGCATACCTGGCTGTCGGAGCTGTGCTGGTCGGTTATGAACTGCTCAACTTCTTCTGGGCTGCCAGCCGTACACGCGCCAGAAGCAGACACAACAATCGTCTGGATACCGGACGCGGGCTTTTGTCCTTTGTTATCATTTACGCCGGTTCCTATCTGGCCGCCATGTTCAGTCACCTGATTCCAAGTTCTCCAAGCTGGCTTACCGGTGTACAAGGAGGACTGTCTATTTACGGTGGTCTGAAAGCCACACTACTGCCACTGTGCATTGCAGGAGTAGTAAGCTGTGTGGTCAGGAAAATTATAGTAAGATAAGATTCAAAACTGTATCTTTTATAAACTTCTTGAAACTAATTTCAATATATGCTATATTAAAATTAGAAAAGAACAACCGCCACAAGGGGTTGACTTCATTAGTTTAAGTAATCATGGAATTACCACCCAACTCGTCAAAGTTTAGAGGGTGGTTTTCTATGCCTTAATACATTATCTGATAAACGTAAAAACGAATGTCAGCAATGCAAAAATGAACATGCCAAAAGCCATAAGGTCTTTGAAATCAAAATGATTATTGTTCATAAGCACCCCTCCATTCTATGTAGAATAGAGGTCAGCCACCCTGCAACACGATTGCTCTCACATCATAATATCATTTTATGTATTGTATATCAATTATTTTTTATACATTTATCATCCATAATTTCTATCCCAATTTCACCACTTCCGGATCATGTGTAAATGCCTAGAACGTTGCTGTTGCATTCTTAAAGTAGAACACTTCTGCATCTTTCAAAAACTTAACTGCTCTTTCCATAAATTGCTCCTCCATATATTTAATAACACTTCTTACAAGGTGTTAATCCCTTTGCTTCTGCCTCCGAACGGGACATCTGTGTTGCCGCATCCGGGTTCATGGTGCCACAATTATTCCGGCTGTGGTACTTGCTGCCTGTAGCAGATACCCATACCTGATCTTCAGTACCTACATCCTGCGTATCTGCTGTCTGACTCTGCACTGCCTGACTTTGTACCGATTCGCTGCTTTCCGCTTTGCTTTCTGATCCCACAGCCTGAGTTCCCTGATCCTCTGCATCTCCCGGCGTGTAATCATTACACGGCTCTGTACTCCATGTCAGATTTGTACCATCACTTATGACTGTAATAGTTCCCTGTTTGTCTGTACGATACACCTGGATATCCATGCTTTCCAGTTTATCCATAGTATCTTTATCCGGATGCCCATACTGATTATCCTGTCCACAGCTTATGACTGCATATTCCGGGACTGTCTTCTGCAGAAAATCCCAGGACGTTGCTGTCGCTGATCCATGATGTCCCGGAACCAGCACATCACAGTCCAGATCAATCCCGGAATTACACATTGCTGCCTCACTGGATGCTTCCGCATCCCCTGTAAATATAAAGCTGTTGCTTCCATTTGTCAGCTTGATTGCTACCGAATTATTATTACTTCCATTCGGATCGGTTTCTGCCGGTGCCAGTATCTGGAATGAACCACTTCCAAAGGAAAATGTAGTTCCGACTTCCGGATGCTCCATTTCCAGTCCCTTCTCGTCCACCGTATTTACAAAAGAAGTATATAATTTACTGTCATGTACATAATCACTGGATATCACATGATCGACTTCAAATGCATTCAAACAACCAATTAATCCCGCCATGTGATCCGAATCATAATGCGAAGAGATCAGATAATCAATCTTGGATACATTCTGTTCTTTCAGATATGAAACCACAAAGCTTGACGTCGAACGGTCACCGCCATCATAGATCATCGTCTGTCCCTCTGACTGTACCAATATCGACAGACCTTGTCCTACATCCAGAAAATGTACCGTCATATCCCCTGCTTCGCTGTCATCCACAGACTTGTCTTCTGATGTATCATCCTGAGTTGATGAACTATCGGTCTCCTTACTTTCTTTTTGATATAGCTTCGTATCAGCTTTATCTGTGCCGCATGCGCCAAGCAGACACATCATAACCAGTGCCAGAATTGAAGCCATACATCTCTTTTTCATTCTGTTTTTCACATCTATTCCTCCCCAAATGAATATATACTGGTGTTTCAGGGTCTTGCATCCACTTATGCGCAGACTCATGTGGATTCAGGTCTTTTACCCGTTACCATATATTATAACACTTTTACCGAATAGCGGAAATATCACAGATTTTTTTGCATATAAAAAAGCAGATAACGGGAGGCGAACCCGCCTCTCCGGCTTGGGAAGCCGGCGTTCTACCGATGAACCATATCTGCATGTGCCGTCTGTGCAACACTTATATTCTTTATGAATTTGTTTGAAACTTTATGTCTAATCTATAACCGATCCGAATCCAACACAATCGTGAATGGTCCGTCATTGGTCAGGCTGACTTTCATGTCCGCGCCAAAGCTCCCTTTTTCTACTGTCTCTACAGATTCTTTACATTTGGCAATGATGTATTCATACATCTCATTAGCCATATCCGGCTTACCTGCTTCGATGAAGCTTGGACGGTTACCCTTTTTACAGTTAGCATACAATGTAAACTGTGATATCAGAAGCAGGCTTCCGCCTACCGCATCCAGCGACAGGTTGGTCTTGCCCTCCTCATCTTCAAATATACGCAGACCGATCATCTTCTTGATCATCTTATCTGCAATCTCCTTAGTATCGGAGTCAGCCACTCCGATCAATACCATGAATCCTTTCCCGATCTCACCAATCGTCTCTCCGTCTACTTTTACATCTGCATGTGTTACTCTCTGAATTACAAATCTCATTTACTGAACCTCTATCTTATCTATAATGTAGCCTTCCACCGCTTTGCGGTCTATACCGAGAGAGATTGCCAGTTCGCCGTAAAGATTGTCCTCCGCAGTGCGCAGGAAACGCTCATCACTTGCTGTAACCTTCTTTCCCTTCGACAGCCGCAGCTGCTTTCTGGCATACAGAGTCTTGAGTATCTTTACCCATTCTCTGTTGTCACAGGTCTTAAATGCCTGTTTAAATATATCGTCCTTACGCTTTTCATTGTCTATCTGAATCGGATCGATCTCTGTCATATGGGCGATCAGATCTTCTGCTTCCTCTTTCGTAATAACCGGACGCATGATAATCTTATCACTGTCAGCCGGAACATACAATACGCCTCCGCGAGAATACACCTGAGATAACGTATAATAATCCTTATTGCCTGAAGCCTCTGACAATTTTAGTTTCCCAATGTCTTCCACTCTGCACACTCCATGCTGACCACATACAATATACGTTCCTATCTCAAACATTCTAATTCTCCTTTCTGCTATGTTTCGACTGATATCCTTTCTATACATCCATTAGTTTCAGACAGGAAATTCCAGTTCCCGCCTTTATATACTATATTAGCAGATTTTTGTTTGTTTTGTAAGAACTTTTTTTCTTTTTTATATTTCAACGCAATTGTCTATACATTTTCTTTCTGTATTTTTGGTCGGAATCTGTGCAAGTATGATTGCCACAAACATCAACACACAGCCAATTCCTTCTCTTGCTGTCAGCGTCTGTCCGAGGAGCACCCAGCCTGAAAGTACGGAAATGCTGGATTCCAGGCTTAAGATCAATGACGCCACTGCCGGATTCATACCTTTCTGTCCAATGATCTGAACTGTATATGCAACACCACTGGACATAACACCGGCATAAAGGATCGGTCCCGCCGTTTGAATCACTGCATCAAAAGTCACGGTTTCCAGTATCAGCATAAATGGTACCGACAGCACACCTACTACCATAAACTGGATACAGGACATTTTCACATTGTCCGTCTTTGGTGCAAAATGGTCAATAACCAAAATATGCATCGTATATACTACTGCGCACAAAAAGATATAGATATCACCTTTTCCTAATGAGAATCCGTCTGTGATACATAAAAAATACAGTCCCACCACTGCAAGCGCTACTGCCATCCAGACTTTCCATCCAACTTTCTTCTTTAAAAAAATCCCAAATACCGGCACAAGGACAATATAAAAAGCGGTAATAAATCCGGCCTTTCCCGCTGTCGTATATTTAATACCGA
>OLOI01002975.1_pt1 | contig 11126 bp, 9 predicted proteins | sample 1672131 | NCBI WGS metagenome assembly OLOI01 (sample SAMEA3136651, study PRJEB25190) | human gut metagenome | reverse complement strand
TAATTATTTAAGTTATGTGTAGGGGAAAGATTCATATAATTTAACTTATATAAGAGCGTTATGATGTTTATCAAACAACCGAAGTACATCTTCGGGTCAGGACGGCTACATTTTATGGAAAACTTATGAAGCGGCTAAAAAAACTTCGGGAGAAAAACTTATAATATACATAAAACTTATATGGCGGTGAATAAAAAAATGAGAGCTAAAAGATGTCCGTACTGCGGAAAAAGAATTTCATATTTTTCTGTTTTTTCAAGCAGAAAAAAAGGCGAGATGACCTGCTCTCGCTGCGGAAAAAACAGCAAGGTATATGTAAGCAAAAAAATAATGCTTGTTTTTGCGGTTTTTGTACTGCTGTCACTTGCTGTTATGGCTGTATGTATTTTTGCAAAAATGCTGTATAATCCCTTTACTATCGCATTTGTGGCAATTCCGCTTCTTATTTTTATGTTAATAACTCCGATGTTTGTAAGCTATGAGCCTTTTAAAAAGTACAAGCCATCTATGGAAGCACGAAAGGCAGGCATTGAATATGCCGACAATCTGACGGCGGATGAATTTGAAATAAAAGAGAATGTCAGTGTTTTTCCTCCGGTTAAAAAATCAAATATATATGAACCTGAACCAAGTGAGGAAGAATCCGACTTTAAGATTAATTCCGATGTATTCAATAAGATAAAAGCTGAACGGAATGCTGCAAGAATAGACCTTAACAACGATAATGGCACAAGCGAAACAAAGGCTGTTCCAACAGTCAAAAATAGTAATTATGTATCGGTCATAAAGAATGTAAGTGAAAATCACGTATCGACCGGTGCAGGACTTAAAAAAATTCATTCGGAAACGGAAAGAAACAGCGTAAGAAGAACACGACACTATATTCCGAATCAGGATAAAGAAGATAATGAACCTCAGAAAAACGAAAGACACCGTCCTGACAGCAACAGATATTCAGCAAACAGAAAATTTTAAGGAATACGGCTTTGAAAGGATGAGTTTATGCTGAAACTGCCTGTCTGTCCTCACTGTAATACGATTTACAGATATAATGATGTAAGCAATATTTTAAACCAAAAAAGCACTGTTTGTTATCACTGCAAAAAGAGATTTGAAATAAAAAGAAAAAAATTTTTGATTTTATTTTTGATAATTGCATTGTTTTGTGCAATTTTTGATGTTTTGGAACTGTATATGGTAGCACAAACAAATTTTATTGTTCTTGTTGTTACTAACGTAGTATTCATAGTGACAGGTCTTTTATTAAGACCATTCTTTACAAAATTCAAAAAATAGCAAACAGTGGTTTGCTATTACCCGGGCAGACAGCACGATGTGAAAATACACTTATGTGCCCGATTGCTTCCGAGTAGTAAAAATAACCAGTGGGTTAGCAGCCGGTGGGCTGCAATTACCCGGGCAGATAGCACGATGTGAAAATACACTTATGTGCCCGGTTGCTTCCGAGTAGTTTTATTTAAAGTAAAAAAATAGCCGGTGGGCTGGCAACCGGTGGGTTGCAATTACCCGGGCAGATAGGTTGTAATAAATGAAATTATTGTTTTCCAATTAAATTTATAATTGTAAATTATAGTTTAGCGGTTTAGTAAAACATTAAATAAACCACCGTAGGGAACGACCCCTGTGTCGTTCCTAACTTCAAAAATAGCAATGTACTATATTAGGAACGACACGGGGGTCGTTCCCTACGAACTGTTAAGGAATACTCCTGTTCAACTTTAAAAAGTGTGCTATGATGTTCATCATACAACCGAAGTACATCTTCGGGTCAGGACGGATATATTTTATGGAAAACTTATGAAGCGGCTAAAAAACTATAATTTAACTTGTATCAGAGAATAATGATGTTCAGATAAAATTTGAAGTTTACCTTCGGGTCGCAACTGTCACATATTAAATCAATTTTATGAAGCGGCTAAAAAAGGAGTAAAAAGATGATTGAGAATAACGAAAATATTGTAAAAAGTGAAGATGAGATTGAAATGGAAAAGGTCGATAACATTGAACTGAAGGATATTGAAAATCCCGAGGAAAACCGTGAAATGACAAAGGTTGAGCAGGAATACGGCGCAGACGAAATTCAGGTTCTGGAGGGGCTGGAAGCTGTAAGAAAACGTCCGGGTATGTACATTGGCTCAACAGGTCCGAGGGGACTTCATCACCTTGTCTATGAAATTGTTGACAACTCAATAGATGAGGCTCTTGCCGGCTACTGTACAAAGATTGATGTAGTAATTGAAAAAGATAATATTATTCGTGTTACCGATAACGGACGAGGTATTCCTGTAGGTGTGAACAGCAAAACAGGATTGCCTGCCGTAACGGTAGTATTCACCGTGCTTCACGCAGGCGGAAAATTCGGCGGCGGCGGTTACAAGGTTTCGGGCGGCTTGCACGGCGTTGGTGCGTCAGTTGTAAATGCGCTGTCCGAGTGGCTCGAGGTTAAGGTTTGCGACGGCGAGGACGTTTACTTCCAGCGTTATGAGCGTGGAAAAATTATGTGCGAGCTTAAGAAAATCGGCACTTCAAATGTTAAGGGCACCGAGGTTCGTTTTAAGGCTGACCCTGAGATGTTCAAGGAAACAACTGTTTATGATTACAGCGTGCTTGAAAGACGTCTGCGTGAGCAGGCATTTCTGAACGCAGGAGTTCACATTGAACTCAGGGATGAGAGAGATGATGAAAATATCATCAAGAAAAACTTTCTCTACGAGGGTGGTATCAAGAGCTTTGTTGAGTTTATTCACAAAAAGCGTTCGCTCGAGAATATTCATCCCGATGTAATTTATTTTTCATCACGCAATGCAGACGATACAATTTCTGTTGAGATTGCAATGCAGTATAACGACAGCTACAATGAAAATCTGCTGTCATTTGCAAATAATATTCACACTACCGACGGCGGTACTCACGAGGAGGGCTTTAAGAGAGCTTTAACCTATGTGATGAACGATTACGCACGCAAGTTCAACAAGCTTAAGGATAATGACAAGAATTTAAGCGGTGAAGATGTGCGTGAAGGCTTGACTGCTATTATCAGTGTTAAACTGAAAGAGGCTCAGTTTGAGGGTCAGACCAAGGCAAAGCTCGGCAATACCGAGGTTCGCTCAATGGTTGAGAAACTCATCAAGGATAAGCTTATGGTTTATCTTGAGGAAAATCCTGCTGTTTCTAAGGCAATTTTTGAAAAGGCACTTGCTTCTGCAAGAGCAAGAGAGGCGGCAAGAAAAGCAAGGGAAAGCGTAAGAAGAAAATCTGCGCTTGAATCTGCTCAGCTTCCGGGCAAGCTTGCCGACTGTCAGTCAAAGGATACAAGCGAAACAGAGATATTTATCGTCGAGGGTGACTCTGCGGGCGGTTCTGCAAAGGGCGGACGTGACAGACGTATTCAGGCAATTCTTCCGCTTTGGGGTAAAATGCTGAATGTTGAAAAGGCAAGAATTGACCGTGTTTACGGAAATGACAAGCTTATGCCTGTTATTACCGCTTTGGGAACAGGTATCGGCGACGAATTTGATATTGAGAAGCTCAGATATAACAAGGTTATAATTATGGCGGATGCCGATGTTGACGGCTCGCACATCAGAACTCTGCTTCTGACTTTCTTCTTCAGATATATGCGTCCGCTTATTGAAGAGGGACACGTTTATATTGCTCAGCCGCCACTTTACAGGGTGACAAAGGGCAAGGAGCACAAATACGCTTACTCAGATATTGAGCGTGACCAGATTCTTGCAACAATCGAGGGCAAAACCGAGATTCAGCGATATAAAGGTCTTGGTGAAATGGACTCTGAACAGCTTTGGGAAACTACAATGAATCCCGATTCACGTCTTATGCTCAGAGTTGAGCTTTCAGACGCAGAGGCTGCTGACGAAACCTTTACCATACTTATGGGTGATAAGGTTGAACCAAGACGAGAATTTATTGAGCAAAACGCAAAATATGTTCAGAACCTTGATGTTTGATTTTTTAGTTTTTTCGGACGCTTCATAAGTTTGCATTAAAATGTAACCGTTGCGACCCGAAGATATACCTCGGCTTATTGGTGAAGTTCATAACGCACTTTTATAAGTGAGATAAAATATAATATAGCAGTACTTTTCTTAATGCGAAAGGCTCCTTTATAAAAGGAGCTGTCAGCGAAAGCTGACTGAGGATTATAAAGAATTGATGTGACTTTGTTTTCAATCCTCCGTCACGCAAGCGTGACACCTCCTTTTCTAAGGAGGCTTGGTGCGTTAAAGATAACTTTCATATAATTTTATAAATTAGCGGAATATTTCTTCAATATTCGTAGGGACACGGCGTGCCGTGTCCGCAGTGAACATCAAAATTTTCTTGGACACGGCACACCGTGTCCCTACAAAGAAATCATATTAATTCAAAATTATGGAGCGTCTAAAAAAGTAGTGACCGCTTTTATTCACTTATAAAAGTGAGCTATGAACTTAAAAAATGAACCGAAGTAAATCTTCGGGATACAACGGTTACATTTTACAGAAAACTTGTGAAGCGGTTAAAAAATAAATGGAGGTAAAAAATGCATTCACGGACAAAATTGGTTGTAAGATATGCCGAAACCGACAGAATGGGAATTGTACATCACTCAAATTTTCCCGTTTGGTATGAAATGGGCAGAAGCGATTATATAAAAATGTTTGGTACAAGCTACAGTGAAATGGAAAAATCGGGTGTAATGACGCCTTTGCGCAACCTTAACTGTCATTTTAAATTGCCTGCGCAGTATGAAGATGAGCTGATTGTGCGCACATGGTGTACGGCAATAACAGCGTCAAGAATAGAATTTTCATATACGGTTAAGCGTATTGAGCCTGACGGAAGTGAAGTTGAGCTTGGCTACGGTTCGACAGAACACGCATTTGTTGACTCCAAAACCTTCCGCCCGTGCAGTATAAGAAAAAGACTGCCTGAGCTTTATGATAAAATTACAAATAATATAAAACACTTTTAGCAATTAACAATGTACAATTTACAATTAAGGTCGAGAAGATAGGTTGTAATAGAGGAAATATATGTGCCCGACTGAATTTATAATTTAGTGCCACTACGGGTGTTAATCTTAATTCAAACTATATAATATAATTTAGTTTACATTAAGGATAAAATAATTATTAATCTTATTGAGTGATAAAATAGTCATATAGAGGAATCAAAAATGGGAAAAGAAGATAATAGATATTTAGCAGGAGTTTATGATGTTGCAGTAATTGGTGCCGGTCACGCAGGTATTGAGGCGGCTCTGGCGGCGGCTCGGCTTGGATGTAAAACTGCAATTTTTACAATTAATATGGACGCAGTCGGCAACTGCCCCTGCAATCCCTCAATCGGAGGTACTGCAAAAGGGCATCTTGTGCGTGAAATTGATGCCTTGGGCGGTGAAATGGGCAAGACTGCCGACGAGTGCTTTTTGCAGAGCAGAATGTTAAACAGAGGTAAAGGTCCTGCTGTTCACTCTCTCCGTGCACAGATTGACAGACGAAAATACTCTGATGTGATGAAGCACAAGCTTGAACTACAGAAAAATCTTGAACTTCGTCAGGCTGAGATTACTGATATAAAAATGCTTGATAACGGTGAAGGTTATGAGCTGACAACAAGAATGCTTGCAGTGTTTAAATGCAAGTCGGTTATTGTTGCAACGGGTACATATCTCGGCGGAAGAATTTTTGTTGGCGAGGTTTCCTATGAAAGCGGACCTGACGGAATTTTCCCTGCTACGTTTCTTGGCAAAAGTCTTAAAGAACTCGGTTTGCCTTTAAGACGTTTCAAGACGGGAACTCCTGCAAGAATTTTAAAAAGCTCTATTGATTTTTCAGATCTTGAGGTGCAAAAAGGCGACACACCTCCTCAGCCGTTTTCTTATGAAACAGAAAGTCTTGGCGATAACAAGGTTGACTGCCACATAAGCTGGACAAATGACGACACAAAGCAGGTTATTCTTGAAAATATCCACCGTTCACCTCTTTATGCCGGCAAAATTGAGGGCGTAGGACCTCGTTATTGTCCGAGCTTTGAAGATAAGATTATGCGTTTCAAGGATAAAAAACGTCATCAGCTTTTTATTGAGCCTTGCGGAATTAATACAGAAGAAATGTACTTGCAGGGTATGAGCTCGTCACTTCCTGAAGAAGTGCAGCTCAAATTTTACCGCACGATAAAAGGACTTGAAAATTGCGTGATGATGCGCCCTGCTTATGCAATTGAGTATGACTGCGTTGACCCGCTTGCAATGAACGCTACACTTGAATTTAAAGATTTTCCTAATCTTTACGGTGCAGGTCAGTTTAACGGAAGCTCAGGCTATGAAGAAGCGGCGGCGCAAGGTTTGGTCGCAGGCATAAATGCCGCATTAAAGGTGTTGGGAAGAAAGCAGGTTATTTTTACCAGAGCAAATTCCTATATAGGCACTCTCGTTGATGACCTTATAACAAAGGGAGCAAATGAACCTTACAGAATGATGACCTCACGCAGTGAGTACAGGCTTGTACTCAGACAGGACAATGCTGATGAAAGGCTGACTACACTCGGCTATGAGATTGGTTTGATAAGCGAAGAACGCTATCAAAAATATCTTGATAAGCAACAACTTAAACAGCAGGAAATTAAAAGACTTAAAGATACTGTAATTTCTCCGACAGATGAAGTTAATCAGATACTTGTTTCACGTGAAACATCAGAAATTACAACAGGTGTTCGGTTGATTGATTTGCTTAAAAGACCTCAGCTTGACTATGAGTGCTTAAAGCCGATTGATACAACTCGTCCGACGCTTGACGCAAACATTTTTGAGCAGGTAGAGGTTGAAATAAAGTACGAGGGATACATTCAGAAGCAGCTTAAGCAGGTTGAGCAGATGAAAAAGCTTGAAAATAAAATTTTGCCGTCTGATTTTGACTATACTAATATAAAGGGCTTGCGGCTTGAGGCACAGGAAAAGCTCAACAAGATTAAGCCCTTAAATATCGGTCAGGCTTCAAGAATTTCGGGAGTATCGCCTGCCGACATCAGCGTGCTGTTGATATGGATAGCACAGAACAGGCAGGAAAAGCAATGAACATAAAAGATTATCTGAAACTTGCAACAGAAAATTTTAAAATAAATCTCAGTGACACTCAGCTTGAACAGTTTGAACAGTATTTTAAATTACTTGTAGAGTGGAATGAAAAAATCAACCTTACTGCAATTACCGATGAGAAGGGAGTTGCAGTCAAGCACTTTGCCGACAGCCTGTCATTTTTCAATTATATTGATGTGCCAAAGGGTGCAAGCATAATTGATGTGGGTACAGGCGCAGGATTTCCGGGAATTGTCCTGAAAATTGCTCGCCCTGATATTAATCTTACTTTGCTTGACAGCCTTAACAAAAGACTTGTATTTTTACAGGAAGTTCTTGATGAAACAGGAATTGAAGCAAAACTTGTTCACAGCAGGGCAGAGGACGGTGCGAAAAAGGTCGAATACAGAGAGCAGTTTGATTTTGCTGTTTCAAGGGCAGTTGCACAGCTTAATATTCTTTCTGAATACTGTCTTGGCTATGTCAAAAAGGGCGGAAAGTTTATTGCTCTGAAAGGACCGAATGCAGATGAAGAAGTTATAAATGCAAAAAAAGCACTGCAAATACTCGGCGGAAAGCTTATAAATAAATACACATTTGATTTGCCAATGGACGGCGGATGCAGAAATATTCTTGAAATTCAGAAGATAAGCTCAACACCGCCGAAGTATCCCCGCAATTCCGGAAAGATAAAAACCAGTCCATTATAAATAATTAATTTTACACCTCCTGCTGTTTAAAACGGCAGGAGGTTAAGTTTTATATGTAATATACGTCTATACGTCAAAATATAACATAAACTATTAAAACAAAACATAAAACTTACTCACACTTCGACAAACATTTTGCACCTGATGGTGTATTATAATAGCACAGGGACAACCCCTGATGCTAACAGAAGCGAGGTGGCAAAATGAATTTTGTGCTCAAAAAAGATAATAAAATTTCTGAAATACCGATTATCAAAATCAGACCCAATAAGTCTCAGCCAAGACATGTTTTCAATGAAGACGAGCTTGCGGCACTTTCAAGGTCAATCAGTGAGAACGGAGTTCTCCAGCCGATAACGGTACGCAGAATTTCGGCAACAGAGTATGAACTCATTGCCGGTGAACGCCGCCTTCGCGCCTCTGTGCTTGCAGGACTTAAAAAAATTCCTTGCATAGTCATCAAATGCTCTGACAAAGAGTCAGCAGTGTTTGCTCTCCTTGAAAATCTCCAGCGAAGCGACCTCGGATTTTTCGAGGAAGCTCGCGGGATTTCAAAGCTCATCCGCAGGTTTGGACTTACTCAGGAGGAAGCCGCACGCAAGCTTGGAAAGTCGCAGTCTACGATTGCCAACAAGCTAAGGCTCTTAAAGCTTACATACGAGGAGCAGGAATGGATTTTAAATGCAGGACTTACAGAACGCCACGCTCGTGCACTGTTAAGAATTGATGATAAAGATGTAAGACGAGAGGCTTTGTCCAAAATAATATCAGACAAACTAAACACACAACAGACAGATTCACTTGTTAGCATAATGTTAAAAACGCTTGAACAGCCTGTAATCAGGCAAAAGGGCATAAGTAAAGTGGTGATAAAGGATGTCAGAATATTTGTGAATACAATAAACAAAGCTATTGACACAATGCGGCTTGCAGGGATTGACGCACAATCCAACAAGACCGACAATGAAAGTTTTATTGAATACACAATCAGAATACCAAAAACGCAAATATCCTCTGGCACAGACAAAACTGCTTAATTAATTTACTTTCCAGATGGATGCGCAAGCATTCGTTCCACTCATACCCATTTCCTTATCTAAACCCCTTGCAAGAGGCCGTACACTATGTGTGCGGTCTTTTGCGTATATATAAATGTTTCACGTGAAACTTTTTTGACGCTTTTTTTAGACGCTTCACAAGTTTTCCTTAAAATGTGACCATTGTCACCCGAAGATATACTTAAATTATATGGTGAGCATCATATATTTCCTTAACAGTTTGTAGGGACACGGCGTGCCGTGTCCGTCCCTGAAAATAAAAATTCGCGTTATATTAGTGGACACGGCACGCCGTGTCCCTACGATATGGTACCAAACTATAATTAACTTTATTAGTGCATTATGATGTTTACCAAACAACCAAAGTATACCTTCGGGTCGCAACGGTCACATAATAAAACAAGCTTAGGAAGCGTCCAAAAAAAAGCGTCCCAAAAAAGCGACCGAAAAAAATGAAAATAATACTTTAATTTGATAGGGGTTTATGGTATACTTATAGGGTATCAAATAAAGAATGACTAATTATTTAATCGGGTGATTAATTTGGCAAAAATAATTGCAATATCCAATCAAAAAGGCGGTGTAGGAAAAACTACCACAGCCGTAAATCTTGCGGCGTGTCTTGGCACACTCGGCAAAAAGACCTTGCTTGTTGACGCCGACCCTCAGGGCAATGCCACAAGCGGTGTAGCTATCGACAAAAGTAAGGTAAAATTATCAACATACGATATTTTAGTTGAAGATGCAAAGGCACAGCAGTGTGTTTTGACAACGCCTTATGACAATCTGCACATTATACCGTCAAGCATCAATCTGGCGGCGGCAGAGCTTGAAATAGTTGAAAAGCCGCACAGAGAAGCACTTTTGAAAAATGCCCTGCTCCCGATAAAACAGTATTATGATTACATAATTATAGATTGTCCTCCGTCACTCGGACTGATAACAGCCAATGCACTGACTGTTGCCGACACATTTCTTGTGCCGATTCAGTGCGAGTATTACGCACTCGAAGGACTTTCGCAGCTTATGAGTACCGTCCGCAGAATCAAGCGGCAGTATAATCCTTCAATCGACATTGAGGGCGTTTTGCTGACAATGTATGACGGCAGGCTTAACCTCACTCAGCAGGTAGTTGAGGAGGTCAAAAAGTTTTTCCCTCGCAAGGTATTTGCAACGGTAATTCCGAGAGGTGTAAGACTTTCAGAGGCACCAAGTTTTGGTATGCCTGTAATTTATTATGATAAATCCTGCAAGGGCAGTGCGGCTTACACGGCTCTTGCCCAAGAAATTATAAAGAAGGAGCGATAAAATGGCAAAGAAAAAACTCGGCGGTCTCGGCAAAGGTTTAAATGCAATCTTTATTGAGAATGACAGCGAGGACAAGGATTCAAGCGTTACTCTTCCGATTTCCGAGATTGAACCGAATCGCTCACAGCCGAGAAAAGAATTTGACGAAAAGGCACTTGCAGAGCTTGCAGACAGCATTTCACAGCACGGACTTTTGCAGCCGCTTTTAGTACGTCCGCTCACATTGGGCGGTTACCAGATTGTGGCAGGCGAAAGAAGATACCGTGCTTGCAGAATGGCAGGTATTAACGAAGTTCCGGTCATAATACGTGAGCTTTCCGACACCGAAACAATGGAGATTGCGCTTATCGAAAACCTCCAGCGTGAGGATCTGACTCCGCTTGAAGAGGCTCTCGGTTATAAGGCTCTTATAGACGAACACGATTTTTCACAAGATGAAGTTGCACAGTCAGTCGGCAAGTCAAGACCTGCGATTACAAATGCACTCCGTCTTTTGAAACTGCCCGAAAGTATAACGGAATATCTTAAAGACGGAAAAATATCGGCAGGCCACGCAAGAGCGTTGCTTTCACTCAGTAATGAAGAGCAGATGATAACGGTTGCAGAAGAAATTGTCAGCAAGGATTTGTCGGTGCGTCAAGTAGAAAAACTCTGCAAAAACCTGATAAATGCAAAAGAAAAGCCCGAAATCAAGCAGGAAACGCCACCGCCGTTTTATAAGATGGTTGAGCTTGCACTCAACGAAAGCCTTGGCAGAAAAATTACAGTTTCTAAAAGCAAGGGCAAAGAGGGCGGAGTATTGCAGATTGAGTTTTACTCCGACGAAGAACTTACAGAACTGTCAAATAAACTTTCGGACGCTTCACGAGTTTGATTTTGATATAAAAGTTTTATTCCCGAAGATTTACTTCGATTTAAAGGAAAACAGCATACATTTCCTTTAACATTCGT
>OLOI01002973.1_pt1 | contig 11133 bp, 10 predicted proteins | sample 1672131 | NCBI WGS metagenome assembly OLOI01 (sample SAMEA3136651, study PRJEB25190) | human gut metagenome | reverse complement strand
AATATTGCACAAAAACTCTCGAATTTTAAGCTGTTGAAGTTTATTTCGAGAGTTTTTTCTTTTTATTATTATTTCTGCAATTTGCTATAAACAAATAGTTTTACACAGTCCTATTTGTGTGAGTTTTCCATATAAAAAAATTTTATATTGAAATATTAAACAAAATGTGTGATAAGTTGACTACTTTAACTGTGATTAACTCTGATAAACTGCAATGAGTATTGACTGTTTGAATTTAAAGTATTAAAATATTGTTGCTATTAAATGAGTTTATTTGAGGAGGAACCAAATTTGAAAAACAAATTAAAAAAACTAACATCAGTATGCCTTGCAATAATTATGGTGCTTTCTATAGCATCTATTGCACCGGTTTATGCAAGTGCAGTGACTGAAACATCCGAAAGCTGTGGTAGCACAATTTATGGAAATAATGGTTTACACTATCGCTTTCTTTCAGACAATACATGGGAGCTAACCAAATTTGATGCCACAAATACAAGAACTTCCGTTGAAATTGAGCCTTTAATTGAAGGCTATCCTGTATCAAGTATAGCTGACAATGTTTTTAACAACTGTACTAAACTAACAAGTGTAACAATGCCTAACACTATAACAAAAATCGGTAATAATGCTTTTTCAGGTTGCAGCAATATTAAAAACTTGACAATTCCTGATTCTGTAAAGAGCATAGGAGAATATGCGTTCAGTAATTGCGCCGGTGTTACAAAAATTCCTTACGGTGTAACTGAGATAGGATGGTTTGCATTCAGTAATTGTGCAAATCTCAAATATGTTCCGAGTACTGCATCTAAAATAGGAATGTATGCGTTTTTTAATTGTACTTCTTTGAATACAGTATATCTTTCATCAGAATTGACAAAAATAGAGGACGCTGTCTTTTATGGTTGCAGCAGTCTTGGAAGTATATCTATTCCGGAGTCTGTAACAAGTATAGGAGATTCAGCTTTTTATAATTGTACCAATCTTTCAAGTGTATCAATTCCAAGCAGCGTGACAGCCATAGTCGGCAGTGCATTTCGGGGTACACCTTGGCTTAATGCAAAAAAGGCTGAAAATCCAATGGTTATAGTCAATAATATACTTATTGACGGACAAACATGTAGTGGTTCGGTTGTAATACCTAATCATATTAATTATATATCCAGTGGTGCATTTTCCGGCAGTAACATAACGAGCGTAACAATTCCCAATAGTATAACAGATTTAAATAATTCTACATTTCGTGGTTGTCTTGGCCTTACAAGCATAACAATTCCGAATAGTTTAACAAGAATAGGAACTTATGTGTTTGAAAATTGCAGTAATCTTAAAACCGTAATAATCCCTAACAGCGTGAAAACTATAGATAATTATGCATTTAGGAATTGCAGCAGCCTTAAAAACATAACAATTCCAAATAGTGTTACAAGCATAAGAGCTGCTGTATTTTCAGGAAGTGGATTAACAAATATAGTTATTCCGGACAGTGTAACATGGTTAGGAAGTGAAGCTTTTTCTAATTGTAAAAGCCTTGCAAGCATAACACTTTCAAAAAATTTAACAACTATAGAGGATGGTAGTTTTTCAGGCTGCATCAGTCTTACAAGCGTAACAATCCCTGACAGCGTAACAACTATTGAAAATAATGCGTTTAATGGATGCAGTAACCTTAAAAATGTAACATTAGGCAGCGGTGTAACACGAATTGATGATTATGCATTTTGGAGCTGCGATAATCTTAAAAGTATAATAATTCCCAAAAGTGTAGAAAGCATTGCAGTAAATGCAATCACAAGTGAGGTTGTAATTTACGGTTATGCAGGTTCATATGCAGAAGCATATGCTGCAAAATACGGAAATACATTTGTTGCTATCACAGATGGCCCTGAAATAGGTGATGTTGACGGAGACGGCAAGATTGCTGTAGATGATGTGACATTGATTCAGAAGTATCTTGCAGAAAATGCTGTATTTGATGATACACAGCTTAAGGTTGCTGATGTAAACGGTGACGGTGAGATTACCATTGATGACGCAACAATGGTTCAGAAATATGTCGCAGATATAATTTCATCTTTTGTTTAATTAAAACGGAAATTTTTGCGAATAATAAACATATAATACAAAGACAAAAGCTCTCGAAATTCAGTCTGATGAATTTCGAGAGCTTTTTTGCTATATTTTTCTACTATATAATGTGGTGCTGTCTACACGGATAAGTGCAGTCTACTGATTGCTTTTTATAATTTATGGTATTGCCATATAAATCAGATTAATAACAAGAGCTGCAACGCAAGCAAAAATTGCGACCGTAAGCAGACTTTTTTCCCTGAAAGCAAGTATGCAGGCAACAATCAGACCTGCCACTGCCGAAACATAATTTCCTGTAGAATACAAAATTTCAGGAAAAGTCATAGCACCGAGTACGGCATAGGGAACATAGTATAAAAAACTTCTGACAAATCTGCTTGTAATTTTTTTCTTGAAGATTACAAATGGAAGAACTCTGATAAGATATGTAATTCCCGCCATAATAAAAAGATAAATGAAAAAGTCTTTTGCAATCATTCCTTTTCCTCCTTTATCGGAAAGAATATTGCACCTATGACAGCTGCAATAATTGTGCATATTATAATTGAAAAACCGCTTGAAATATTGTTCAGTAAAGGAGCGAATTTCAGAATACAGCTAAGTGCTACGGCTATAAGTATTACCTTTAATACCGCCGAATCCTTTTTTGCGGGCGGAATAATTATTGCAATAAACATACTGTAAATAGCAATTCCGAGAGAAGAAATGACAACCGAAGGCAGGATGTTTCCAGCGATTGCACCCATCAGCGTACCGCCTGTCCATCCCAAAACAGGCAGAAGAATAATTCCGTACATATATTTACTGCTTATATCGTCAGTGTTTTTCATTGATACAGCAAAAATTTCATCGGTAATGCCAAAGCCTGTCAGCCATCTGTGAATTCCCTTTAGATTTTGGTCTGCTTTTTGTGAAAGCGAAAGCGACATCAGTGAGTATCTGAGATTTATTATAAATTGTGTGCATAGCATCTCTATCCAGAAACCGCCCCCTCGAGCCATAATATCCAATCCTGCAAATTGACCTGCTGAAGTTAAATTGGTGAGCGATATTAAAGCCGCTTCCCACCAGCTGAGTCCCAGACTTACAGCCTGAAGCCCGAATGTAAATGATACCGACACATAGCCCAAGGCTATTGGTATACCGTCTTTTAATCCCTTTATAAAATTAGTCATACTATTCCTTTAACTGTTTTTTACTGATTTTGCCAGTTTTACAAAATCCCTTATTTTATTCTTACTTTTGCCTGTTCCGTTATCGTTTTCAACACCGGAGCTGACGTCAACTGCATCAGGCTTTACCTGTGCTATTGCATCTGCAACATTGTCAGGGGTAAGTCCTCCTGCAAGAATAAACAGCTTGTTTTTATCTCGGTGCAGTCTGTCAAGCAATGTCCAGTCAAAGGTATTTCCACTGCCCGGCAATGCCGAATCGAAAAGAAAACCGACTATATTATCTATACTGCTGTATTCGTCAAATTTATTTATATCGCTGACATTAAATGCTCTTATCACAGGCAGCGGAGAATTTTTCAGAAGAGAGTTATCTGCATCACCGTGTATTTGAACATAATCAAAACCGCATTCCTTTGCAGTGTTTATTTGCTCAATTGAAGGGTTTACCATTACGGCAATGCTTTTTACTGATGCAGTAAGAGCGTTTAAAAGTTTCCCTGCGGTTTCAGAATCAATGTTGCGCTTGCTTTTCGGAAAAAACATTACAAATCCCGCAAAATCAGGTTTATATTCATTTATATATTCAATTTCCCGTGCGGAGGTTATTCCGCAGATTTTAACCTTAGTCATCTTGTCACCGTTTTCAGTTTAGAAAGCATAGACACATCTTTCTATAAAAATACCGCCCCACGTTGTGGAGCGGTTTTTAGTTTTAATTGGAATTAGTTGGCTCTGGTAACCTTACCTGAACGCAAGCAACGGGTGCAAGCATATACACGCTTTGGTGAGCCGTCAACGATAGCTTTAACACGCTGAACATTTGGCTTCCATGTTCTGTTTGAGCGTCTGTGTGAGTGATACCTTAATACCGAACTTTACATCCTTATTGCAGAATTCACATTTTGCCATGCGTCTGCACCTCCTTAATTAAAATCAATATTTTTTCTAACTTTGTTATAATAACAGATTTTTCAATAAAATGCAAGTGTTTTTTGAAAATTTCTTAACTTGTTTTTGAAAATTTCTTAACTTGTTTTTTGTTTTTTGTGAATGCATCTATTGTAATCCTACAGTTGATATTTACAGTGTTTTGTTGTATAATATAAAGAATAGATTTTAGGTGGTGTTTTTCTTGAATATTCAGTCAGGCACTCGTGTAGAGATGAAAAAACAGCATCCCTGCGGCGGAAAAACTTTTTTGATTCTGCGTGTAGGAATGGATTTTAAAATAAAATGCGAGAAATGCGGTAGAGAAGTTATGGTGCCTCGTAATAAAATCGAGAAGAACATCAAAAAAATAATCACGGAGTAACAAACTATGTTTGAAAAGATTGAGATATTTGATAAGAGATACTCAGAGCTTAATCAAAGACTTTATGAGCCTCAGGTGGCTGCCAATCCCGATGAATATCAGAAAGTTATGAAAGAAATCAAGTCGATAGAAGAAATTGTGCTTACCTATCGGGAATATAAAAAGGCTGTTACTGCACAGGAAGAAAGCCTTGAAATTCTTAATGAAACATCTGATGCTGAAATGCGTGAGCTTGCACAGGCTGAGCTTGATGAGGCAAAAGAAAACATTGAAAAACTTTCCGAAGAGCTGAAAATTCTTCTTTTACCCAAAGACCCCAACGACGAAAGAAATGTTATTGTTGAAATCAGAGGCGGTGCAGGGGGCGAGGAGTCGGCTCTTTTCAGTGCGGTACTGTTCCGTATGTACTCAATGTATGCCGAAAAAAAGGGGTACAGAACTGAGGTTATAAATGTTAATGAAACCGAGCTTGGAGGCTATAAGGAAATCTCATTTATGATTGAGGGCGAGGGCGCATATTCACGCTTTAAGTATGAAAGCGGTGTACACAGAGTTCAGCGTGTGCCTGAAACTGAAAGTCAGGGCAGGGTTCACACGTCTACAACTACTGTTGCAGTGCTACCTGAAGCTGAGGATGTTGAGCTTGAGATCGATCCTAATGATTTAAAGATAGATACCTTCCGTTCAAGCGGAGCAGGCGGTCAGCATATTAATAAGACAAGCTCCGCAATCCGTATTACTCATATCCCGACGGGAACTGTTGTTGAATGTCAGGATGAGCGCAGTCAGTATAAAAATAAAGACAAAGCATTAAAGGTGCTCAAAAGCCGCCTTTTAAAAGAAAAGCAGGATAAGCAGGCAAGTGAAATTGCAGCCGACAGAAGGTCACAGGTCGGTACAGGTGACAGAAGCGAGCGTATACGAACATACAATTACCCTCAGGGCAGACTTACCGACCACAGAATCGGTCTGACTCTTTACAAGCTTGAAGATATTGTGAATGGTAATCTTGATGAGGTTATTGATGCACTTATCACTGCCGACAGGGCAGAGAAGCTTAAAGAAAGTATGCAATAAGAAACAAGAATTCAGGTGAATTTTTTGAATACGTTACTGTTAAAAGACAATGAAAAGGATATAAATAAAGCTGCTGATATTCTCAGAAACGGCGGACTTGTCGGTTTGCCTACTGAAACTGTCTATGGTTTGGCAGCTGATGCGCTAAACGGAAAAGCAGTTGCTAAAATATTTGAGGCAAAGGGCAGACCTATGGATAATCCTCTGATTGTTCACATTGCAGATTTTTGGGATATAATAAAACATAGACTTGTGAACGAAATTCCGAAGATGCTTTTTTTGTTGGCTGATGAGTTTTGGCCGGGACCACTTACTGTAATTATGGAAAAGTCTGATATAATTCCTGACGAGGTTTCGGCAGGACTTTCAACTGTTGCTATCAGGTTTCCAAGTCATCTGGTGGCGCAAAGAGTTATTAAAGCTGCAGGTGTTCCTCTTGCAGCACCTTCGGCGAATCTTTCGGGTTCTCCCAGCCCTACAACTGCAAAACATGTTATGAACGATCTTGGAGGAAAGATTGATGCAGTTATCGATGGAGGAGCGTGCGAGGTTGGACTTGAAAGCACAGTAATCACACTCGCAACCGATGTACCGAGAGTACTAAGGCCCGGCGGAATTACCGTGGAACAGTTAAGGGAGGTGCTGGGAATCCTTCAAGTTGATGATGCTGTTGTTCATAAGTTAAAAGACAATGAGGTTGCAGCAAGCCCGGGAATGAAGTACAAGCATTATGCACCGAAAGCTAATGTAATACTTCTTAAATGTCATGATGATGAGTATATTGAATATGTAAACAGCAGAGCCAATAATGGTGTTTCGGCACTTTGTTGTGATGAAGATATAAGACTTCTCAATGTTCGTACATATTCTTTGGGCAAGCGGAATGACTACACGGCTCACGCACAAAATCTTTTTGATATGTTGAGAAAAATTGATGATGACGGTGTGTCGACTACAGTATATTCAAGACTTCCGTCAGTAAATGGTGTCGGTCTTGCTGTTTATAACAGACTTATAAGAGCTGCCGGTTTTGAGGTGATTGACCTTGAAAAGGATTAAAATTATAGGCTTGACAGGGCAAAGCGGTTCAGGAAAGAGCACTGTATCAGAATATTTCAAAAAAAGAAATATAACCGTAATAAATGCCGACAAACTTGTTCGTGAAATTTATAATGCAAATTCACCTTGTGTAAAAACTATTGCTGCAACTTTTGGTGATGATGTACTGGATAAAAACGGCGAAATAATTCGTCCGATACTTGCACAAAAAGCTTTTTCATCAAGAGAAGCAACAAAAAAGCTGAATACGGTTGTTCATCCGTTTGTTACATACGAGTTTTTAAAGCAGGTGAACAGGGCTTTAAAAAATGGCGAAAAATATGTTTTGTACGACGCACCGCAGCTTTTTGAGAGCAATGCAGACTTAATATGCGATGTTATAATAAGCGTAATTGCCGATAAAGAAGTGCGTTTAAAAAGAATATGTGTTCGTGATAATATAGATTACAATTCGGCTGAACTCAGGATAAACGCACAGTTTGATGAAGAATTCTTCAGACAGAACTCCGATTTTATTATAGATAATAATTCGGATATAGAATTTTTAGAGAAACAGGCTCAAAGGTGTTTTAATATTATTTGCGACTGAGGTGATTTAATGGCAAGACCTGTTAAAAATACACGCAATTATAAAAATTCCCGAAATAATCGTAATTCTAAAAGAAGATACAAAGAAAAAGGCGGTTTTTTTAAAAATTTTGTATTGTGGATTTTGGTGCTTGTAATTTTTGCAGGGGCAATACTTTTTATGTTGGGTCACTTTAATGAGGATACAAAAGACAAACTTGAAAAGCTTAACTATCCTACCGATTACTCTGAATATGTTGAGAAGGCGGCGTCAGATTACGGGCTTGAACCTTCGATTATATACAGCATAATCAGAACAGAAAGTAATTTTAATCCGGACGCACAGTCAAATGCAGGAGCATACGGAATTATGCAGATTATGCCGTCGTCGTTTGATTGGCTGCAGGAACTCAGGGGCGAAGAGGGCAAGTATGATGCGGATGCTCTTTTTGAACCCGAGATTTGTATTGATTACGGAAGCTATTTGTTAAAATATTTTTATGATTATTACGGAAACGAGCAGTGTGCTGTTGCAGCGTACAACGCAGGCTTTGTGGTGAGCGATTGGCTTGCCGACCCACAGTACAGCTCTGACGGTGAAACACTTAATGATATTCCGTATCCCGAAACCAATGATTATGTTACTAAAGTGCAAAGTGCAAAAGAAATGTATAAGAAATTATATTTCTCTTGATTTTACCTATAATAATATTGATTACTTAAAACAGAAAGGAAAGATATAAAATGGCAGAAAAAACAAAAACAACCGAACTTAAGGAACAGATTATGATGACAGAGCCAAAAGGCGTCAAGGCTTTATCAAAGGAGGAGATTTCAAAGGCAGATGAATTCTGTATTGGATACAAGAGACTTCTTGATAACTCTCCTATTGAACGTGAGGCAGTGCGCTATACTGTTGAACTTGCAAAAAAAGAGGGCTTTGTCGAGTATGATTCAGAGGCAAAGTACAGTGCAGGCGATAGGGTGTACTATATCAACCGTGACAAAGCAGTTGCTTTGTCTGTAATCGGCAAAAACGGCGTCAAAGACGGCGCAAAGCTGGCAATAGCACACATTGATTCGCCAAGAATTGATTTAAAGCCAAATCCGCTTTACGAGGCAAATAATCTTGCACTTTTTAAAACTCATTACTACGGCGGATTAAAAAAGTATCAGTGGACTACTCTTCCGCTTTCTCTTCACGGTTCAGTTGTAAAGCTTGACGGCACAAGAGTAGATGTAAACTGGGGAGATGCAGAGGATGAATCCTGTTTTTGCATTACAGATATTCTTCCGCATCTTGCACAGGAGCAGGTTAAACAGCCGCTTGCAAAGGCTATTGCAGGAGAAGATTTGAACGTGCTCGTAGGTTCTCGTCCTTATGATACGGAGGATGAAGAGAGCGATCTGGTAAAACTTAATGTAATGCATATTCTCAATAAAAAATACGGTATTATTGAGGGTGATTTCCTTTCAGCAGAATTGTGCCTTGTACCTACTTTCAAGTCTAAAGATGTTGGTTTTGATTCAAGTATGATAGGCGGCTATGGCCATGATGACAAGGTTTGTGCATATCCTGCTGTTATGGCGGCTGTCAATGCTAAGGTTCCGGAGTGTACCTGCATTACTTATCTTACCGATAAGGAAGAAACCGGAAGTGACGGAAACACCGGTATGCAAAGCGATTTCCTGCGCTATTTTGTTTATGACCTTGCTAAACAGGACGGAGTAGAGGGTTACAGAGCACTCTCAAAGAGTACTTGCCTTTCAGCTGATGTAAACGCTGCGTTTGATCCGACTTATGCTTCAGCCTATGAATCAAAGAACAGCTCATACCTTAACAACGGCGTTGTGATTTCAAAATATACAGGTCACGGCGGAAAATATGATACCTCCGAAGCATCAGCCGAGTTTATGGGAAAAGTTCGCACGATGCTTGAGAAGAATGATATTCTGTGGCAGGTTGGCGAGCTTGGAAAGGTTGACGGCGGCGGCGGCGGAACAATCGCCAAGTACGTTGCAAATATGAATGTAGATGTTGTAGACCTCGGTGTACCGGTTCTTTCTATGCACGCGCCCTTTGAAATTGTGTCAAAAACTGATGTTTATATGGCTTACAGAGCTTTTTCTGCTTTTTTTGATACAAAATTTTAAAAAAACACTTGCAATTTACTTAAAAGTGTGGTAATATACTTCTTGCGGCTGAAAACAGCCGTATATGCGCCAGTAGCTCAGCTGGATAGAGTGTTTGACTACGAATCAAAAGGTCAGGGGTTCGAGTCCCTTCTGGCGCGCCAGCAAGCCAAGCTTATTGCTTGGCTTTTTGTTTTACTATATAGAAAAATTTGATTCAATGTAAATGTAAAAAGGAATCGTTTTTTAAAAGTGATCTTTTGTAGGTGACGGCATCCCTGAAGTCCCTTCTGATTGCCAACGGCAATCAGGAAAAACGACATCTTGAAACAAGGTTTTGGGACGTCTGGAAGCCGTCCCCTACAGAATACTTTTTAAAGGCTCGGTTAGTGTTGTTACCCCTAAATTTATTATAGAACCTTAAAACTTTGACACCATTTACTATGTTATGTTATAATTTTAAAGATAGTATATTATTATAGAAAAGACATTAGTCATGAAAGGATTATAATGATGAAGTATATGATGACAAAAAGAATTCCTGTTGTTTTTATTACAGCTGTAATTCTTTTTATAACTATATTCTCAATGACTTTTTTTGCCGGTGCGGTATCTAAAAATACATATTCACCAAGACTTTCTGCACCGGATAAAAATAATCAGTATTATTACAGTGATAAAAATATTTTTTATAAATATGGGTACGGTATGCCGAACTGTACTGCATATGCGTATGGCAGAGCTTATGAAATTTTAAAGAAAGCACCTGATCTTTGCCCTTATAATGCCGAAGAATGGTATAATTATAACAAATCTAATAAATATTACAGCTATGGACAGACACCAAAGCTTGGCGCAGTTGCGTGCTGGAGCTATGACGGTGGCGGTGGTCATGTAGCTGTTGTAGAAAAAATTGAAAAAGGAAAAATAACTTTCTCAAATTCGGCATGGTCAGGAGAAAACTTCTACCTTCATACCGCAGATATTGATGATTCCAACGCAGGCGGCAGCAGCTGGTGGAATTTTCAGGGATATATTTATATTGGTGACTTTGAGTCATCAACTCAGCCGACCACGGCAGCTAATGATGATTACAGCACAGGAATTTACAAAACTCAGATTGACGATTTCCTCAATATGAGAAGCGGTGCAGGGACAAGCTATAGCGTTGTTGCATCAATCCCGAATGGTGTTTCTCTTACTGTTACTGAGATAAAGAAAGGCTCAGACGGATATGTGTGGGGATTCACAAGCTATAAAGATAAAAAAGGCTGGGTAGCACTGGAATTTTGTGTGTTTGTATCATCACAGCAGCCAACGACTGAAAAAGTTGAACCTACAACAGTAACGACAGTGCCGCCGACAACAGTACCGCCGACGACTGAAAAAGAAACAGTACCACCTACAACCGAAAAAGAAACAGAGCCGCCTACAACGGCACAGCCAGCCACAAGACCTAAGCCCGATGTTGTTTTTGGAGATACTAATTCTGACGGTGTATTGACTATTGACGATGCTACGCTTGTACAGAAATATCTGTCAGAATTAACTGAATTTAATTCGCTTCAGAGAATTATGGCAGATTTTAATTGCGACGGCAGTATAACTATTGAAGATGTAACTGAGATACAAAAATATATTTCAAATTAAAATCTTGTAAAATTTGTTTAAATTTGATTTAAATTTTCCGGAATCGCTTGTATTTTTATTGAAATAATA
>OLOI01002971.1_pt1 | contig 11140 bp, 5 predicted proteins | sample 1672131 | NCBI WGS metagenome assembly OLOI01 (sample SAMEA3136651, study PRJEB25190) | human gut metagenome | reverse complement strand
GCAAAATAGACATTACCAGTTGATACATCCGCCACAAAGTACATGTACTTGGTAGATGATGGATTGATAACCGCTTCTATTGCCGACAGACTAGGACTATCTACAGGACCAGGCATCAACCCTTTATGAACATAATCATTATAAGGGGAGTCAATATTCGTATCAATCGTTGTATCTTCTTTCAAGGTCGTTTCTTGACCAAGTTTTCCAAGAACATAAAGAACCGCGATATTACTTTGCAGGGCCATGTCTGAATTAAGACGATTATAGAAAACGCTAGCAATGTTTTTACGGTCATCGTCAGTTGCTCCCTCTTTTTCAACAAGAGAAGCTAGAGTCAAGATTTCATTAACGTTGTGGTTACTTGATAAAATTGTTGCATAGTATGGTGATAGGTGGGTATCCATCGTAGATAGCATTTCCTCTACCAAAGATTCCACCGTCGTATCGTCATGAATATTATAAGTCGCTGGAAACAGATACCCCTCTAGGACATACTTAGCATCTGTAGAATTCGGAAGGTTTGCCAACAAGGTTGGGTACTTCGCTTTCATCTTAGTAATGAAAGCATCATCCTTCATCAATTTCAAGAAATCTTTCGCCTTAAGTCCAGTTGATGTTTTTTTGCCTTTTTTAGCTGACGAATTAACCTCAACTGCCTTGGCAATTTGATCGATGGTATATCCTTCTTTGACTAAGACCGTACCAAGAGATGGCTCCTGAGGTTTATCACTTCCTTTTTTCTGAAGTGCCTCAATAATTTCATCCATGGTCATGCTAGCCTGAAGGTTGTAATAACCACTTTTCAGATTTGAGATGTTTTTAAACTTGGTATAGTAATTAAAGACCTTACCAGACTTAATAACACCAGCTGATTCCAAGAGTTGGCCGATATAACTGCTACCTGAATTTTCAGGAATTTCAACACTAACAAACTTAGTTGAATTAACATCTTTTGCGCCAACAGCATCACTAACATAGCGATAACCAAAGAATGTAGCTACTGACAAGATAAGTAGCAAGAAGATGATAATATTTCTTGCAATTTTACCAGCACGACGGTTATTTTTATTGCGTTTGTGATTTCGGTTAGAACGTGAAATCGGCTCTTCGTCGACAATGTCAGCCTGTTTACCATCTTTTGGCGAAGACTTTTTCTTCTTCACTTTCTTGCCTTTCTTTTTCTTAGGTTTTCCAGAGGGTTCTAGAGAAATACTCTCATCATCCTCATTACCATCAGCCACTATCTCTGATTGAACCTTTTCTTGCGACGCTTGGTCACTTGTTGCATGATGTTCCTGCAAGAATGCTTCTTTTTGACGTTCTGAGGTCAATTTGGCCTCCAATTCTTTAGGGTCTGTATAAATAGCTTCGTTAGACTTAGCTTCAATGAGCTCCTTGGCAACATCTGCAGGAATATACTCCTCTTCAGATGCTTCGTTAAGGCTAGTTTCCCAAACTGGACGTTTAAAACGACGTTTCGACGTTTCAGTCTCCTGAGGAATATTTACCTTTTTCTCCTCCTCAATTGGCTCTTTAGGAATAGACGCTAGGTTTGAATGAGCATCAGATACTAAAGACTCCGCTTGAGAATCTGAAAACAAGCTAAGACTATCTTGTTGAGAATCTCGGGCTGTCTCAGAAGTCATAGATTTAGCAAAGGCACTGTGAGAAACAGAATGTGAACTAAAATCTTGGTTACTTACTTTATTAGACACTGAATCACTACGAGTTGTAGCGCTCTCAGCTGACGTTGAAAGTGGTGTCTCGGGCATAGTTGCACTTTTATTATGCTCCTCCTCACGAAGAGAACGGAGCCGTGTCGCTTCTTGTAAGTCTCGGAGAATCTGATCTTTGAAGCTTAGGCTATCTTCAGAAGCTTCCGAGTGTTCATTAAACTTGTCCGTCAAGGCATACCTCCTCTATAGTAACAAACGCCATTATATCTTAAAAAGTCAGTTAATGCAAATCAATTGGTCCTTTGTCACAGTAACGTAACACTGAAATCAATGGGTTTCTGGGTTCTCCCAGACCATATTATACCAAGAGCTTCCACCATGATTTGATTCCGATTCTCCCTCATCAGTGAAACCATTGATCTCATAGTAAGCAATCAAGTAATCATGACAAGTCAAACTAATACCTTGGCGTTTTTGAGCAATAGCCAGATCTTTAAGCGCTGCAATCAAGGCTGTTCCAATACCTTGCCCTTTAAAGTCTTTGGAGATAGACAAACTAGTAACCGCAATAAAGCCTCCTTGACTAGCATTAGGAACCACCTTATGGAACAAGTCATCTGTAAGATAACGTTCCGCAATCACAGGTCCTTCGATGTAACCAGCTACAACGCCATCAATTTCAGCAATTAGAAAGGTATCACAAATCGTCTCTAAACGCTCTGCAATAGCCTCTGGAGTTGCAGCCTCTTCAGGCGAAAAATTTTCTTGTTCGATACGAACAACATCAGCCCAATCATCCTCTCGGGCATGTCGAATAAGCATATCAAATTCCTTTCTATTAAGAGAAAGAGCTGAGCGAAATCGCTACAGCCCTTAATATATTACATGTGTGTTTGCAAGCTTGCTAGGAGCTCTTCAAACGAGCGTTCGTAAAGTTGGATGTCCCCAGCTCCCATAAAGACATAAACAGCATTGTCATGGTCAAGGAGAGGTGAGACATTTTCAACTGTAACCACTTTGGCAGGTTTATTGATCTTAGCAGCAAGATCTTCAACCTTAACATCACCATGGTCAACTTCACGCGCTGAACCATAAATTTGCGCCAAATAAACAGCATCTGCTTCGTTCAAAGCTTCAGCAAATTCATCAAGAAGGGCAATGGTACGTGTGAAGGTATGTGGTTGGAAAATAGCAACAATCTCTTTAGATGGGTACTTTTGACGTGCTGCATCAAGCGTTGCAATAATTTCAGTTGGATGGTGGGCAAAGTCATCGATGACAACAGTACCACTGATAATTTTCTCTGTGAAACGGCGTTTAACACCTGAGAAAGTTTTAAGGTGTTCCGCAACCAAGTCCATGTCAAAACCAGCTACATAGAGGTTCCCAATAACCGCAGTTGCATTCAAGATATTGTGACGACCATAGGCTGGCACATGGAATTCTCCAAGAATTTGTCCATCGTGTTTTACCTTGAAATTAGACCCTGTCGTTGTACGCACAATGTCTGTTGCTATAAAGTCATCATTTTCTTCGAAACCATAGTAATAGATTGGCGCATTGGCTGTAATCTTACGAAGGTGTGGATCCTCACCGTAAACAAAGAGTCCTTTTTGCACTTGCTTAGCATAATCATCAAAGGCAGAGAACACATCATCGATACTTGTAAAGTAATCAGGATGGTCAAAGTCAATGTTAGTGATGATTGAGTATGCTGGGTGGTATGGCATGAAATGACGTTCATATTCATCAGACTCAAAGACAAAGTATTGCGCATTAGCAGAACCTCGTCCAGTTCCGTCACCAATAAGATATGACGTGTCTGTGATATTTTTCATAACATGTGACAAGAGACCTGTTGTAGAAGTCTTACCATGTGCACCTGCCACACCAAAGCTAGTGAATTGATCCATGAAGTGACCCAAGAACTCGTGGTAACGCTTAAAGCTGTAGCCATTTTTAATCGCATAAGCAACTTCAACGTTATTATCTTCACGAAAGGCATTTCCAGCAATCAATTCAACATCTTCTGTGATGTTTTTTTCATCAAAAGGAAGGATAGGAATACCTGCTTGCTCAAGACCACGTTGTGTGAAGTAATATTTTTCCACATCTGAACCTTGAACCTTGTGTCCCATTTGGTGGAGCATCAAAGCCAAAGCTGACATACCAGATCCTTTAATTCCAATAAAATGATAAGTTTTTGACATAGTTTCTCCTTACAATCGCACTGCGATTAGTTTGCGTCTTCTAAATGCGTCAAATTTAATTCTTGAGCAACTCGGTGTTCACGGTAAGTTTGACGTTCTGGGTAATTATAAACCTGGCTACGTTTCAAGAAGTCATAGCTATTTTTCTTGACGTTCTTACGAGATGGATTACTAGGTTGTTGATAAGTTGGAGCCACTTCTGCCAAGATATAAGTATCTTGTTTCAGACGATTTGCCAAGTGATGGATTTTTGAGTGTTTACCATTTGGTGCTAATGTTCTCTTAATAGCACTTACAGGAGCTCCCAAGATAGAGGCTGTCACTGGTCCTTTATCCGTTGTTACAGCAGCTGGCTCAACAGTAGCCTCAAAGCTTGGCTTAGCTTCTACCTTAGGCTTAGCAGTTAGTTGACGGCTATTAGTATGTTTGGTTTGTTGAACTTCTTGGCGGAGGAATTTTTGGCGTTTCTCACGGACATCACGCTTAGCCTTTTCACGGGCTTCCTCTGCATAAGTCATGCCAGCTTCTTGAGTCTCCACTCGTTTTGAAGCCTGCTTACGATTGCTAGGCTTAGCTGACAAGAAATCATAGTTCGGCAACAAATCATTGTAGTCCTTATCTTGGTAAGGGCCACGGATATTTGTGATTAAATCTTCATTTTCATATAGGCGCATAGAGACCGGTTCTTGCAAGCAAGATTCCCCGTCTGGAATCAGCGGAAATTGTCGTCTTTGGCGATGCATAAAAGACTTCCTTTCGTTTTCGAGATGATGCGTATCTTAATATAAATAATCGGGAATGGGAAGATACGTCTTGCAATATTCTATTATAACCTAATTCAAAAGATTTGCCTAGTAGCATTTTCACGTATTAGTATTTCAATATCAAATATAACAAATTAAGATATTGCAATACCAAGAATTTCTTTAATGTCCTCAACAGTCATGCTGGCACGGCTTTCATTGCCATCCAAGACGGTTGTTACAAGGTTTTTCTTGCCTTCTTGAAGCTCAAGAATTTTCTCTTCAATAGTTCCTCTTGTAATCAAACGGTAAACTTCGACATTTTGTTCCTGACCTATACGATGCGCACGACTAATAGCCTGCATTTCTACCGCTGGATTCCACCAAAGGTCAATCAGAATAACCGTATCAGCACCAGTTAGATTCAGTCCCACTCCTCCTGCTTTCAGAGAAATCAAAAAGGCATCTCGACTTCCTTGATTGAAGGCTCTGGTCATCTCTTGACGACTATCAGATGGCGTTGACCCTGTTAGCTTATAAGAGGAAATACCTAATTCTTGTAAGAGCCCCTCTGTAATATCTAACATCCCACGAAATTGTGAAAAGATAAGAACACGGTGGTCTGATTCCTTAATTTGACTAAGCAACTCTCTTAGGCTATCTAATTTTCCGCTATCTCCAGCATAGTCCATAAAAAGAGCTGGGGTATCACAGATTTGTCGTAAGCGGGTAATTCCTGACAAAATTTCCACCTTACGACGGTTGATTTCCTGATCACTTGCAGAAATTAAACCTTGCTGCATCTGTTGCAATTGTGCTAAATAGATAGCCTTTTGAGCATCTGACAATTCACTTTGGTGAGTGATTTCAATCAAATCTGGTAAATCAGGAAGGACCTCTTCTTTCCTACGTCTTAGAATAAAGGGAGAAATATACCTAGCCACTTCCTTAGGTGTTAACTTAAGAAACGTTTTCTTAGCTGGTAAAAGTCCTGGTAGAATAATTTGGAAAATAGACCAAATCTCCAACAAATGATTTTCAATAGGCGTTCCAGATAGTGCTAAGCAATGTGGAACAGAAAAATCACGTAGATATTGGGCAATCTTTGTCTGTGTATTCTTCATGACCTGAGCCTCATCGAGAATGAGATAGTCATATTTACCAGCCTTGTAGGCATCAAAATCCTGACGGAAGGAAGCGTAGCTTGTAATAATAATCTGGTGGTCTTCAGCAATGATGTCATCACGTTTTGGCTTGAGTCCATAAGAAACCGCTACATCTAACTGAGGAGCGAACTTTTTAAACTCATCCTGCCAATTGTAAATCAGGCTTGATGGTGACAAAACCAAGACTCGTTGCCCTTCTTCTAAATGTGCAGAGAGATAGGCAATGGTCTGCAAGGTTTTCCCCAACCCCATATCATCGGCCAAGATACCGCCAAAACCATAGTGATGCAACATAGATAGCCACTGAACACCCTTTTCCTGGTAGGGACGAAGGCCAGCTTCTACCTTATAGGTTGGCAAATCAAAGGTCTCTGGCTTACTCAAATGTTGCGTTAAGAGTTGGAAATCTTTTGAAAAACGAACAGAATCACTTTCTGAAAGAGCATCCATCAATTGATAGGCAGTTAATTGATTGAGTTCTAGGTGACCTTTTCCTGAGTAACGAGCTCTCAGAGTTTTGAGACTCTCACTAATACGATGCGTCGCTTCGTCAAAAACAATCAACTGACCACTACGATTGATAAAATAGGGCGAGCTTTCCATCAAGGCTGCTAAAGCATGATCCACATCTTCGTCGTCAAGACTTGAAAAATCAAAGGAAATATCTAATAAATTTCCCTGACGCTCTACCTGAACCTGTGGACTCTGCTCAACCCGTAAGTCACGTAACTCCTGTCCAATCAGAACCGTTCCTGCATTTTCAAAATCTGATAGAGTATTTGTAAAGAAATCATAGAGCTCTTGACTGCTATCTAATCGTTTAGATGACTGAAAATCAGGGGTGAATCCATGCTTAGCCATCAAACGGAAAACAGCCTGCTCATGACGATAGTTACTGGTAAATCCTAAATGACTCAACTCTTGGCGATCATGTACCAAGAAACCATCAAAATCAAAGGCTAATGTAAGAATAATCTCACTGTCACCTTTCAGATCAAAGTGAAATCTCGGTGTAAAATCCTTGATATTAAAAGCTTTTGGTGCCTTAACTGGCCCCATAGTCTTAAAATCAAAAAGACTAGCAGCCAAGATGGCTTGTTCATCGAGATTAAAGCTGACGTGCTTATTCAAATCGCTTCCGATTGGAAGAGAGCGTAAGCCAACCAAAAGTTTTTGTTGTTTTCTATTCAGACGATAAAAAACACCTTGATAAAAGAGAATACGATTATTAAAAAAGGCCTGACTATTCTTCTCAGCAACAGTCAATTCAATCATCTTAGGCTCGACAGAAATATCAAACGAGAAGAGATGGGCATCAGCAGTCAAATCCTCAACCAAAAGTCGGTGATATTCGGTTCCTTCCCATTCAAACCTAAAGCCATCCAAATCTTGCATCCGTCTCAAACCTTCCTCAAAAAAACCGTAGGGGAGACAAAGATGACGTGCATTATTCGGTAAAATAAAGTCTAAATTAGTCTTGGCTTCATCTGGAATCATCCGTCCTAAGAAGTCTAAAAATGCCTGTGAAGCCTGGTCAAATTGAATAAGCGATAGGGGTTCATAATAGTTCTTACCTATCTGATAATAACTCTCAGCCTCTACAAGTTTGAGAAAGGCAGGAATATCTCGAATAACATAAGAACGTTCATCTGGTAAACGACGTAAACGTATACTCCACCAAATCTCTGAGCCAAAGGTAGATTCCTCTCCCTCTACCATCAAGCTATATCTAACGGTATCATCTTCATTCAGGGAAAGGCCTTCTAAAAATAAACCACCAAAAGAGTGACATCGCTCTTGGCCCTGAGAAGACTCTTGTTCCTCTTCCAGTTCTGCCAAGAGGCGCTGGCCTTCTTTATCGTTTTTTAGATAATACTCAACCGCTGCCAAATGGGGACAATAGCCTTTTTGAGCAAAATAATCACAGTCACACGTGATTTCAGAATCATTGAGTGCATAAATTAAATGATGTTGGTCAACTGTTGTATCCAACTGAGTTTCTGAGACCTGATGAATGGTAATGAGATCCTTTTCAAAAAGTTCAATACCCTCATTACGGACTCTACCCGGCATCAATTTTGCCATAGTATTCACCCCTATCTTATCCCTCTATTATAGCACAAAATCCTTATAAACTAAGCCTTCACCAAGATAAAACAAAAAACACTCCCGAAGGAGTGTCGCAGATTATTATTCGTAATCAAGTTTATCTGAGTGACCTGAACCATTACCAACATAGTAACCTGTCTTACAGTTGATACTGAAGAGGTAAGTTCCATCTGGAAGGTACAAGTTGTAGTAACCATTACCATTGATGATGTTGACTGGCTCAAGGATGAAGTTATCTCCTGAGAAGTAACCACGTGAGTGTGATGTTTCGATAATCTTATCAAGAACACCGTCAGCCCAAATCCAAGCTGGGTTACTTGTATCTGCTACTACGTTTGCATTATAAGGCACACGTGAGCGATTACGTTGAAGGATTGATGGGTTATAATTTGTTATTCCGCGTGTTACAACTGTTGAAGCTGCAGCTGAGCCACCAGTAGTTCCTCCAGCCGCACCAGTTGAACCTGCTGAACCTGCTGAGTTAGCTGCTCCATTTTGCGCTCCAGAAGTATTTGATGCGGCCGCACCATCACCATTAGAAGCTGCTCCAGATGTGTTATCACCTGAAGGTGCAGCAGGACTAGCAGTATTAACACTTTCAGAAGCTGTCGCTGCAGACGTTGCGCTCGCAGCCTTAGCTTTTTCTTCAAGCTGAGTCTTACCACCCTTAATAGCTTCTTGGACAGTGCTGTCGAGACTCGCATTTCCAGTTGTTGTTACACTTTCTGGAAGATTATTAAAGTTAGCATCGGATTTAACAGCGATAGAGGCATTATAGCTACCATCTACAAGAGCATCTGACTCAAACTGACTGTTAATCTTTTGTACAGCTTCAATTTGTTTCTTCAAGTTATCATATTTTTTCTTAGCTGCATCATAATACTTGGTTTTCTCCAATTTCTTGAGCAGTTTTTCCAAATCTGATAGCTTACCAAATTGATCATTAGCGAGTTTTGTTTGCTCGTCATCTGTGAAGAAATTCTTATACATTTCTTCGAAGGCCTTATTATCAGCAGCTGCCGTGTCCTTGCTTGATGATGACGTCACTGCTGAAGAAGCTGTGCTTGTTGTTTTTGCCGATTGGCTATGTGTTCCCTTATAAAGAGCATAGCTACCACCAATAATAGCTAAAGCAAGAACTGCTAGAGCACCGATAACAACACCTTTACGACGGTAAACTGGAATGTCACCATCAAAGGCACTCTTATGCGATGGCGAAATAGATTCTGAAGAGATTCTGTCTTCTGCAGATGGGTGATTAACTGCCATAGACACTTTTGGTGTTGTCTTTTCTTCATCAGCTTTTGCTCCAGTTACCCCTGCTACTGTTGATGCAATAGCTGCCAAATCAATAGTGTCTGAAATAGTAGCATCATCCAACAAAGGTTTTGAAGCTTGTGGCTCAGTATCGTCAATATTGGCAACAGCAGGATTTTGTGGTTCTGGATCATCAATGTTAGCAATCAAAGGATTGTTATCATCAATATTATCGACCAATGCATCGTTATAGGCTGGATGATTAGTTAAAGTAGAGGAATCAGCAAGTGCATCACCAAGGTCAAATTTTTCTGTTTCTGACGTGATGAAACGATCAGCATTCGTTGACGTAATGATAACTTCAGAACTTTGACTTTCTGGTTCTGCAATAACCTCAGGTTCAACAGGAGCATTTGGCAACTGCTTGTCAATATGAGATTGAGTTTCATCAACCTTGTTATCTGTAGCACCAAAACCAAATGTGACCGGTGTTACTTCTTCAGTAGCTGTTGTTGAGTTGATTGACTCATTAGCCATTGATTGGCTAATCAAACCTGAATCCGCAAACTCCTGACGTTGCTTTTGAATAAAAGCATCCAAAGGTGATGTGTCGCCATCAGCTTCAATTTTCTTTGAAAATTTTTGTGAGGCAACTTCTTCGCGGTGTTGCTTGATATACTTATCCAAAATGCTATCTGTTTCTGTTACACCAGCATTAATCTCAGCTTCTTTGCGGACAGCCTCACCGACTGTCATTTCCTTGGCATCTTGGAAATCTAGCTCTTGGCTACCTTCATAGCCATTTTGTGTTTTATCTTCTGACACGTTTAATTTACCTTTCTAGCCTCAGAACGGCGAACACGCTCACCAAAATATTGATACAAATCAACACGGAGGGTCCCGTTATAAAGCTTACGTTTTTTATCGGCTTTCATACCGTATTTGCTTTCAAATTGTTCATCGCTGGTCAAGATAAACTTGCTCCAAGTTTTAAGTGGCGCAAAAGTTTGACCCATTTCATTATACAAGATATCCACAGCCTTGTCATCCAACAAACGCTCACCATAAGGAGGGTTTGAAATAATGACACCATTGATTTTATCTGTTTTCAGGTCCTGTAAACGCATTTGTTTCAATTTAATAACATCTTCAAGACCTGCCTCACGAGCATTGGCTTTTGCGATCTCAACCATACGGCCATCAATATCACAACCCATAATGTCTAATTCAACATCATAGTTTGCCTTGCTATCTGCTTCATCACGTACCGACTGTACTAAATCTTTATCCACCCAATTCCATGCTTCAAAGGCAAAATCACGATTAAATCCTGGCGCAATGTTCATACCAATCATTGCAGCCTCAATACAGAAGGTCCCTGAACCACAAGTCGGGTCAATCAACGGTTTATCCGGATACCAGTTACTAAGTTCAAGGATAGCAGCCGCCATATTTTCCTTAATAGGTGCCCCACCTTTATCAGTACGATAGCCACGCTTAAAGAGACTAGCACCTGTGGTATCAATCAAAACCGTAGCCTTATCCTTTAAAATAGAAACTTCAACCTTAAATTCTGCTCCTGTTTCTTGAAGAGGCACTCCTTCTGGACGGTGGAAATACTTCTGCAATTTCTTAACGACAGCTTTTTTGGAAATCGCCTGAACAGATGGCTCATTATGAAGCTTTGATTTCACACATTTAGCTTTAGAAATTGGGAACTTTGCACCTAGCGGAAGATAATTTTCCCAGTCTAAGGCAAAAACTCCCTGAAAGAGTTCCTCAAAAGTACGTGCTTGAAATTCACCAACTACAATCTTGATACGGTCTGCTGCTCTCAACCAAAGGTTGGTTTCAGCAATTGCACGAACACCGCCTTGGAAACGCACCTTACCATTTTCAACCTGAGTGTCATAACCTAACTCACGCAATTCACGTCCAACCACAGCTTCAAGACCTGCTGCTGCAGTTGCTACTAA
>OLOI01002949.1_pt1 | contig 11206 bp, 10 predicted proteins | sample 1672131 | NCBI WGS metagenome assembly OLOI01 (sample SAMEA3136651, study PRJEB25190) | human gut metagenome | reverse complement strand
AAAATATAGAAAAATAAGGGGCGGGGATTGCAGAAAATCTGCAATCCCCGCCCATTGCGTACACAGGACAGGTGAGCAGATATGAAAAAAGAACTGGAATATTTTATGATTGATGGAGAATTCGGAGGAAATCAGGACTGGTTCACGAATATTGTTATGAATGTTGGTGGATGTGGAGCTGCAACGGCATGTGACAGTTGTATTTATCTGGCAAAATATAAGGGAATGAAAAAATTATATCCGTTCGATCTTGAACAGATGGATAAAGAAGCATACAAAAAATTCAGTCAGATTATGAAACCATACATCCGTCCAAGAGTTCAGGGCGTAAAAAAGCCGGAATGGTATATTGAAGGTCTGGCAAAATATATTTCAGATGTGAATGAAAAATATGGAACGGATTATCAGATTGATATGGAAAAATTCGACGGGACAGGTACTGCGGAAGAGGCAGAGAAGATCATATGCGAACAGATTGATAAGGGGCTTCCGGTACCATATCTGATGTTGAGACATTTGAATGTTGAAAAGTACAAAGATTTCATCTGGCACTGGTTTCTTGTGGTCGGATATGAAAAGAATGAACAGGGTATGTGGATCGATGTGGCTACTTACGGGGAAAAAGTCAGACTGGATCTAATGGAGTTGTGGAAAACGGGCTGTGAAGAAAAAGGTGGAATCGTAATATATGAGTTGAAAAATACGGAGGTGCAGAGCAAAAACGAATAATTAAAATAAAAATGACCATATTTCATATTTTTAACACAAATTCTTGTTAAAATATTTGTAACTGTGAAAAAATAATAAGAAAGTGGGATAGAAAAAGTGAAAAAGCGAATCATGACTGCAGGAATGTTGGCTATGATACTTGCGATGGGAATGACAGCGTGTGCAAATGCAGACACGAAAGAGAAGAGCACAACGAAGAAAGAACAGGTTTCAGAGTCTGATGAAAAAAAAGAACAGAAAATGTCAGATAATGAAGCAAATGTAATGAATGAAAAACAGAAAAAAATCTATGAGAAGATCAAAAAAACATACAATGCAGAAGAGCAGCAGAAAATAGCGGACGAACTGGAAAAGAAAAAAGAATCTCAGGAGTATACACTGAGTAATATGCTGATCGAATACAATCCTTTTGGAACCAATACACAGTCATTGTATGTTTATTTTGAGACAGATTCGGCGGTGAAAGTTTCTTATACGATTCATGTAAAGGAGGATGATATTGCCGACTTTAGCAGAAATGTATATCAGGATGAAGAGTATCAGAAAGAGCATGAATTTCAGGTGATCGGTCTGATCCCGGATACGGAGAATACGATTACATTCTATATAACGAATGAAGACGGTTCTACGGATACGAAGGAAATCGTATATGAGATGGGAAGTCTGTATGGAGAAGAGGCAGTACAGCTTGATACGGATGTAAAACAAAGTGCGGACAAGTTAGAAGACGGGCTGTATGTGGTACTTGGAAATGACAGTCCTTCTATGGATTTTATGTATTATTATGACAATAACGGAGTCTTAAGAGGAGAAGTTCCTCTTCTGGGATACCGAAGTCACAGGCTTATCTTTGACGAGAATTCGATGTATTACAGTATTTCCGAAAAGAAGATGGCACAGGTGAACCGTCTTGGGCAGGTAACAAAGGTATATGATCTTGGCAATTACAAATTGCACCATGATTATGTGTTTGATGAAAATGGAAATATGTTGATTCTTGCAACTGATACGACGCAGGACAGCGTGGAAGATATCGTGTTGAAACTGGATGTAAATTCCGGTGAGGTGACAGAGGTACTGGATCTGGGAGATCTGTTTGGCGAATATAAAAAGACCTGTGTGAAAAATTCTTCCGATGAACTGGACTGGATGCATATCAACACGATTCAGTATATAGGAAATGGGTCAGTACTTTTAAGTTCAAGAGAGACGTCAACAATCATCAAAGTAGATAATATCTATGACGGGCCGGTGGTTTCTTATATGATCGGTGAAAAAGATTTCTGGAAAGATACTTCTTATGTAAGTCTTCTGCTGAATAAGAAAGGAGATTTTACAATACAGGGTGGCCAGCATACGATCACATATGAGACAGATGAAAGCCTTGCGGACGGGCAGTATTATCTGTATATGTTTGATAATAATATTGGAATCAGTGAGACAAGACCGGATTATGACTGGTCGTCGATAGGTCTGAAAGTAAGTTCTGCGGTTGACGGAAAGAATTCCAAGTATTACAAATATCTGGTGGATGAAAATGAAGGTACATTTGAACTTGTAGATTCGTTTAAAGTACCTTATTCCGGATATGACAGCAGTGCGCAGGAAACAGGAGATAATGTACTTGTAGATTCGGGATTAAAGGGGACTTTTACAGAGTATGATGCAGATCATAAAGCAATTGTAACTTATAAGATGGATTATGAGAAATTTATTTATCGTGTATTCAAATACAAGTTTGATGGATTTTATTTTGAAAAAAGTGAATAATCCATAAAAATGATATAGAAGTCTTTACGGATAAGGATTTATCCGCTAAAATGGAAGCGTCGGTTTTGCCGGCGCTTTTGTAATGCTATGCGTTCATAAGGAGCTGCCAGTGGCAGGTCCTGTAGATAACAAAAAGAAAAGAGGAAAATAAAATGACAAATCCAATCGTAACAATTGAGATGGAAAATGGAGATATTATGAAAGCAGAACTGTACCCGGAAGTTGCTCCGAATACAGTTAATAATTTTGTTTCACTGGTGAAGAAAGGTTATTATGACGGACTGATCTTTCACCGTGTCATCAATGGATTTATGATCCAGGGAGGATGCCCGGACGGAACAGGAATGGGAGGCCCGGGATACACAATTAAAGGAGAGTTTGCTCAGAACGGTTTCGCAAATAATCTTGCACATACAGAAGGTGTACTTTCTATGGCAAGAGCTATGCATCCGGATTCAGCAGGTTCACAGTTCTTTATCATGCATAAAGCTGCACCACATCTGGACGGTGCATATGCTGCATTTGGTAAGATCATCGAAGGAATGGATATTGTAAATAAGATTGCTGAGACAGATACAGACTACAGTGACAGACCGCTTGATGAGCAGAAGATGAAAAAAGTAACCGTTGATACAATGGGAACAGAGTATCCGGAACCGGAAAAAGCATAAGAAAAACATAAAAAAAAGAAACGAAACAGCAGAATCATAGCAACTTCCAACACATATGACGCGGAGGAAAATAAAAGATGGAAATGATCCAGACAGAAAAATTAGTATATGAATATGAAAAACGTGATGAAGAAGGCAATGTGATTGGAACATCGCGTGCTATTGATGAAGTGGATATTGAAGCAAAAGAAGGACAGTTTATAGCAGTTCTCGGACACAATGGTTCCGGTAAATCAACGCTTGCGAAGCATTTAAACGCAATTTTAGTTCCGACAGAAGGTTCCGTATGGGTGAATGGAAAGAATACAAGTAATCCAGAAGAACTCTGGGATGTAAGACAGTCGGCAGGAATGGTGTTTCAGAATCCGGATAATCAGATCATCGGTACTGTAGTAGAAGAAGATGTAGGATTTGGTCCGGAAAATCTGGGAGTTCCGACAGATGAGATCTGGCAGCGTGTAGAAGAAAGCCTGAAAGCAGTTGGAATGATCGAGTACAGACATCATTCTCCGAATAAGCTTTCCGGTGGACAGAAGCAGAGGGTTGCAATTGCAGGGGTTGTAGCAATGGAACCCAAATGCATCGTTATGGATGAGCCAACGGCGATGCTTGATCCGGTTGGAAGAAAAGAAGTCTTAAAGACGGTCCACAAACTCAGAAAACAGAAGAATGTTACAGTAATTCTGATCACGCATTATATGGAAGAAGTAGTAGATGCGGATAAGATCTTTGTAATGGATCACGGCAAGGTTGTGATGGAGGGAACTCCGAAAGAGATATTCTCAAGGGTGGATGAGCTTAAGAGCTATCGCCTGGATGTACCACAGGTGACAATCCTGGCAGATGAACTTCGAAAACGTGGACTGGATATTCCAAAAGGAATCTTAAGAAAAGAAGAACTGGTAGAAGCAATTACGCATTTACAACAATAGAACATTTGATGTGAGAAATGGTGAGAAGAAATGACAGACATTGCAATTAAGATAGAACATTTGAATTATGTATACAGTCCCGGGACTGCATACGAAAAACATGCACTCAAAGACATTTGCCTGGAGATTCCACACGGTGAATTTGTGGGAATCATCGGTCATACCGGATCGGGGAAATCGACTCTGATCCAGCATCTGAACGGACTTGTGAAAGCAACGGACGGTGCGCTGTATTATAATGGAGAGAACATTTACCAAAATGGATATGATATGCGTGCACTCCGTAATCAGGTAGGACTGGTGTTCCAGTATCCGGAGTATCAGTTGTTCGAGATTGACGTACTGACAGATGTGTGCTTTGGACCGAAAAACCAGGGGCTGAGCAAAGAAGAGTGTGAAAAGCGTGCGTTGGAAGCACTGAAACTGGTAGGATTGAAAGAAAAATATTATAAATCTTCTCCGTTCGAGCTCTCGGGCGGTCAGAAACGAAGAGTAGCGATCGCAGGAGTTCTGGCAATGCGTCCGAAAGTGCTGGTTCTTGACGAGCCGACGGCGGGACTTGATCCAAAGGGAAGAGATGACATTCTGGATCAGATCGCATACCTGCATAAGCAGAGTGATATGACGGTCATTCTGGTATCACATAGTATGGAAGATATTGCAAGATATGCAGACCGGATCATTGTGATGAACAAAGGGTCTGTAATGTATAATGGTGCGCCGAAAGAGGTATTTGCACATTATCAGGAACTGGAAAAAATCGGACTTGCAGCTCCGCAGGTGACGTATATCATGCATGATCTGAAAGAAAAAGGTTTACCAGTCAAGGTAAATGTAACGACTGTAGAAGAAGCGGCAGATGAGATTATGCAGGCACTGGAGAAGAAGATATGATAAGAGATATTACAATCGGACAATATTATCCGGCAAAGAGTGTATTACACAGATTAGATCCAAGAGTGAAACTGGTGGGGACGCTGTTATATCTGATTTCATTGTTTTTATTCAACAGCATTCCGGGATATGTGATGACAACATTGTTCCTGATCATTATTATTAAAATGTCAAGAGTTCCGTTTTCCTTTATTGTAAGGGGATTGAAACCAGTCATCATGCTTCTGATGATTACAGTGTTGTTCAATCTGTTTCTTACAAGAGACGGGGCAGTACTGTTTCACGCGTGGATCTTCACGATTACAGAAGGGGGATTAAGGACTGCGGTATATATGGCAATTCGTCTGATCTACCTGATCATCGGCTCGTCGCTTATGACATTTACAACGACTCCGAACGAGCTGACAGATGGAATCGAAGAGTTACTTGGACCACTGAACAAGATCCATGTTCCGGTACATGAGATTGCGATGATCATGTCGATTGCACTCCGCTTTATTCCAATCCTTCTGGAAGAGACCGATAAGATCATGAAAGCACAGATCGCAAGAGGAGCTGATCTGGAAAGCGGTAATATGATTCAGAAAGCAAAGAGTATGATACCGATTCTGGTTCCGTTGTTCGTATCGGCATTCCGAAGAGCCAATGATCTGGCAATGGCGATGGAAGCGAGATGTTACCGTGGCGGCGAAGGACGCACAAAGATGAAACCGTTAAAATATCATAAAGAAGACAGAATGGCATATATTACTGTAATTGCTTATGTGATTTTGGTGGTGGTGATCGGAAGATGCGTGCCGGTGCATATTTGGGTGTTTTAAAATGTATACAGGGACGGAGGAATTAAAAAACCTCCGTCCCAAATTTATGTAATCTTGTTACTAAAAAATAATTGTATCAGATTGTGTGGAGGTCATCATGAAAAGAATCAGAATATTCGTAGCATATGATGGAACTAATTACTGCGGCTGGCAGGTCCAGCCAAATGGAGTTACGATTGAAGAAAAACTGAATAAATCATTAGCAAGACTTACCGGGGAAGAAATCAGAATTATCGGGGCAAGCAGGACTGATTCAGGGGTACACGCACTGGGAAATGTAGCGGTATTCGATACAGAATCTTCCATTCCGCCTGAGAGATTTGCGTATGCATTGAACCAGAGGCTTCCGGAAGATATTGTAGTAGTAAGGTCCGATGAAGTTCCGGCAGACTGGCATCCGAGATATCAGGAGAATATTTCAAAGACTTATGAATATCATATATACAATGCGGCGGTACCAAATCCGTTAAAGACAAGATATTGTACGTTCGTATCGTTTCCAATGGATGTTGAGGCTATGCGTGCCGGTGCAAAATATTTGGTTGGAGAACATGATTTTGTAAGCTTCTGTAATATCAGAACGAATACGCAGGATACCGTCCGGACAGTGTATGATTTGATAATTGAGAAAAAAGACGATGAAATCGTGCTTCGTATTACAGGAAATGGTTTCCTTTATAATATGGTTCGTATTATTGCGGGAGTCCTGATCCGCGTTGGCAGAGGATTCTATGTTCCGGAAAAGGTAAAGGAAATTCTGGATGCAAAAGTTCATACTTCAGAGGGAGCGACGGCACCACCGAATGGGCTTGTGCTTATGAAGATAGATTATAATTAATCTTCTATACAAGAAAGTTATTGGTAAAAATAGATTATAAATAATCAATGAAAAGTCGGAAATTTGGACAATACACAGAAAATAATCGGAATAACGTACAAAAATAAAAAATAATGCCATCAAAAGTTAAGAATATGTTAAGATATACCTGTCTGACATGAATTTGACAAAGTCGGACGGAAGGAGAGAATTTATGGAAATGTTATTGTACCTTGTTCCGGTATTTGGAATTCTTGGACTTCTTTTTGCAGCTTATCTGGCAGCAAGAGTAGGAAGACAGGACGCCGGAAACGACAGAATGAAAGAAATTGCCGCTGCTATCAGTGACGGTGCGCAGGCATTTCTGACAGCAGAGTATAAGATTCTGATCATCTTCGTTGCTGTATTATTTATACTCATCGGAGTAGGAATCGGGAACTGGATCACTGCTGTATGCTTCGTAGTAGGAGCTCTGTTCTCTACGCTTGCAGGTTACTGTGGAATGAAAGTAGCTACTAAGGCAAATGTAAGAACTGCAAATGCAGCAAAAGAAAAAGGAATGAACAAAGCACTCTCAATTGCATTCTCCGGTGGAGCTGTAATGGGTATGTGTGTAGCTGGTTTTGGTGTGTTTGGTGTCAGCATGATTTACATTCTGACTAAAAACGTTGATATTATTACAGGATTTAGTTTAGGAGCTTCTTCAATCGCTCTGTTTGCCCGTGTTGGTGGTGGTATCTATACAAAAGCTGCTGACGTAGGAGCTGACCTTGTAGGTAAAGTGGAAGCTGGTATTCCGGAAGATGACCCGCGTAACCCGGCCGTTATTGCTGACAATGTAGGAGATAACGTAGGTGACGTTGCAGGTATGGGAGCAGACCTTTTTGAGTCTTATGTAGGAGCACTCGTTTCTGCACTGACACTTGGAATCGTGTATTATAAAGCTGAGGGAGCAATCTTCCCGCTTCTGATCGCAGGACTCGGACTGGTTGCATCTATCCTTGGAACATTCTTTGTAAAAGGTGATGAGAATTCAAATCCACACAAAGCATTAAAGACTGGTTCTTATGTAGCAAGTGCACTGGTACTGATCGTATCTTGTGTACTCAGTAAAGTATTCTTCGGAGACTTTAAGGCAGCAATCGCTATCGTAGCTGGTCTGATCGTAGGACTTCTGATCGGTATCATCACAGAAGTATATACGTCCGGAGATTACAAATCAGTAAAAGAAATCGCAGAACAGTCAGAGACTGGATCTGCAACAACCATCATCAGTGGTCTCGCAGTAGGTATGAAATCTACAGCAATCCCGATCCTTTTGATCTGCGTTGGTATCTTTATTGCTTACCAGACATGCGGACTTTACGGTATCGCGCTTGCCGCTGTAGGAATGCTTTCTACAACAGCCATCACAGTAGCTGTAGATGCTTATGGACCGATCGCTGACAATGCCGGTGGTATTGCAGAGATGTCCGAGCTTGATCCACACGTTCGTCAGATCACTGACAAACTGGATGCCGTTGGTAACACAACAGCAGCTATGGGTAAAGGTTTTGCTATCGGATCTGCAGCCCTGACAGCACTTGCTCTGTTCGTATCTTACGCAGAAGCAGTACATCTTAAGTCAATTGATATCCTTGACTCACGTGTAATCATCGGAATGCTGATCGGTGGAATGCTTCCGTTCTTGTTCTCAGCTATGACAATGTCATCTGTATCAAGAGCAGCATACCAGATGATCGAAGAAGTAAGACGTCAGTTCAAGACAATGCCTGGAATCATGAAGGGTACAGAAAAACCAGATTACAAGTCATGCGTTGCAATTTCAACAACAGCAGCATTAAAAGAAATGCTGGTTCCTGGTGTCATGGCAGTACTTGCACCGCTGGTAGTCGGAATCCTTCTTGGACCTTCTGCACTTGGCGGACTTCTTGCAGGAGCACTTGTAACAGGTGTTATGATGGCAATCTTCATGTCTAATGCAGGTGGAGCATGGGATAACGCTAAGAAATACATTGAAGATGGAAACCACGGTGGAAAAGGAAGCGAGGCTCATAAAGCAGCTGTAGTTGGAGACACTGTGGGTGATCCGTTCAAAGATACATCAGGACCATCTATCAACATCCTGATCAAACTGATGACAGTTGTATCACTGGTATTTGCACCACTGTTCCTGTCAATCGGCGGATTATTATAAGAACATTTTAGAATAATCATAAAAAGCAGACGATATCTGTACCATCCGGTACAGATATCGTTTTTTACTCTACTATGTGTACAAGAAGAAATTGTCTGCAATCCAAATATCTATAATGAGCAGCAGGCAGCAGAGTTTGCGGGTGATTTATAAAAAGTTGAGAAAAATATTAGAATTGGGGGACTGGCAACCACCCGCTGTTTGTGATAATATATGTGTCGGGACTTTTATTAATTTTGAAAATAGATAGAAAAGAGGCAATAAACATGACAAAAGTAGATATTATTTCAGGATTCCTCGGAGCAGGAAAAACTACATTTATCAAAAAGCTGCTCAGTGATGTATGGGCAGGAGAGAAACTTGTGCTGATCGAGAATGAATTTGGCGAGATCGGTATCGATGGCGGATTCTTAAAAGATGCAGGAATCGAGATTACAGAGATGAACTCAGGATGCATCTGCTGTACACTGGTTGGTGACTTCAGCAAAGCTCTGGTAAAAGTATTAGATGAGTATCATCCGGACCGTGTAATCATTGAGCCATCAGGAGTTGGGAAATTATCTGACGTAGCAAGAGCAATTGAAGCTGTAGAAAAAGATGCGGACATTGAAATTGACGGAAGAATCACAGTTGTAGATGGTAAAAAGGCAAAAATGTACATGAAGAACTTTGGAGAATTCTTCAAAGATCAGGTAGAGCATGCGTCAACAATCGTAGTAAGCCGTACACAGATGATGACAGATGAAAAAGTAGAAGAATGCGTACACACACTTCGTGAAGAAAATGCAGAAGCAACGATCATCTCTACACCATGGGATGAGCTTGGCAAAGAGGCAATCAGTCATGCACTGACAAAGGGGGCTGAGATTGAGAGCCTGTTTGAAGATCATGAAGATCACGATCATGATCACTGCGATCACGACCATCATGATCACTGCAATCACGATCATCATGACCACGATCATCATGACCATGATCACGATTGCTGCTGTGGACACGATCACGATCATCATCACCATCATCATGCAGATGATGTGTTTACAAGCTGGGGCAAAGAGACTGTTCATAAATATACCGAAGAAGAACTGGATTATCTGCTGAAGGCACTGTCAGAGACAACATCTTACGGAACAATTCTTCGTTCTAAAGGTATTATCCAGATGACAGACGGATCATGGAAACAGTTCGACTTAGTACCGGAAGAGTACGAAGTAAGAGAAGGACAGCCGGACTACACAGGACGTATCTGTGTAATCGGAACAGACCTGAAAGAGGACGACCTTCTGAAATTATTCCACGTATAGGATACTAATAATTGGCTCCATATTATTATGGAGCCAAAAATCACAATATAACCATAAAAGAAAGAGGTGCGAGTATGGCAACACCTATGTTTATCGTTACGGGATTCTTAGACAGTGGTAAGACAACCATGATCAAGGATACCCTGATGGAACAGGAATGGATTGAACCGGGACTTACACTGTTACTTCTCTGTGAAGAAGGAGAAGAAGAGTATCCGGAAGAATATTTAAAAGAAAAAAATATGGCAGTTCTGAAAATCGAAGAATTTGATCAGTTGAACACTGTATTTTTCAAAAACTGTGAAAGAAACTATCATCCGGCACAGATTATCATTGAGTACAATGGAATGTGGAAGCTGGAGGATCTGCTTTCAATCAGATACCCGAGAAGTTTCGAACTTCAGGGAGTATACTCTACCGTAAATGGTACAACACTGGATATGTATCTGATGAATATGAGAAATATGCTGATGGAACGGCTCACAGAGTCTGAGCTGATCGTTGTTAACAGATGTGCAGATGGTGTTAACAGATCCGGATTCAGACGTGCACTGAAGGTACAGAATCCGATGGCACAGCTGATCTTTGAAGATATGCAAGGCAAGATCATCGAGCCATCCGAAGAAGATCTCCCATATGATGTAAAAGGAGACAAGATCGTACTGGATGATGTTGATTTTGGTGTGTGGTATGTGGATGCATATGATCATCCGGAATTATATCTGCATAAAGAAATCGACTTCAAAGGACAGATCTTCCGCCCGAAGGGAATGCCGGACAATATGTTCGTTCCGGTCAGAGAGATCATGACATGCTGCGCGGAAGATGTACGTTATTACGGATATCCATGCAAAGCAGAAAAGAAGATCGATGTAAAAGCAAAATCCTGGATGCAGATCCGTGCAAGGTTCGAGTACGAGGCAGTAAGTTCCTTTGGAAATAAACAGCCGGTACTGTACCTGATCGATATGGAACCAGCCGCAGAGCCGGAAGATAAGGTTGTGTATTTAGGGTAATTGGGATTTAATTCAGAAAGGCACGACGACCCGGACCTGCATAAAAAGTAGGAAG
>OLOI01002944.1_pt1 | contig 11220 bp, 6 predicted proteins | sample 1672131 | NCBI WGS metagenome assembly OLOI01 (sample SAMEA3136651, study PRJEB25190) | human gut metagenome | reverse complement strand
TTTTTATATGGTGCTGTCTGCACGAATATGTGCAGCCCACCGGCTGCTTTTTTATTTTATAGTAAAATATTGAAATTTATGTAGAACAATGGTAGAATTATACTTGTGAAATATAATATCAATTTTGTATAACCGCACAACTTTTCATATTATCAGCATTGTATTATTTATTTCATAATATTTTTCAGTGTAAAAAGAAGAATATGTCATACTATTTAAACGGAGTTATTAAAATGAAAAATTCAAAATTTGCAAAAATAATTGTTCTGACAGCCGTTATTTCGGCAATATCATTATTTTCTCTGATTACGGCCGGAGCAAAGGTTGCTGACATAGACGGCGACAGCTCAATATCAATAGGAGATGTAACACAAATTCAAAAAGTAATAGCCGGATTAATCGCACCTTCGGAAACATTTTATGAAATCGCCGATGTTAACGAAGATGGCAATGTAAATATAACCGATGTTACATATATTCAGAAATACATTGCCGGATTACTCAGCGATGAACCTGCTACAGAGCCCTCTTCTGAACCTGTTCCAACTGAAATAATCTATCCCTCTACCCTGTCATTAAACAAAACAAGCATCACCCTCGGTACCGGCGAGGAATTCACCTTGACTGCCTATTGTGATATTGAGAATTACCGCTGTAGTTTTATGTCTGAAAATCCATCTGTCGCAACGGTAACTGATAATGGAGTAATTTCAGCAGTCGGTACGGGAACTTCCGAAATCATCTGCAGCACAGAAAACGGATTAACCGCATCTTGTATAGTTACCGTTATGCCTATGGCAACAAGCATCACTCTTAACAAAAGCAGTCTTACACTCGGAACAGGAGAGCAATTTGACCTTGACAGCACTGTCAACAGCGGAGCTGCCGCTTATCACAGATATTTTTACTCGGACAACCCTGATATTGTTTCAGTAGAAAAAGAAGGCGGTCTTGTTACGGCAAAATCTTCGGGAACTGCAACAATTTCCTGTGTGATGAATAACAGCATAACCGCAAAATGTGTTATTACCGTTAAGCCAATGGCAACAAGCATCACTCTTAACAAAAGCAGTCTTACACTCAAGGTCGGAGAAAAATTCGACTTGGACAGCAGTGTAAACAGCGGAGCTGCCGCTTATTACAGATATTTTTACTCGGACGATCCATACATTGCCTCAGTAGAAAAAGGAGGCGGTCTTGTCCGTGCAAAGTCTTTGGGTACAACAACAATTTCCTGTGTTATGAATAACGGAATTGCCGCAAAATGTAAAGTTACTGTTTCAGGAAGTGCAGTTAAATGTATTGATATATCAACATGGCAAGGAAATGACGTTGATTTTAATAAGGTCAAAGCAAGCGGTATTGATTATGTAATTCTACGTGCAGGATACGGAAAAGAAACATATCAGAAAGATGATACCTTTGAAATAAACTATAAAAAAGCTAAAGAAGCAGGAATGAAAGTCGGGGCATATTGGTTCTCATATGCTATGACGCCGAGTGAAGCTGCAGAGGAAGCTGACGCTTGTCTTTACTGTATAAAAGGAAAACAATTTGACCTGCCTGTTTATTACGATATGGAATACGCACCTGCAATTACTCAGCTTAATAAAACGACTTATACAAATATGGCTTCAAGCTTTTGCAACAAGATTAAAAAATCAGGATATAAAGCGGGCGTATATGCAAGCGCATCAGTTTTTGGTTATCCGTTAGACTACGATACAATCGCTGACAGCTATTCTGTCTGGAATGCAGAATGGAACGACAATTATACTGTCAGCTGCGATATATGGCAATACACCGACAAAGGAAAAGTAAACGGAATATACGGAGATGTTGATTTAAGTTACATATATAATCTAAATATTGTAGGATAAATTATAAGAAAATGAAAGTAAAAACAAAGAGAAAGATAGATAAATTACTCAGAATTATAATTAAAACTACCAAAAAGCTTATTAGCTACAGAGTTACGGGCTATGTTTTACTTGCGGCTGTTGCGCTGATTGTTTTTATGATAATAATGTCGGTATCATCATGCAATAAACAGACAGAAAAAGCATCTGAAACTATTGAAACAACAGAAGCTTCCGCAACTATTCCCGACTCCTATAAAATATCGGGAGTACCTGTCATTCCACAAGATATACTTAAAGCAGGTTGTGAAACATATGCGTGCACAATGCTCCTGCAATACTGGGGCTTTGATATAAACGAAATTGAATTTGTCGATAATTATCTTATCACCCGTCCCGTATACTACGGCTACGGCGGTGAGCTTTACGGTCCTGATATGAATTCTGCATACGCAGGAGACATCTACACGGGTTATGGAATAAATGCGCCTGCTATGGCTAAATGTATGAACAATTATTTAAAAACAACAAAATCAGAGCTTAAGGCATACCCGCTTTCGGAGGTACCACTGGAAAAACTTTGTAAGGATTATATTTTAGATGGTAAACCTGTTATGTGCTGGGAAACAACCAATATGGATGAACCGTACATAAAGGCAAGCTGGATAGTTGATTATGTAGATGAGAATGCAAAATTTGAAATCGACGATACCGTAAGCTGGATGCAAAACGAGCATTGTATGGTGCTTGTCGGATATGATAAAGATAACTATTATTTCTGTGACTCTGTTGCAGGAAAGCTGGCGTTATATGACAAAAAAATTGCCGAAGAAAGATATTCCCAAATGGGTATGCAAGCAATTGTAATAAAGTAAAAGCAGCCGGTGGGCTGCACTTATCCGGGCAGACAGCATCATATAGACATACACTCCTGTGCCCGACTGCTTTAAAGCAATTTCCTATAAAATATCCCTCTGCACAATGCAGAGGGATAAAATTGTTTATACCATTATTTTTTTCTTTTTCTACTTCTTGAAGAACATATTTTTCCGCAACAGCTGCAATTACCATTACAACCATTGCCACGAGTTTTAAAAATGTATCTGACAGCAGCCAAAAAACAAACTGCGACTACTAATAGAATGATTACACTTAATATATCCATTATGCCCACCCCATTACTAATCCAAACGAATGCAGCAAAAATGCAGCAATCCAGGCTATCAGACATTGCACAACCACAATTCCTGCCGCCCACTTTCCGCCTAACTCACGCTTAACCGACGTAATTGCGGCAACGCAGGGTGTATAAAGAAGCGTAAATACTAAAAATACAAGTGCAGTAAACGGTGTGAACAGATCTGAAAGCGCCTCCGTTGAACCTCCGAGCAAAACAGTAAGTGTTGAAACAACACTCTCCTTTGCAGTAAATCCGGTAATAAGAGCCGTTGAAATCTGCCAGCCCGAAAAACCGAGCGGTGCAAAAACCGGAGAGATAAAGCCTGCGATAATTGCAAGCAAACTGTTTTGTGACTCTGTAACAACATTAAGATGAATATCAAAGCTCTGCAAAAACCAGATTATGATTGTCGCTACAAAAATAACCGTAAATGCCCTTGATATAAAATCCTTTGCCTTTTCCCAGAGCAGCTGCCATACATTTTTCAGTCCCGGCATACGATAATTCGGCAATTCCATAACAAAGGGAACGGGATCACCCTTGAATTTTGTTCCCTTAAGCAGATAAGCATATAATATACCTATTATAATGCCAGTAAAATACAAACCAATCATAACAAGCGTACCGTTCTGCGGAAAGAAGGCAGAAGTAAAAAGTGCATAAATAGGAAGCTTTGCCGAACAGCTCATAAACGGTGTAAGAAGAATTGTCATTTTGCGGTCACGCTCCGACGGCAGAGTTCTGCTTGCCATAACACCCGGCACTGTACATCCAAAACCGATAAGCATTGGCACAATACTTCGCCCCGACAAACCTATTTTACGCAAAAGCTTATCCATAACAAAGGCTACACGAGCCATATATCCGCTGTCCTCCAAAATTGAAAGAAAGAAAAACAGTGTTACAATTATCGGTAAAAAGCTAAGCACACTGCCAACGCCTGCAAATACACCGTCAATTATCAGAGAATGAACCACATCGTTAATTCCATATGCCGTAAGACCTGTGTCAACAACACCTGTAAGCCATTCGATACCCATTTCAAGCAAATCTGAAAGATACGAACCGATTACTCCGAAGGTAAGCCAGAACACAAGTGCCATAATGCAGATAAATGACGGAATTGCTGTAAATCTGCCTGTCAACACTTTGTCAATCTTAATGCTTCGTGCGTGTTCCTTGCTCTCCTTTGGTTTAATGACTGCCTCTTCACACACTTTGTCAATAAAGCTGAAACGCATATCGGCAATGGCGGCAGAACGGTCAAGCCCTCTTTCCTCCTCCATCTGCTGAATAATATGCTCGAGCATTTCTTTTTCATTTTTATCAAGATTCAGCTTTTCAAGGACAATTTTATCTCCCTCTGCAAGCTTTGCGGCTGCAAATCTTACAGGAATATCGGCAGCCTTTGCATGATCATCAATAAGATGCATAATTGCATGCAAACATCGGTGCACAGCACCGTTATGCTCATCAGGCAGACAAAAATCCTTTCTTCCGGGTTTTTCCTGATAATGAGCAACATGGACAGCGTGGTCAATAAGCTCACTGATACCCTCATTCTTTGAAGCAGATATGGGCACAACCGGAATACCAAGTATATTTTCCATTTCATTAACCCTTATTGAGCCGCCGTTTTTGCGTACCTCGTCCATCATATTAAGCGCAAGTACCATCGGTATATTCAGCTCCATAAGCTGCATAGTCAGATATAAATTGCGCTCTATATTTGTTGCGTCAACTATATTTATTATTCCCTCAGGTTTATTGTTAAGCAAAAATTCACGGGTTACAAGCTCTTCGCTTGTATACGGCGACATAGAATAAATTCCCGGCAAATCCGTTACCGTTGTATTGCCGTGTCCTTTGATTACACCGTCTTTTCTGTCAACGGTAACTCCCGGAAAATTACCGACATGCTGATTTGATCCCGTAAGCTGATTGAATAAAGTTGTCTTGCCGCAATTCTGATTGCCTGCAAGCGCAAAATTCAGAACTCTGTTATTCGGCAAGGGCTTTCCGCTGCATTTTTCGTGAAAAATACCTCCCTCACCCAAACCCGGATGCTTTGAGCTTTTTCCGGATTTTTTCTTGAATTCACCTGATAGTTCGCAACTCCGATATCCATTGCAATTGCATCGCATGCACCAGATTCCAGATCCATGAATGCTGTATTATATTCAGCAACCTGATTCAGATCTGCAAATGTTGCCGCCAGATCTTTCTGATCCCCTTCCAGTGCCGCAAGTGCGGAAGAATCCGTCTGTACTTCCACATGCTTTCCCTTCAGCCCGGCAAAATCATCAATACCGGAATCACTTCTGACTACTACAACCTGCTTGTTATCAATATATGGATCTGACCACGTGTAATCATCTTCACGACCGTTCATAGTAAATCCATTCCAGATACAGTCTATCGTCCCGGAATTCAGTTCCGCGTCCTTGGAATCCCAGTCAATTGGCTGTTTTACCAGTTTCCAGTTGTTTCTGTCACATACCTCCTGTGCAAGATCGAGGTCGAATCCAACATATTCTCCACTGTCGTCTTTATATCCATATGGCGGGAAAGAAGCATCAAATCCAACGATCAATGTATCATCATCATTCTCTACCTTTGCTTCTTTTGACGATTTCTTCCCATTATCAGATGAACCGGAATCTTTACTTCCACATCCTGCCAATACCGTTGTAGCTGCCATTGCCGTAACAAGGAGCAGTACTAATCTCTTTTTCATTACATATATCCTCCTGTATTCCTTTTACGTGTGCCAAACAGCCACTACACTCTTTTATCAGTTTAGCAGTTGATTACTTTATCACACTAAAATCTTTGGATATATTATCATATTCTGCGGTGTTTGTCAATCCTGCGGTATTCCTTTTTCCATTCTTCCAGCTTTTCTTCCGGAATATCCAGACCAATTTCTTTTTTAGTCTGGTCTATTTCATTCTGTATCACAGTATCAAGACTTAGAAGCACCGGATTCCCCGACAACAACTTAATATATTCTTCATGAGGAAGCGCTCTGTAGCAGCTATAGAGATATGCTTTTAACATATCCGGCTGTTCACATATCTTATACGCTTCCTGATAAGCTTTTGCAGCCTCTTTATACAAAAACTGATGCCCGTATGCTGCCCCCATACTCGCATATACACGCCCATAAAACTTCTTATCTACCGATTCATCCCAATCTCTGTTAATAATAGACTGATATACAAGAATCGCCGATTCATATTCTTTACTGTTCTGTAAGCTGTCCGCCTTATATTTTTCTTTTTCTACATCTCTCTGTGACTGCAGCTGCTCCAGAACACTTTGCATTTTGTGGATCTCAGCTGCCGCATATATATTAGATTCTTTCAGAATCGTAAGTACAAATTCTTCCATGGAACCATTTTCCCGGAGAAGTCTTCGAAGTTCGGATGACAATTCCGGAAGTTCCAGTTCATCACCAATCCATCTGCATAATCGTTCGTTCACAATTGTATAATCAATCAGATACAGATTATTGCAGATGTAATAGCACAATTCTTCGATTGTATAAATCCGCATGTGCACCCTGGATATTTCGAAAGGTCTTTTGGCCCGTTTTTTATGACAAAGAATTAAACTGCCCATTGATACCTCCTAAATGTAATTCCTTTTCTACAAAGAAGTCTGATGCCGGATAGAACTCGCCAAATCCCACATCTTTGAAACGAAGTCTGCACGTACGCTCATCCAGAAACATCACTTCTATCTGAAGCCTCAACGAATAATCCGTACGTTCCGGAAGTCCTTCCAAAGAAACAGTTTCCACTTTAAGATCTTCTCCATCCAGTGACTCTATATGAATCTCAATATCAGATGTATCTTCCAGTATTACTTCCCACTGTCCATCAGCTTCATACCAATGTGTTCCCCATGCAACGATCGGATACCAGCCTTCCTGCCCCGCAATACGCATGCGCAGACAAATCTGTTCTGTCATCTTCGTCCCATCAAGATAAATCGGTCCATCGTCATAAGGGTCTGCATAACGCATGGACGAATAGCAGGCACCTTTACTGTAAAGATTATTTCCGAGAAAGGCCCTTCTTCCGTTACATAACACCTTCAGAGAATTCGGATACCAGTTATTTTCAAACCCCTCCCCTGTCAGATAAACCGACGATACTACTTTTTTATCAAACACATTCTGAATAAATGATTTAAAGCTTTCATCGGCATCCTTCGCCTTGTCCACATTCAGCACAGGATAAATAGCCTCAAGTTCCCTCATATGTGCATTGGCAACTTCTTCTACTGTTACGAACATGTCTCTGCTTTTTGTGCTCACTGTATTCAGACGTCTGAGCATATATGCACGTATCTCCTGTGCATCGCAGTAGAATAACGCCGATTCATACTGCCACAGTTCTTTTGGCTGATAGAACATATACTGGCAAAAGCTTTCCTTATAATCCTGTACGAACACACACTCTCCGGGCACACCTATATGTTTACCGATCCCCTTTAACATCTTTGACATATCCACATTCGTATATGGAACAGAAAATGTAATATAATCAATCTTTTCAAACTTTTTCAGCATCAGACTGACAAATTTGGCAAGGAGCCATACTCCGTCATGTATCTTTTCTCCTACACGTACTTTTTTTCTTTTCACGGCCTTCCGGAACAGATGTGTGACAATGTCTCCTTCTCCTGCTTCTTTTAACCGTTTTGCTTCCTGTCCGTAAACCCATCGGTCTTTATAATATCCCAGTATCAGAGGAATCTGATAATTGTCTACTGCTGCCTCCATCGTTTCCGGCTCTTCTTTATTCTCATCATAATAGCTGATCTGACAGCTTTTTTCATTCAGATCAACTCCCAGAATACTTCCTTTTTTCATTATCATCTCCTCCTTTCTTCATTAATATATCTTAAATATCTGATTCGCCATCTGTTCTTCTTCCTCGAATTCCAGCATAGCTTTTTTGCGTTCTGCCTCAGAGTCCATACCTGTCATTTCATTCAACTGCTGATATTTTCCCGCGTAAATGCGTTCTTTATCAGTTTCCAGTGTCTTCTTATCTGTAGTGATCATTTCTCCATTTCCGGACTCCTGGAAATAATAGCTTACAGACTCATCATCATAAAGTACAAACTGCTTTACATAAAGATTCTCATATACAGGCATCATGGCTTCTGCTCTGTATCCAAGTTCTTCTCTTTCTTTTTGCTTCATCTTATAGTACAGCCTTACCTTTCCTCCCGGCTTACAACGATATGCTGCCATAACCTTATTATAAAGCTGTACTTCTCTTAACCATTCTTCCGGATATTTCAGGTAATATGGGAATACCATCTGTTTTTCACACATTTCTCTTATTACCTGATGAAGGACCGCCGCCATTTCCTCAGAATATTCTTTATCTGAATAATACTTCAAGAGTGCAATCTTACATACATCCGGCAGATCTTCTTTCTCTTCACATTCGTTTGCAATTATTTCAAATACACATTTTTCCAGATTACGTCCGTATACGATATATTCTCTGGATACATATGCAAGATATGCCTGCTTCAGACGGAAATATACATTATCCGACAGATAATAATCTTCAAATATATGCTCTTCTTTATATAACGTCTCTGCAAATACCATCTGAGTGATAATTCTTTCGCTGACCTTATATGATGGCACACCATACTGCTTCAGCACTTTCCACAGCCGTTTCATATCACCGATTGCGCCGCAATAATACTCCGCCAGATATGTCAGTGTCACTTTATCATACTGGCCGCGTCTGAACATCTCAAACGCAAGATAACTTAGAAAATCATCTTCTGTATAATTTTCTTCTCTGATCCTCCGGCTGCATACCAGAAATACATCTTTATCATCAAATGCATCGATTCCTTTTGCCAGAATCTTATCATAATCTGGTTTTTCTTTTTCCGGCTCCTGATTCCAGAATCCCGTAGATGCCGCATACTTTCGGCACATATCTACAAAACGTGGTTCATAGAACAGACGCTTGGTCTCATACGGAATCGAATCCGTATAGTGTCTTCCCTCCACAGACTCCCAGACAATTCTTGATTCCTTGTCATACAGATATATAATTGCCCCATTCTTCTCGTCATAAGGAATACGCTGACGGACAGAGCCGTCCTTTTCAATAACCAGAACGCACTTCATACCACGTACTTTTGTTCTTACTTCATAGGAATAACAAATGTCACGCATCGCCTCCATACGCTCCGCAGACATCTCATCTTCTTTGCAGAAGCGTTTATATAAAGTGCGCAGTGATTCTGTAATATGGCGCTTCATCAATTGTTCCCATGTAAATGCTACCATCTGTTCCCGGTAATTCAGATACAGATCTCCGGCCTGTTCCTCATGAATCACAAGACTTGCATAGAGATATGCCGCTTTTTTATAATCCAGTGCATTTCCATGCATAAAATACAATACCAGTGATTTTGGAAGCGGTCCGTGTGCACTGTCCTCATCAATTGTCATCATATAGTATTCATAAAGCTGTGCGATCTTAAGATCCGAATCTACTGCCTTCTGATACCAGAAGAAATACTTTTTCTCTGTTTTATTTCCTTTGATCAGAAGTGTACAGATTGTATTAAGGATCATCGGTTCATCGTACATCTTATAGATTCTTTCCAGAATTCTGAAAAGATTATCACTGTATTTCTTCTGCTGGCTGGCAAAATTTGAAATATAAAGGGCCAGTTCTTTTGTCATCATCCGGTATTTTGTAGCAAAATTCAACACCTGTATCTCGAATGTTCCGAGCTTTTTAAGAAGCGTTGGCTTTTCCTGATAACACAGATATGCTTCCAGATAGAACATAACCGAATGAATTCCATATTCAAACTGTTGTTCCAGAACTTCCAGACGTTTGTACGGATTTTTATAGCGTGTATCCAGATTCAGGATCATATAAAGCAGCCACCAGGAATCCTGATGACGCATATATGTCTTTCCAACCTCATCCAGTACCCGTTCTTCATAATTCACGTCTCCACGGATTTTTGCAGTCAGGTAAAGATAATAACAGTTTGTCAGTGGATCTTTCCCGATCGCAAACCGGTTATAATTATAATTCTCCAGAATCCATTTGGCTTCTTCTATCTTCTCTCCAAGCAGATAAATATTAGCCAGCATGAGCTGGTATACCTCATTGAGTGGTTCTAATTTGCGAAGTGTAACCATCTTCTCGATCGCACTGTCCACCCAATGATCTCTGCTTACTCTTCCTGCCATATAGCCTACATATTCTTTTACGATCTGTGCCATCAGAAGTTCCGGCATCCTGTGATCTTCGTCATATTCCTGATTCTGCAGTACTTCCACTTCATATGTCAGTGTCTCATACGGTGTCACAAATTTCAGTGCTCCGTAATTACGTCCTCCATGAAGCTTCTCTGCTCTTACCACATATTCTATCTCATGTGCATTTCCCACAAAATCTTCTGTACTGATTTCCGGTCTTGATACCCGGATAAAATCTCCTACTGTCTCAATCTTGATCGGCATATATCCCCAGGTATTCTTCATCAGAGTCAAAGTTCCTTTCGTTGACTCAGTCAGATCTTCAAACAGCATTCCTTCTCCCTGCAATGTCAGGAAAATGCATTCTTTCTGCTTGATTCCCACCATGAATTCTTCCATCGCCTGCTCACCGAGAGACCATTTACGCATATTGTCATAAAGATAGAAAGTACGTTCATTTTCATATTTTAAAATCTCATAGAATTCTTTAGACCGGAATAATCTTCCTGCTTCCGAAAAATCTTTAATCGCAAGTTTTCGGAAATCGTCTGTGCTTTGTACTTTTCCATACGTTGTCATCACATATGGTTTTTCTATAATAGCTGTAAACGACAGTTCATATTCACCACCGCTGCATACGATCGTAAATTTACCTTCTTCTACATGTCCCGGACGAAGCCCACGTCCGTCATATGTAAACTCAACCCTCGACGGATTTCCCTCGAATCCCTGGTCCTTAAAATGAACACGAAAAGAAGACGAGTAAACGAGTCCTCGTATTCTGCCTTCATTATTCGCCCTCATTGTAAAACTTCCCCTGTATACTTCCCCTTCACCTATAATGAGCACCAGATTCGTCTCATCGAATATAACATCAGGTCGTATCAACTGAAAGTCGCCTTTTGAAAATT
>OLOI01002928.1_pt1 | contig 11269 bp, 9 predicted proteins | sample 1672131 | NCBI WGS metagenome assembly OLOI01 (sample SAMEA3136651, study PRJEB25190) | human gut metagenome | reverse complement strand
TCAATGCAGAACATTTTGAAGTGATCAAAGATCAGAAGAAACGTCTCGGTACAACGAGAGGATTCATTGCAGTAAAACCGAACTGTTCGATCCAAAGTTACGCTCCGTGTTTGGCGGCATGGAAAGAATTCGGACCGAAAGAGCTTGTTGTTACAACATATCAGGCAATTTCAGGAGCAGGAAAAACATTCAAAGACTGGCCGGAAATGCTGGGAAATATTATTCCGTTTATCGGAGGAGAAGAAGAGAAAAGCGAGCAGGAGCCGCTTAGAGTTCTCGGAAAAGTGGAAAATGGCGAGATCGTAAAAGCCGAGCTTCCGAAGATCACATGTCAGTGTGTGCGTGTTCCTGTATTAAACGGACATACTGCGGCGGTATTTATCAATTTTGAAAAGAAACCGACAAAAGAACAGCTAATTGAAAAACTGGTAAACTTTAAAGGATTCCCGCAGGAAGCAGAACTGCCGAGCGCGCCGAAGCAGTTTATCCAGTATCTTGAGGAAGAAAATCGTCCGCAGGTAACGGCAGACGTAGATTATGAGCGCGGCATGGGAGTGTCTATCGGACGTCTCAGAGAGGACAGCATGTATGACTTTAAGTTTATCGGACTGTCACATAATACAGTAAGAGGTGCGGCTGGCGGAGCAGTGCTTTGTGCAGAAGCGCTTACGGCAAAAGGATATATCGCAAAGAAATAAAAATGATGTGGCAAAGACCATATTTATGAATGATAAAGGGGGTCTCAAAAATGGGAATGACGATGACGCAGAAGATTTTGGCTGCTCACGCAGGATTGGATACTGTGGAAGCAGGGCAGCTGATCGAAGCGAAACTCGATATCGTGATGGCGAATGATATTACAGGACCGATGGCTTTGCCGATCATCAGACAGATGTCGGATAAAGTATTTGATAAAGATAAGGTTGTGTTTGTACCGGATCATTTTACACCGAATAAAGATATCAAATCAGCGGAAAATTCAAAAGCAATTCGTGAATATGCGAAGGAGCAGGGGCTGAAATGGTATTTTGAACAGGGAAAATCGGGTGTGGAACATGCGATTCTTCCCGAAGCGGGAGTTGTCACCGCAGGTGAGTGTATCATCGGAGCGGATTCACATACATGTACATACGGAGCTTTGGGCGCGTTTTCAACAGGAATGGGAACGACCGATGTGGCAACCGGAATGGCGACAGGAGAAATCTGGTTTAAAGTGCCGTCGGCGATCAAGTTTGTTCTGACGGGAAAGCCGGGGAAATATGTAAGCGGAAAAGATATTATCATTCACATTATCGGCAAGATCGGAGTGGACGGCGCGCTTTATAAATCAATGGAATTTACAGGTGACGGAATTGGAAATCTGTCTATGGATGATCGTTTTACGATGGCGAATATGGCGATTGAGGCCGGTGCGAAAAACGGTATTTTCCCGGTGGACGATATTACGCTTGCCTATTTACAGGACAGAAGCGAACGCGAGCCGGTTGTATACGAAGCAGACCCCGACGCGGAATACGAAAAGGTTATCGATATCGATCTCGCAAAGATTGTGCCGACCGTCGCCTGTCCGCATCTGCCGGAGAACACGCACCCGGCAAGCGAGCTGCACGATATTAAGGTCGACCAGGTTGTCATCGGCAGCTGCACGAACGGCAGAATGGAAGACATGGAAGCGGCGTACAGCATTTTGAACGGCAAGAAGATTGCGGACGGCATCCGCTGCATCATCATTCCGGGCACGATGCAGATCTACCGCGAGTGCGTGGAGCGCGGCTACGTGACGGCATTTATCGACGCGGGCGCTGTTGTTTCTACCCCGACGTGCGGTCCGTGCCTCGGCGGCTATATGGGCATTCTGGCAGCGGGCGAACGCTGCATCGCCACAACGAACCGCAACTTCGTCGGCCGCATGGGTCATGTGGACAGCGAAGTGTACCTGGCTTCTCCGCACACGGCGGCAGCCAGCGCGCTGACCGGCTACATCACCGAATATAAGGAGGCGTAAGCATGAACACACAGGGCAAGGTTTTCAAATATCCCGATAACGTCGATACGGATGTTATCATTCCCGCACGTTACCTCAACACCCCGAACGCACAGGAGCTTGCGCTCCACTGCATGGAGGATATTGACAAGGCGTTCGTAAAGAAGGTCGAAAAGGGCGACGTCATTGTGGCGGGCTGGAACTTCGGCTGCGGCTCCTCCCGTGAGCACGCACCGCTCGTCATTAAAACCTGCGGCACGGGTTGCGTCATTGCAAAGAGCTTTGCGCGTATTTTCTACCGCAATGCCATCAATATCGGCCTGCCGATTCTCGAGTGCGAGGAAGCGGCGGACGAGATCAACGCAAACGACGAAGTTTCGGTCGATTTTGATACCGGCATCATCACCGACATCACGACCGGCAAGACGTATAAGGCACAGCCGTTCCCGCCGTTCATTCAGAATATCATCAAAGCAGGCGGCTTGCTGAAGTCCCTCAAGGAGGCGGAAAACAAATGACGAAGAACATCGCGGTGATCCGCGGCGACGGCATCGGACCGGAGATCGTAAACGAAGCGCTCCGCGTGCTGGATAAAATTGCAGAGCTGTACGGACACACCTTTCATTATACAGACGTCGATATGGGCGGCTGTGCCATCGATAAGTGGGGCGACCCGCTGCCGCAGGAAATGCTCGATAAGTGCGTAGCTTCCGACAGTGTGCTGCTCGGCGCCGTAGGCGGCGACAAGTGGAACGACGTGCCGGGCCCGAAGCGCCCGGAAAAGGGTCTGCTGCGCCTGCGCGCGGGTATGGGAGTTTACAGCAACAACCGCCCGGCAAAGATCTGGCCGCAGCTCTCTGACGCTTCTCCGCTGAAAAAATCTATTGTCGAAAAGGGCATCGATTTCATCATCGTGCGCGAGCTCATCGGCGGCATCTATTTTGGCGAGCATAAGACCGATGATGCAGACGGCCAGCCGGTCGCGACGGACATTATGAAGTACAGTGAAGCGGAGATCGAGCGCATCGGCCGCATCGGATTCGAGACGGCAAGAAAGCGCAATCACCGTTTGTGCTCCGTAGAAAAGAGCAATGTGCTCGATACGAGCCGCCTTTGGAAGAAGGTCATGCACCGCTTGGCGGAAGAATACACCGACGTGGAGCTGACCGATATGCTCGTCGATAACTGCGCGATGCAGATCGTGAAGAACCCGGCACAGTTCGACGTCATCGTGACGGAGAACATGTTCGGTGACATTCTTTCCGACGAAGCTTCCATGATCACCGGCTCCATCGGCATGATCCCGTCCTCGAGCCTCGGTGCAACGAGCTGCGGCCTGTACGAGCCGATCCACGGCTCTGCACCGGACATTGCGGGTCAGGACCTTGCAAACCCGATCGGCACCATTCTTTCCGCCGCCATGATGCTGCGTTACAGCTTCGATATGGCGAAGGAAGCCGATGCGGTGGAGCATGCGGTTTCCAAGTACCTTGACGCGGGTTACCGTACTGCCGACATTATGGAAGACGGCATGACGAAGGTTGGCTGCAAAAAGTGCGGCGACCTCATCCTTGAATACTTAACGAAGGAGTAATTGAATGCAGCTTACAGGTGCAGATATCCTCATCAGAACTTTAATTGAACAGGGCTGCGACACCGTTTTCGGTTATCCGGGCGGGCAGATCCTGAACGTTTACGACAGTCTTTATAAATATCAGAATGAAATTCGCCACATGCTGACGGCGCACGAGCAGGGCGCTGCCCACGCGGCGGACGGCTACGCAAGAGCGACCGGCAAGGTGGGCGTGGTGATGTCCACCTCCGGCCCGGGCGCAACGAACCTTGTGACCGGTATTGCGACGGCGTACCTCGATTCCATCCCGCTTGTCGCGATTTGCGGCAACGTGCCGACAACACAGATCGGCACGGACAGCTTCCAGGAGATCGACATTACGGGCGTGACGCTGCCCATTACGAAGCACAACTACTTCGTCGGCTCCGTGGAGAATCTGGCGGACACCATCCGCGAGGCGTTTGCGCTTGCGCAGTCCGGCAGACCGGGCCCGGTGCTCATCGATGTGCCGAAGGACGTGCAGACAGCGGTCTGCGACTACGAGCCGCAGGCACCCGTACAGCCCGAAGAACGCCACGCGGCGAAGGACGTGCGCATCAAAGAAGCCGCGGCGCTCATCAATGTCTCGAAGCGCCCGTTCATTTACTTCGGCGGCGGTCTCATCACATCGGAAGCGCAGGAAGAAATGCTGGCGCTCGCCGAGAAGATTGACGCGCCGATCGGCTGCTCCTTGATGGGTCTTTCCGGCATTCCGACCGACCACCCGCGTTTCCTTGGTATGCAGGGCATGCACGGCCACTACGCTTCTTCCATGGCGATGCACGACGCCGACCTCATCATTTCGCTCGGCGTGCGCTTTAACGACCGCGTGACGGGCAACCGCGAGAAGTTTGCGAAGCTTGCGCAGATCATCCATATTGACGTGGACGGCTCCGAGCTCTCGAAAACCGTGAACTCCGCCTGCGGCCTGCGCGGCGACGTGAAGCTGACGCTGCAAAAGCTCATTCCGCTCGTCAACGCAGAGCAGAAGCCCGACTGGGAAAAGGCCGTGAAGGCCTTAAAAGAAACCGAAAACGATTATCTCGATATTCGCCCGGGCCTTACGCCCCGCAACGCGATCATGACGCTGAACAAGCACCTCGGCGAGAATACCGCCGTTGCAACGGACGTCGGCCAGCACCAGATGTGGGCGGCGCAGAACGTGAACTTTAAAAAGCCGCGCCGCTTCATTTCCAGCGGCGGCCTCGGCACCATGGGCTTCGGCCTCGGTGCGGCCATCGGTGCGGCGGTCGGCACAGGCGAGCGCAGCGTGCTCGTCACGGGCGACGGCAGCTTCGGTATGTGTCTCAACGAACTCACCACTGCCGTAACCTACAACGTGCCGGTTGTCATCCTTCTGATGAATAACGGCGTGCTCGGCATGGTGCGTCAGTGGCAGACGCTGTTCTTTAATAAGCACTATTCCAACACGATTCTCGACCGCAAGACTGACTTTGTGGCGCTTGCGCGCGCGTTCGGCGCGGACGGCGAGGCTGTTGATACCGTGGCGGCGCTCGACAAGGCGTTTGAGCACGCGTTCAGCTGCGACGGCCCGTATGTCATCGATTGCAGGATCGATAAGGACGAATTCGTCCTGCCCATGCTCCCGCCGGGCGGCAGCATGGATGATATTATCATGAAGGTGGGTGAATGAGATGAATCGATATACCGTAGCGGTTCTGGTCAATAACCAGTTCGGCGTGCTGAACCGTGTGACGAGCATGTTCAGAAGACGTCAGTTCAACATCATTTCTCTGACCGTCAGCGAAACGGAATCGAACGCGCTTTCCCGCATCACCGTCACGTTTGAGGGCGGCGAGACGCAGAAGCAGCAGCTCGTGAACCAGCTTTATAAGCTGCCGGACGTTTGCTCCATTAAAGAGTTTACCCCGGACACCTCCGTCAGCTGCGAGCTGATGCTCATTAAGCTGAAAAACGATTCCAAAACGCGCAGTGACATCCTTGCCGCGGCGGACGCGTTCGGCGCGAAGACCATGGATTACTCCAAGGATTCCCTGATGCTTTGCCTGACCTCCGAATCGCGAAAAATCGATGAATTCGTCGATTTGATGCGCGACTACGAGATCCTTGAGATCTGCCGCACCGGCAATGTTTCCCTTGAAAAGGGCAGCACGACGATCCGTCAGGCCATCAATTTCTAATTTAGTTTGTCCATTTAAATTAACATACCAATTCATGCACAGAAAGAGGTAATTTATCATGGCAAGAATTTTTTATCAGCAGGATTGCGATCTGCAGAAGCTCGCAGGCAAGACCGTTGCCATCATCGGCTACGGCTCGCAGGGTCACGCACATGCACTGAACCTGAAGGACAGCGGCGTTGACGTTATCGTCGGTCTGTATGAAGGCTCCAAGAGCTGGGCAAAGGCCGAGGCACAGGGCCTCAAGGTCATGACAAGCGCTGAGGCTGCAAAGGCTGCGGACATCATCATGATTCTCATCAACGATGAAAAGCAGGCTGCACTGTACAAAGAGAGCATTGAGCCGAACCTGACCGAGGGCAAGACCCTGGCATTTGCACACGGCTTTAACATTCACTTCGGCTGCATCAAGCCGCCGAAGAACGTCAACGTCATCATGATCGCGCCGAAGGGCCCGGGTCACACGGTCAGAAGCGAGTATCAGGCAGGCAAGGGCGTACCGTGCCTCATCGCGGTCGAGCAGGATGCAACGGGCGACGCTTGGGACATCGGCCTTGCTTATGCACTCGGTATCGGCGGCGCAAGAGCAGGCGTTTTGGAGACCACGTTCCGTACCGAGACCGAGACCGACCTCTTCGGCGAGCAGGCAGTTCTCTGCGGCGGCGTTTGCGCTCTGATGCAGGCCGGCTTCGAGACGCTGGTTGAGGCAGGCTATGACCCGAGAAACGCGTACTTTGAGTGCATCCACGAGATGAAGCTCATCGTTGACCTCATCTACCAGAGCGGCTTTGCCGGCATGAGATACTCCATCTCCAACACGGCAGAGTACGGCGATTACATCACCGGCCCGAAGATCATCACCGAGGAGACGAAGAAGACCATGAAGAAGATCCTGAAGGACATTCAGGACGGCACCTTCGCAAAGGACTTCCTGCTCGACATGTCTTCCGCAGGCGGCCAGGTACACTTCAACGCAATGCGCAAGCTGGCTTCCGAGCATCCGAGCGAGGCTGTGGGCGCGGATATCCGCAAGCTGTACAGCTGGAGCGACGAGGATAAGCTCATCAACAACTGATTTGAACGGAATCTGTTTTAAGGGGATAGCCATAGGGGAGTTTTCCTCTATGGCTTAAACCCTATTTACACACGGCGCGTTTTTCCATGTGGGACGCCGCGCCACAGCCAAAATTTCACGGATCGAGGAAATAAAATGAAAAGTGATTCTCTGAAAATCGGTACGCAGAACGCGCCGCACCGTGCGCTGTACCATGCTCTGGGCCTCACGGAGGAGGAGATCGAACGTCCGCTCGTCGGCATCGTCAGCTCCTATAACGAGATCGTCCCGGGCCACATGAATATCGATAAAATTGTGGACGCCGTAAAGATCGGTGTTGCGATGGCAGGCGGCACGCCGATTGTCTTCCCGGCGATCGCGGTATGCGACGGCATTGCAATGGGCCACACCGGCATGAAGTATTCGCTCGTCACGCGCGACCTCATTGCGGATTCCACCGAAGCCATGGCATTGGCACACGGCTTTGATGCGCTCGTCATGGTGCCGAACTGCGACAAGAACGTGCCGGGTCTTTTGATGGCGGCGGCGCGCCTTAATGTGCCGACGGTGTTCGTCAGCGGCGGTCCGATGCTTGCGGGCCACGTAGACGGTGCAAAAACGAGCTTCTCCTCCATTTCGGAGGCGGTGGGCGAATTCAACGCCGGTAAGATTACCGAAGAAAAGCTGCGCGAATATGAGTGCAAGACCTGCCCGACATGCGGCTCCTGCTCCGGCATGTACACCGCAAACTCCATGAACTGCTTGACTGAAGCCCTCGGCATGGGTCTGCGCGGCAACGGCACCATCCCGGCGGTATACTCCGCACGTATCGAGCTTGCAAAGCACGCAGGCATGGCGGTCATGGATATGCTGAGAAAGAATATTCGCCCGCGTGACATCATGACGAAGGACGCCATTATGAACGCTCTTACGGTCGATATGGCACTCGGCTGCTCTACGAACAGTATGTTGCATCTGCCGGCCATCGCGCACGAGTGCGGCATCGAGATCAACCTCGACATCGCAAACCGGATCAGCGAAAAGACCCCGAACCTGTGCCATCTGGCACCGGCGGGCAGAACGTACATTGAAGAGCTTGACGAAGCGGGCGGCGTGTACGCTGTGATGAATGAGCTGAGCAAAAAGGGTTTGCTGCACACGGACTGCATAACCGTGACCGGCAAGACCGTCGGCGAGAACATCAAGAATTGCGTGAACCTGAACCACGACGTTATCCGTCCCATTGAGAATCCGTACAGTCAGACCGGCGGCATCGCCGTGCTGCGCGGTAATCTTGCGCCGGAGGGCAGCGTTGTAAAGCGCTCTGCCGTTCTGCCGGAGATGCTTGTGCATGAAGGCCCGGCACGCGTGTTTGAGAGCGAGGAGGACGCACAGGCGGCCATCAACGCGGGCAAGATCGTACCGGGCGACGTCGTTGTCATCCGCTATGAGGGTCCGAAGGGCGGCCCCGGTATGCGCGAGATGCTGAACCCGACCTCTGCTATCATGGGCATGGGTCTCGGCAACAGCGTGGCGCTCATCACGGACGGCCGTTTCAGCGGCGCAACGCGCGGCGCGTGCGTTGGCCATGTTTCCCCGGAAGCGGCTTCCGGCGGCCCCATCGGCGTTGTGGAGGAAGGCGACATCATCAGCATCAATATTCCGGAGAACAAAATTGAGCTGAAGGTGGACGAGGCTGTCCTCAATGAACGCATGAAGAACTTTGTGCCGAAGAAGAAAGAGCTTTCCGGCTACCTGAAGCGCTATGCGGCGCTGGTCTCCAGCGGTGCTTCGGGGGCGATTTTGAACTGATGGGTAGTTTACAGGAGTTGAGCATCCGCCTTTCCACGCTGGCGGTGTTCAGAGAATTACAGGAAGATGCGGTTATAAATAGTCTGCGTAAGTATCTCGCAGAGCCGTCCCCGGCGCTGTATGCGTCGTTCGTCTCTGCGCTGTACCGCGCAAACGGCGGCATACTCGGCGCATATGTGCGCGAAATCTGCGAAAACAGCGAAAACGTCTACGTGCAGGCCGTGGGCAAAAAGGAAGAGATCCCCGCTTACCTGCGCGAGGCCGTTTTGGAAGAGCTTAAAACGCTGCAGATGACGGCGGAGCTCACGCCGGAAACGCTGCGCAGCGCGATGGAGTATAGGGGCTTTTTACCCGGCTTTGTCAGCGAAGCGCCGGACATTAGAGCGTGCTACACAGAGCGCACCGAGAACATCGGCAAGTACGGCTACGGCATTTACGCCAAAAACCGTATGTTCTACCTTGGCGAGAATGCCGAGATCGTGCCGGTCAGCAACCCGGACAAGACGGAGCTTTACGACCTTGTGGATTACGCCCGCGAGCGCCAGATCATCATCGATAACACAAAGGCGCTGCTTGAGGGTAAACCCGCAGCGAACATTTTGCTGACGGGCGACGCCGGTACGGGTAAATCGTCTACGGTGAAAGCCGTCGTCAATGCGCTGTGGCGCGAGGGTTTGCGTATCATCGAGGTGCGCAAGGATCAGTTACAGTCGATCCCGAAAATTCTCGATGAGCTTTCTGCGAACCCGCTGAAGTTTATTCTGTTCATCGACGACCTTTCGTTCCTCAAGGACGACGATAACTTCAATGCACTGAAAGCGGTGCTGGAGGGCTCCGTTACGGCGAAGTCGCAGAACGTGGCAATCTACGCGACGAGTAATCGCCGCCATATCATCAAGGAGAAGTTCTCCGACCGTGAGGGCGATGACATTCACCGCAACGATACGATGCAGGAGCTTGCATCGCTTTCCGAGCGCTTCGGCATCCACGTGACGTTCAGCAAGCCGAACAAGGACACGTTCCTGCACATCGTGCGCCACCTTGCGGAGGAAAACGGCATCGATATGCCGACGCAGGAGCTGGAGCTGCTCGCCGAGCGCTTTGCGCTGGAGCGTGGCAACCGCTCCGCGAGACTCGCCCGTCAGTTCATCGACGGACTGCTTTCCAAGGCGGAATAAAAACCTTATACAGTAGACTGTTTTTGAAGCGGCACCTTTGCGGCTAAAACACGAAACGAAAAATGCTCCCGGTTTTTAGCTGGTTGCTCATAAAAAAATGAATCCGACCTATGGCTGCAATCAAAGGTCGGATTCTTTTTTTATGTTAGGGCTGGAATATCCATGGCTCCCTCTGACGCGGGAGGCTTGGATGCAGTGCAAAATCGCACATTACCGCACTACACCGAATGGTGTATAGAAGTGCGCCCTTACTGTTTGACAAATTGGAATTGATTTTCCTTTTTATTTCTTAGTATCAATCCAAATGAAAACTCTCTCGTCAGTTCTTTCAGTAACAACACCTCCGTTTGCTATTGCCACAGCTTGAGATGCTATGTTATCTAAAAGAATGGTTACTAACACTTTATCTATTCCCATTTCTTTCGCTTCATTAAGCAATAATCTCAGCAGTTCTTTTCCATATCCTTTTCCACGAAACGCTGGTGCAATTCCGTACCCGATATTTCCTCCTGCTTTTCTCAGTGCCTCAGTCAAAAAATGTCTGACAGAACCAAATCCAACCGGAATACCATCAGCATATAGCCAAAAAGTTGTAGAAGGCACTTTCCAACCATCTACAATCCCTTCTTGCTCAGAATCCCTCTGTTTTACAATCAGCCATTCTTTATACTCATCAAATGTTAATCCGTTGGCTTTGTTAATTAATCCATTTTCTTCAGCAGGGATCTCTTGCAGCATTGTGTAAATATCTAAGCCATCATCAACTGACAATCTTCTTAATTCCAACATTATTTTCAATTCTCCTTAATCAAATAAACTCAAGTTTATCAGTCTGTTTAATCATATCATATGGCTTCAATGTACGGCAAGAACAATCCCGGCAGACATTACTGCCGGGACTGATGCTGTTTTATGGACATCTACATTTATGCCGGGAGCGTTTTTGTGTATACAGGTAAATTTGATTTTACAAATTGCTGTGGCGGCGGTTTGAACCCGGTTGCAGGGTACTGCCGAGGCTGGTGATGCAAAGGAGTGTTGCGATGAGGAACACGCCGGGAATGACGATAATCCACCACGCGTTTGTGAGCAGAGCCTTTTTGCCGACAGAAACGCGTTACGCTTCGTATTCGCCGCGAATGTCTTCTTCCGGGGCGGGAATGGGGTAGTCGCCCGTAAAGCATCCCGTGCAGATGCCGAGACCGTTCACCATTTCCGGCAGACGCTCTAAACGTAAATAGCCGAGCGTATCTGCGCCGATCTCCTTGCAGATCTCATCGACCGTGTGATTATAGGCGATAAGCTGGTGGCGCTCCGGCACATCGATGCCGAAGTAACACGGCCACAGGAACGGGGGCGAGCTGATGCGCATGTGCACCTCTTTTGCGCCGGCGTCTTTCAGCATGTTCACAATCTGGTCGCTCGTCGTGCCGCGCACGATGGAGTCATCGATGAGGATGACGCGCT
>OLOI01002927.1_pt1 | contig 11275 bp, 12 predicted proteins | sample 1672131 | NCBI WGS metagenome assembly OLOI01 (sample SAMEA3136651, study PRJEB25190) | human gut metagenome | reverse complement strand
GCTATAGTTTATGTGGTTGCGTCTAAGTGGATACAACAATGCACATCAGCGACTTTAGTACAAAATCCCGGTGACTTGGTTTTGTCCGTTTTAAACTTATTACCCAAAACATTAATCATTATCGCTTGTTGCAGAATAATGAAGAAGCCGCCTAAAGTGCTAACATCATTATTTGACGGAGGTTAATAATATGAGAAAAATTAAAATCACAAAACAACAAACAATAAATCCTAAAGCCGTATATATGGGGCTGTCCATAGCACAGATTGTTATTATGTGTATAGGAATCGGCTGTGCGCTTGGCACATTAGGACTGCTTTATTTTGTTTTGAAGTTGGATATTAATTTCACTATGACTATCGTGTTTATTGAACTCGTTGCCGCAGCAGGTATGTCAATAATAAGAATTAACGGAATGAATCTTTTCAAGTTTATTCGAGTAGCTTTTCAAGCACCGATATACAGAGCATATAAATCGAAAGGAGCATTGGATACTTATGAAACAGAAACAGAAACAAAGGAAAAGTAAAATAGTATTTGTTAACGAACAAAAAAAAGAAGTTAATTTTGCCAAATCAAAGAAAATACCCGAATCTTCCCAAGATACAATTCCTTTTGACGAAGTGTATGAAAACGGTATTTTCCGCCGTGGCGAGGTCTTTATTCTTATGTTCAAAATTGAAAACACAGATTATAAAATAATGCGTGAGAACGAAAAAGATGTATTCTACGAGAAATATCAACATTATCTCAACACCTTGCCTCAAGACATTCGTTATCAGGAACTAATAATGAATTATCCTATTGACCGAAGCTCATTGATTGAAACATTAGTACCGCAAAATAACAATTCACACTGTCACCCTGATGTATACAATGATTTTTGCGATGTAATGTATAAGGTTATCGACACGTCGGCAGAAAAATCCTGTGAACAGGTAATTATCAGCGCAATTTCATTTAAACCCAAGACGAAACTTGATGATGTAAATATATTGTTTAAGTATTTTAAAGGTATTCAAGACCAAGCTCTTAATATTCCTGTTAAAATCACACAGCTTATGCCCGAACAAAGCTTTGAATATCTGCACAAACTGTGCCATATGTCTGATGGCGAAAGCTTTTTGCTCCCGACAAACTTTTTACAGACCGATGTTAATCTTAAAGATTATATTGCTCCATCAAGCTTTAAATTTCGCAATAAAGTTATCGAGTTAGGTTCGTCATATTCCTGCGTAATGTTTGTTAAAAGGTATTCTCACGAATGTGATGATGAATTTATAACAGATATTTTGGACAATACCTACAATATTGCAGTCAGCAAGCATCTCAAAAGAATTGAGAAAACTGAAAGTCTTAAAATTCTTAAACGACAGATGGAAGATTTAGAAGGCAGACTTGAGAAGCGCAGAGAGCTTAACCATAAGCGTGGTGGCTCATTCATTCCGTATGGACTTAGAAATCGTGAGAAAGAACTCACAGAATTACAGGAAAAACTTGGAAGTTCTAACTGCGACTTATTTTCTTTTGCAACGTACATATATGTATCGGCAAAATCAGAAAAAGAACTGCAAGATTTAGTTGAATATATCAAATTAACAGCTTCCAGACATCAGGTAGTAGTTGATATATTAACAGGTGCATCTATGCAAGAAGAGGGATGGAAAACAGTATTACCGTTTGCAAATCCATCAACTACTAAAGACGGTTCATACATAGGACAACCTTTTTATTTGCCAACAGATGAAGTTGCAAATTTCATTCCCTTTTCTTATTTGAATATTATCAATCCTACGGGTATCGGTTATGGTCTTAACAGCATAACAAATACGCCTATTATTATTGACCGCTCTGAGGCTATGAACGGCAACGGCTTTACACTCGGAACGTCGGGTTCAGGCAAATCAATGTTTACCAAAGCCGAATTTTTTTCTGCAATGATGAAATACACTAATGACGAATTCTTTATTATTGACCCCGAAAATGAATACCGTGCATTAGCAGAAGCTACAGGAAAAGTACCGCTCAAGCCGTTTGATGCCGAAATAATTAAACTCTCGCCAAACACAAATACATATGTAAATATTTTTGACACTGACTTATCTTATTCTGAGGATGGCTCATCTGCCGTAACTATGAAGTCAGACTTTATTATGACATTTTGTGAAGTAGCTAAGGGATTTTCTCTGACCGCAACGGAACGGTCCGTTATAGACAGATGCGTAAAGCTCGTTTATAAAGAATACATCAAGACAAACGACAAATCCAAAACACCTACACTGCCGCAGTTCTATGATACACTCAAGCAACAGCCTGAAAAAGAAGCGGAAGATATTGCTTTGTCACTTGAACTATTTGTAAGTGGTTCATTTAACATATTTTCTCACCCTACCAATGTTAAATACCACAAAAATATTATAATCTGGGATATTTTTGAATTGGGCGAACAATTAAAAACAGTAGGTTTACTCGTTCTTCTTGAAACACTTTGGCAGAGAGTAATCGAAAATAAGCACAAAGGTATCCGTACTTGGGTTTGGACAGACGAATTTTCAATAATGTTCAACGATAATGCCTCCGAGGTTTTCCGTACGGGTGAATTTTTCGAGAAAATCTACAAAAGAATCAGAAAACACGGCGGTATAGCATCCGGTGCAACTCAAAATATATCAGAGGTTATTCAGTCGAAGCAAGCTATGACTATGCTGCAAAATTCAGAATTTCTCGTTCTGTTGGCTCAAAAAGACAAAGATTTGTCCGTCCTTAAGCAAATGCTCAATTTATCGGACGCTCAGGCTAAATACATTGACACAGATGAGCCGGGTAAAGGACTTATTAAACTCGGAAAAAGAATTATTCCGTTTGAGAATAAAATACCAAAGTCATCTTTGATGTATAAAATCTGCTCTACAAAATTCAAAGAAACAACTTAAAACAGACGAGGTGATTTAATGAACGCATTAATCGTTTCACCAAAATCAGATGTCAAGGTTTATGAAAGTATTCTAAAGACGACACCTAATCCCAATGTATTGGGTGCCGTCACAACTGTTAAAACAGATTTCATAAATGACCTAAAAAACAAATGGAATCCACATATCGTTTTAATTGATACTGCCGTTTCTTATAAAAATATAAATATTACAGAAGTGATATTCAATATCAAAAAATTCTACCCATATATTAAGGTTATAGTTTTAACTGAGGAGAATGACAGTGTTGATTATCCTGCGTCTTACGCAATTATTCGAGGCGATATTACCAATCTTCAGCTTAAGGATATAATAAATACCACAATCCATAAGTCAAATTCAGATAAATTTGAAGATAAAGACGGTTCGGGTATTACAAGAAAGCTATACCCTCAAAATATAACGGAAGAACTGCCGACTGATGAAGTGGACAATTTGTCCACTCAACTGCATATAAAAATTCCTGATATAAAGAAAAGGAAAAAGCACAGATACAATAAAAAGAAAATATGTATTGTATGCGCAGCTGCATCAGTTGTTGTTTTACTTGCTGTAATTATATTTATGCTTAAAATTAATACTCCTAAAAATGATATAGCTGCCGTCGAAGAAATTTTTACAACAACAATATCGGATTTTATGTATGATGAAAAACCGACAGATGCAGAAACTGATATAACAGTTAGCGAAGATTTTACTGCTGCTTCAGCTAATACAACAGAAGAACCTCCTACGACTGTCAAAAATGAAAGTACAAAACCGACAAAACCTGAAATTTCTTCATCGTCTGACAGCTCGTCTAAAACAAGCAATGACAACAAAAGCAGTTCATCGGAAAACAGATCTGCTGACAGTAGAACAAATAACGACAATTACTCCTCAAGCGAAAAATCTGAAGAAGTAAATAATAACCCCTCTCCCGATTCAAAATCATATTCAAATTCTGCTGTTATTTCTTACGGTGATAATGACCGATACAACAATAACAACAGTAATGAGGTAAGCTCCGTTAAGTTATCGTATAATTCTAAAACAATGTATGTCGGAGATACTTTAACTTTAACGGCAACGGTTGTTCCCTCCACAGCAAGCTATTCACTATCATGGTCAACAAGCAATTCATCTGTTGTAACTGTTAATAACGGATACCTTGTTGCAAAATCTCCGGGTACAGCAACTGTATATTGTCGAGCATCTGATAAATCAGCAACTTGCTCTATTACTGTTAAGAATGCACCTGCAATTCAACAAAGCCAAACCGATAATGTATATTTGTCCGTAACAAGCAAAACTTTGAGCGTTGGACAAAGCTATACCTTAACATTACAAAATTGCAGTAATGCCACATTTTCGGTCAATGACCCCTCGATTGTTGTTATAAGCAATAGAGGAAGTAATTTTGTTGTTCTGAGGGCAATAAAAAAAGGAACTACCACTATTGTTGCACAAAACAGTACAACAGGGAAATCGTACCGTTGCACAATTACAGTAAAATAACAAATCTAACAATGTCCTCCGCTTCTAAAGCGGCGGACATTGTTTAAAAATCAGTGGGGGGAGTTACAATCCCTCACTGATTTTGCAGCACTGAGTGCTGCTTGCTTTGATAAAAGCATAACTTTGAAAAAGGATGGATTAAATTATGGTAATATGTTATAGCAATAGAGATAGAAACAACCGCTTTACAACTGAATATGATAACATAGCGGTATTTCAGGAAGAAAATCCTTATGCCAGTATTTGGTTTGCATTTAATGAAAAAGATGATGTATCAAAAGCAAATATAGTCAATGAAAAATGTCCGCTTTGCGGCGGCTACATACGAGCAGGCAGAACTAATTATTATTGTTCCGAGTTTAAAAATGGGTGTAAGCTCAGTATCCCTTATGCTATATGCGGAAAAAAGCTCAGTCAATCTCAGCTTAAAATGCTTATCGCATCCAAAAGAACAAATGTTATTAAAGGCTTTACAAGCAAGTCGGGCGGCAACTTTGACGCAGCATTAAAAATAAACGATGACGGCAAAGTAGAATTCGTATTCGATAATAATAAGAGGACGAAAAAATGACTGCATTTATGTGTTCTTTATTTTATGTATACACAATATTTGCAGTAAATTATTATCGCAGAGAAATCAATTACAGGATTAATGAGGAATATCACAACAATATAAAAATAAAAGCACCGTTTTCGTTAAGAAACTCGGTGCTTTTATCTTTTATAGCAGTTATTTTAAATATCATTTTACAGGTAATTTACGGTAGTGAAACATCTGTATTAATTAATGCAATTCCCATATGCGTATTTATGCTGCGGCTCAGAAGATATGAAAAAATCATAATTAAAATGGATAAGAAGGAGTGAAAGAAATGAAATACTATCCCAAATCTAACACCTACAGCTTTTCTGCTGAAGAAAAGGCAGAAGCTCACAATATTTCCGTGATTGATTATTTGCAAAGAAACTACGGACTAAATTTTAAAAAAGTCCACGGCGGTTACCGATGCGAACAACACAACAGCTTGTTTGTACACAATGATGAAAAGAGTTGGTATTGGAACTCTCAAGGCTATGGAGGCGGCGATGTTATATCATTCGTGCAAAAATATGATAACAAGAGCTATGCCGAAGCATTAGTGCAAATTTTAAATCCGTCTTCGCCAAACGAGCAAAGAACATATACCAAAGCGCCTGAAAATATTCCCGAACCACAAGAGCGTGAGCTGATATTGCCGCCCAAAAAGAACGGTAAATACAGCTGCGCTTTTGCTTATTTAACAAAGACTCGTAATATTGATGCAAATATTGTTGCTTTGCTTTTTAAAAAAAAGTTTATCTACGAGGATACACATAACAATGTTGTTTTCGTTGGATATAATAAAGATGGCTTTCCTGCTTATGCAAGTTTAAGAAGCACTAACACAAACCACAGGTTCAGAAGGGATGCCGTTGGTTCGGATAAAAGCAACGGTTTTTTCATAAACGGATATGATAAAACAAAAGTATATGTTTTTGAAGCTCCAATCGACCTACTCAGTCACGCTACTATGAAGAATTTAGAAGGTAATAACGGCAGAGCTTGGCTTAATTCAACGAGAATATCTCTCGGCGGAGTATCGGATAATGCACTTGAGCGTTATCTGAATGAGCATTCCGATGTAAAAAAAATTTGTTTCTGCCTTGACAATGATTCTGCAGGCATTGAAGCAACGAATAAATATATGATGAAATATTCCGAATTGGGTTATGAGATAAGCTCCGAACCACCCGTGACTAAGGATTATAACGAGGATTTGCAGTCTATGATGAAGAATACAAAACACCTTGCAAATATCAAAAGATAAATTTCAGGAAGGACTTAATATATGTGGAATTTTATTGTGCAATGCAAAACAAGAAAAAAATATAAGATTTTATTGCAGCCGATTGAATATTATTCGAGCAAATATAAAGTAAAATTTCCAAATCGTCCCTCAAAAATTACTGAAGATGGAATTAAAAAGTGCCTTCTGCCTGTTCTTGATGAAATTCATTTTGTACTAAAACCAAATGTTTCAGAAAGCAAAAATCTGATAAAGTACTTACTTGAAAATCAGCCTGAAGCTAATCGAACAAATAATACTAAGCTCAAATGCAAAAATTTATCTGGTCTTTATTACTGCGGACAAATATCACAATCCAAAGAAGTAGCACTGTTGGAGTATGCTAAATGTGGATTTCAACAAAATGAGGATTATTTTTTTATTATCAGTTGTCTGATAAAACTTCAAAACGAGCTTAATTATCCTAATACAGATACAGACTTTGAGGATTTTCCCGAACATCTGTTGGCTACATACAATATTTTATGCTATTATTATATGACAAGAAAGAATATTAAAAATATTGATATAATATGTGTATCGTTATATCAAATAGCACAAGAATACTTGAGGGCAAAAGATGAAAATTTTCAAACAAGTAAAAACAGCTAATGAAAAGCGATTAGAAAGCGTCCTTTCTGAAGTTGAAATGCTTGCCAAAGGTCACGACATTAGAAATCATAAAGCGATATTCTATATTGTAAAAATATATACAGATTATTTAAATATCAGCCAAAACAAGAAACTACTTCAACACGATGCGCCATTTAATGCTTTTATTGATGATGATATACTGTTCAATGAAAACGTGTATGTTAAATATAACAAATCAAATATATTAGAGTTAGGAAAAATTTCGATAATTTCTAACGTTTGGAATAGTGATAGGCAAATAGATACTTTAGCTGATATTGGTGACTGTGAAAATCCTTGGAAAGAAGATATTTCTAACCATTTGTATAAATTATTTCTGCCTTTAGGAATAGTTGCTGTGGAAAACGGAAAACATTCAACTAATTGCGGCATTATTAAATCAACAGGATATATAAAGCTTGCACCTAAAAAGTCAAATGTTGAAATATACGATATTTCTCATATGTTTGAAAAAGTATATTTTGACGGAAATAAATATCTTAATAAAAAATCAGGTAAATCTATTTGTAAAACTAAGTTTGAGTACGGCTGCTTGTTTGAAATAGGAAGAATAATTAACAATTACGATATATCATTTTTTAATTTATTTACTTGACAATTTTTAATTAATACAACTTAAAGCTGTATTTGCATTATGCAGATACAGCGTTTTTATTTTGAAGGAAGTGAGTTACAATGAAATGCAGACACAATGAACTGTTTAAGCTGCCAAATAATATTTTTCATACAGGACTTAACGCAACGGAGCTTACCGTACTTGCTGCTATTTACAGTCTTAAAAGTCATTGTATCTGTAATGGTAAAAAGTTTATAAAGGTTAATCAGAAGTCTATAGCGTCAATATGTGGCTTCAAGACTGCGGTAACTGTAAGCAGAGCAGTAGATAAGCTCTGCAGAATGGGTTTTATTGAACGCATCGACCGTTACTATGTTGACGTACACAAGTTGGGAGCTTATGTATACACACTTCCTATTGTAAAATGCAATTTTTTCTTTGTCAGCCGACGTGTATTTAAATTCAAATTGACTACTGCACAAATCAGACTTTATTTATTCTGCTGCAAATGCGCTGCAAGCCATTCTAAGCAATTTTGGAACAGCTACAATGATATTAGTCAGCAGTTACATATAAAGCGTTCTGCGGCAATTAAAACGATGTCAGAGCTTATTGAAAAAGGTCTTATTAAACGCTACAAAGTAAGAAAAAAGGACAGAAGCTATTCGGACAATCATTATAGAATAATTGAATTAAAGCCGTCTAAAATCAAAATTAGGCGCAAAAAAAGAAGATGCCGTTTTGCCCCGAGCATCTTCTTAAGAAAAAAAATAAAATTATTTTACGAGAATATAATAAATCTAAAAGTAATAAATGTCAATACTTATTTTGAATTTTCTCGTATTTATTTTTTTGATTTAAGGGGTAGTCCAAAAATATTCAGGTCATTGTATAGTACCCACTTTTATTCCATCAGAGGAAAGAATAAGATAAAACTATACTTAAAGTATAGATGTAACTTAACAATTTATGAGTTAGGGCATTAATCAGACAAAAGAGTACATATATGCCATTCCGACATTTCAAATCATAAAATTTAATTTTAAGGAAAAACTGCGCTCTTCCCCATCATTCACATTTCATATACAAAATCCGTCTTTCTTTATCTGTTGGAAAATACCGTATTGACCGCAAAGCATCATTTTGGCCCAAGAGCTACTGCTAAAAAACGGCTTATTTATGCGAATTTTAATAGATAAAAAATAGGGAATTTTTGAAAAAAAGGAGTATATTTTTATGAGAATAATTAAATTTAATAAGCACATTAAAAGATTATTAATTCTCTTGTATGGAATACAATATTCTAATCTGTATAAAGTATCTCTGGATATAATATCTGATTTGAATTTTCAGGATTTACTATATGAAGATGATTTTGGCGTATATAAAAAAGAGAATGTTAAAATTCCTCATAAATATAAAAAAGCATATAAAAGATACAAAAGGTATCGTGAAGAATTAATTTATGCAAAATATTATAAATTTAATATTTTTGTTAAATTCGGACTTTGCAAACAATATTACTTGTATGAGAATACTGCAAATCTATCAATTTCTGACAAAATAGAAGTTGAAAAGCTTTTAAGCAAAGGTTGATAAATTTTAAAAATAAAGATGGACAATTTCTCCACTTTCCTTATATTATATTTTTATTTGACATATAAAATAAAAATCGTATAATTATATTATCACATTCATTTACAGGTGAGAAAGTATGGAAAATAAATTCAATATGTCCGTACAGGACAATATACAACTTGCTAAACGAAATATTATTGATATAATTTGGAAAAGTGCAAGACTTGAGGGTTTAAATGTTACATTTCCCGATACAGAAGCTGTATATAACGGATTGATTGTATCTGATATGAAAGTTGATGAGGTTATCGCAATTAATAACCTTAAACACGCCTGGCAATTCGTTTTGGATACAATTTACTACCCTATTGATTATCCGTATATTTGTAAAATCAATCAGTATGTGGGATATAACCTCATTGATAATGCCGGCTTTACAAGGAATTATCCTGTATCAATAGGAGGAACTTCATGGAAACCCGATATGCCGATTGAAAGCATCATTAAAGAAGAACTTACAGATATTTTATCAGTCAATAATTCCACAGACAGAGCTGTGACACTTATGCTTTATCTTATGAGAAAACAAGCGTTCTGCGACGGAAACAAACGCACAAGTATGATAGCTGCCAATCAAGTTATGATTTCAAACGGTGTAGGAATAATATCCGTTCCCATAGAACTGCAACGAGAATTTTCCAAATTGCTGGTGAACTTTTACGAAACAAACGATATGACAAAAATCAAATCTTTTATTTATAACTCTTGTATTGACGGAATACCGGTAGCTATAGAAAAGGAAAACTGCTATAATCCAAATGATGATTATTATATTAAAGTCACTGATAAAGAAGCCGACCTTTTGAAAAATAAAGGAATACCTTTTGATGGCAGAATTATCCCCAACACGGTAAATGTTATTCGAATTAATGTAAAAGATAAAGAAATCACCGAGCAAACTCTTAATAATATTCGCAATAAAAATTATATTAAATAACAGTATTTTAGGCAGAATAAAAGCCTTGTTCCATATAGCGGAGCAAGGCTTTATTTTATTATGTGGACAAATTGTCCATTTTATAGGTGTTTTGACTTATTTCTAAATTTTTCAAGTAATTGAGTCACATTTTCCTTTAGTTCGCTTGAAATTTTAATTACACTCAAGCCCTTTTCAGAAATTTTTCCCTCAAAAGGAACAGCCTCAGAATGAAGCAGCTCTGCCTCCTTTTTTGATACTTCAATATAGAACACATCTTCTTTAGTAGTATCAGATAAAGACTTTCTAACTTTATTCTTTACGCTCCAAGTCTTTACGGTTTGCTCTTTGAGGAATTGTTCAAAACCGCTTATCTTCTCTGTTTTATCAAAGACTGCAAGTGCTAAATAATAATCCCTTTTATCTTCTGAATATATAACTATAGGAGGATGATTGTGAGTAATAAGATAATAATTCATCAGGGTTCGCCCTAAGCGACCGTTGCCATCAGCAAAAGGATGAATACTCTCAAATGACAAATGCAGGTATGAAGCTACTGTAAGGGGATTTGCACCCTCATTATCGTATACCTCGTTAAGAACAAATTGAATTTCGCTCTCAACCTCATCGGCGGCAACACCTACATCGTCCCCAACAATATAATCGTGTATTTTGTAAGTTCCCGGTCGCTCGCTCTTATCATATCTCTTTTGGTCATAACAACCACGCATAAGCTTATAATGAATTTCTTTAATAAGCTCCTGCGTTAAAGGCTGTTTAGCAATAATTTTATCTTTCAGGTATTCATAACATATACGCTGATTGTCAATTTCATATATGGTTCTAAGGTCACCCGTAAAGGAACTGAGCTTGCCGTTTTCAAAAATTTCTCTTGTATCGTGATAAGTAGTTTCAGGATTTTCAATGTGATTACTGTTATATGCAAATAATATTCTAAAGTTATCAAGATATACATTTAAATCATCAACTGTATTAATTTGATAGCCTTGCCATTTTTTTAAAATCTCATTATATCCGTTCATAATATCACCAAATCTATTATATCATACTTTTTATGTAATTAAACATTAATTTTTTGCTGATATAGAATCTCTGTAAGGTAATAAAAAACAGCCTAAAAACCCTTTTTAATATAATATAAATAGTAAAAAATTTC
>OLOI01002925.1_pt1 | contig 11283 bp, 8 predicted proteins | sample 1672131 | NCBI WGS metagenome assembly OLOI01 (sample SAMEA3136651, study PRJEB25190) | human gut metagenome | reverse complement strand
GTACCGTGGGCGCCAACAAGAACTCCATCAAGATCATCGGCCACGCAACGGATCTGTACTGCCAGGCCTATTTCGTCTATGACTCCAAGAAGTCCGGCGGCCTGACCCAGAGCCACCTGCGTTTCGGCAAGAGCCCCATCCGTTCCCCCTATCTGATTCAGTCTGCTGACTTTGTGGCATGTCACAATCCTTCTTATGTCCACAAGTATGACATGGTGAAGAACCTGAAGGAAGGCGGCGTGTTCCTGCTGAACTGCGCATGGGATATGGAAGGTCTGGAGAAGAACCTGCCCGCTTCCATGAAACGCGCTCTGGCTGAGAAGAAGGCCCGCTTCTACACCATCGACGCCATCAAGATCGCCCGCGGTCTGGGTCTGGGCAACCGCACCAACACCATCCTGCAGGCAGCCTTCTTCAAGCTGGCCAATGTGATTCCGCTGGAGCAGGCCGTTACCGAGATGAAGGATGCCATCTACAAGACCTATTACAAGAAGAAGGGTCAGGCCGTGGTGGACATGAACAATGCCTCTATCGAGCACGGCATCAACGAGCTCAACGAGATCACCATCCCCGCTGCATGGCTGCAGGCCAAGGATGAGCCTGTGGAGCGTAAGGCCCCCGACTTCATCCGCGAGGTTGTGGATGTGATGAATCGCCAGGAGGGCGACAGCCTGCCGGTTTCCGTCATGAAGAAGTACGGTCTGGAGGACGGTACCTGGCATGCCGGTTCCACCAAGTATGAAAAGCGCGGCGCTGCCGTGGATGTGCCCCAGTGGGATGTGACCAAGTGCATTCAGTGCAACCAGTGCTCTCTGGTGTGCCCCCACGCTGCCATCCGTCCCGTGCTGCTGGACGAGGCTGAGGCGCAGAATGCTCCTGACGGCTTCGAGACCAAGAAGGCGACCGGCCCGGATCTGGGCAAGTATCAGTATCGCATGCAGGTTTCTCCCTATGACTGCACCGGCTGCGGTAGCTGCGTGAACATCTGCCCCGCCAAGGAGAAGGCCCTGACCATGCAGCCGCTGGAAAGCCAGCTGAATCAGGCCGAAAACTGGGAGTATGCCGTGGAGACCGTCACCGTGAAGAAGGACGCTGTCAGCGACAAGACCGTGAAGGCTTCCCAGTTCGCAAAGCCCTACTTCGAGTTCTCCGGCGCCTGCGCAGGCTGCGGCGAGACTCCCTATATCAAGCTGGTTACGCAGCTGTTCGGCGATCATATGTACATCACCAATGCTTCCGGCTGCTCCTCTGCATACGGCGGCTCTACCCCCAGCTCCCCCTACTGCACCGACTGCAAGGGCTGCGGCCCCGCTTGGGCAATGAGCCTGTTCGAGGATAACGCCGAGTATGCCTACGGTTACCTGCTGGGTCAGGATGCCATCAAGCATCAGCTGAAGGCTGCTGCCCAGACGCTGGCCGACAAGGGCGTTGCCACTGAGGCATGCAAGAATTACCTCGACAAGGCCGAGAGCGCTGCCGAGTCCCGCGTGGCCAGCGACGAGCTGCTGGCGGCTGTGGCCGGTGACAAGAGTGCCGAGGCAGAGTTCATCCGCAAGAATAAGGAGTTCCTGACCAAGAAGAGCGTCTGGGCCTTCGGCGGCGACGGCTGGGCCTACGACATCGGCTACGGCGGTCTGGACCATGTTCTGGCCTCCGGCAAGGACATCAATGTTCTGGTTCTGGATACCGAGGTGTACTCCAACACCGGCGGACAGTCCTCCAAGGCTACTGCGGCTGCGGCTATCGCCAAGTTCTCCGCCGGCGGCAAGGTTACCAAGAAGAAGGATCTGGGCATGATGGCCATGAGCTATGGCTATGTGTATGTGGCTCAGGTTGCCATGGGCGCCGATCCCGCACAGACCCTGAAGGCTATCCGCGAGGCTGAGGCTTACGACGGCCCCTCCATCGTTATCTGCTACTGCCCCTGCATCGAGCACGGCATGAAGGCCAGCATGGGCCTGAGCCAGATCGAGGAGAAGAAGGCTGTGGAGGCCGGTTACTGGCACCTGTATCGTTACGATCCGCGCCTGAAGGCGGAGGGCAAGAATCCCTTCCAGCTGGATTCCAAGGCACCTACCGGTGACTTCCAGCAGTTCCTGATGGGCGAAAACCGTTATGCATCCCTGAAGCTGTCCTTCCCCGAGAAGGCTGAGGCCCTGTATGCCAAGGCTGCCAACGACGCCAAGGAGCGTTACGAGGGTTATGTGAAGCTGTCTAAGGAATAAGAGATCAATTCAGGAGGTATATCCCAATGATGACTGCAAAGGAGTACATCGACTCCCTGCGTAAGCTGAACACCCGTGTGTACATGTTCGGTGAAAAGATTGATAACTGGGTGGATCACCCCATGATTCGTCCCAGCATCAACTGCGTGGCTATGACCTACGCACTGGCCCAGAACCCGGAGTATGAGGATCTGATGACCGCTACTTCCAGCCTGACTGGCCACAAGATCAACCGCTTTACCCACCTGCACCAGTCCGCGGACGATCTGGTGAAGAAGGTGAAGATGCAGCGCCTGCTGGGCCAGAAGACGGCCAGCTGCTTCCAGCGCTGCGTGGGTATGGACGCGTTCAACGCCGTGTTCTCCTCTACCTACGAGATTGACGAGAAGTACGGCACCAACTATCACGAGAACTTCAAGAAGTTCCTGATTATGGTGCAGGACAATGACCTGACGGTGGACGGCGCCATGACTGACCCCAAGGGTGACCGGAGCAAGGCTCCCCACGATCAGACTGATCCGGACATGTTTGTTCATGTGGTGGAGCAGCGCCCCGACGGCATCGTGGTCTGCGGCGCCAAGTGCCACCAGACCGGCTCCATCAACAGCCACTGGCACATCTTTATGCCCACCATCTCCATGGGTGAGGCAGACAAGGACTACGCTGTGTGCTTTGCCTGCCCCACGGACGCCGAGGGCCTGTACATGATCTACGGCCGCCAGTCCTGCGACACCCGCAAGATTGAAGAGTACAACGACATCGACGTTGGCAACAAGGTATACGGCGGCCACGAAGTTCTCGTTATCTTCGACCGTGTATTCGTTCCGAACGACCGCATCTTCCTGAACGGCGAAGTTAAGTTTGCCGGCATGATTGTAGAGCGTTTCGCAGGCTATCACCGCCAGTCTTACGGCGGCTGCAAGGTCGGCGTAGGCGACGTTCTGATCGGCGCTACCGCTCTGGCTGGCGAGATGGCTGGCTCCTCCAAGGCTTCCCACGTTAAGGACAAGCTGATCGAGATGACCCACCTGAACGAGACCCTGTACTGCTGCGGTATCGCTTGCTCCTCTCAGGGCACCAAGACCAAGGCAGGCAACTACCTGATCGACCTGCTGCTGGCCAACGTCTGCAAGCAGAACGTTACCCGCTTCCCATACGAGATCGCTCGTCTGGCACAGGATCTGGCAGGCGGCCTGATGGTAACCCAGCCGTCCGAGGCTGATTACCGCAACCCGGAGCTCAAGCCGTACATCGAGAAGTACCTCAAGGGCGTTGCTTCCGTTCCGACCGAGGATCGTATGCGTCTGCTGCGCCTGATCGAGAACATGACCATGGGTACTGCAGCTGTCGGCTATCTGCCGGAGTCCATGCACGGTGCAGGCTCGCCGCAGGCTCAGCGCATCATGATTGCCCGTCAGTCCAACCTTGAAATGAAGAAGGAACTGGCAAAGAAGATTGCTCGCATCAAGTAATCTCTGAGCAAACTATAGGCACTCATGGAGCACCCGTGAGTGCCTGTGTTTGCGTTATACCATACTGTTCCCATATGGAAACATCTTGAAAGGGGTTGTGCGCCTTGCTGCGCTGCACGGTAAAATTCTGCGGCGGCTGCAATCCGCGCTATGAGCGCGGAGACGCCTACAAGGCAATTTGCGCTGCCCTGCAGGACACCGCCTCATTCTCCTATCCGGAGGACGGTGTTCCTTATGACGTACTGCTGATCCTGCGCGGCTGCACCGGCTGCCCGTATCTCTATGAGGAGATCGAGGCCGCGCACCGTGTTGTTGTTGCCGCAGCGGATGAGATTCCGCAGGCGATAGATAGAATCAGGTCTTTCACGTCACAGGCGTGACCACTGTAAAACCGGTCGCACTATTATCAGGAGGATTGATAAACATGAAGAAAGTAAGCATCATCACCCCGGAGGAAGCTGCTCTGAAGGTTCAGGACGGCGATACCATTGCTACCGGCGGTTTCGTATCCTGTGCTTGCCCGGAGACCCTTTCCAAGGCTCTCGAGAAGCGTTTTCTTGAGACCGGCCACCCGCAGAACCTGACCCTGTTCTTTGCAGCCGGTCAGGGCCACCGCGATGGCACCGGCGGTGACCATTACGGCCATGAAGGCATGGTTAAGCGCGTTATCGGCGGCCACTGGGACCGTGCTCCGAAGCTCGGCGAGCTGGCTCTGAACAACAAGATCGAGGCTTACAACCTGCCGCAGGGCGTTATCTCGCACATGTACCGCGATATCGCTGCTCACAACATCGGCACCATCACTCACGTTGGCCTGAAGACCTTCGCTGACCCGCGCAACGGCGGCGGCAAGCTGAACGACGTTACCAAGGAAGATCTGGTAAAGATCGTTAACATCGAGGGTCAGGAGCGCCTGCTGTACAAGGGCTTCCCGATCAACGTTGTATTCCTGCGTGCTTCCTACTGCGATGAGTACGGCAACTGCACCGTACATCGTGAGATCGGTCCTCTGGACGTAACTGCTATGGCTCAGGCCTGCAAGAACTCCGGCGGCAAGGTAATCGTTCAGGTTGAGAAGATCGTACAGGGCGGCTCTCTGGACCCGAAGCTGGTTGCTATCCCGGGCATCTATGTTGACTCTGTTGTAGTCGGCACCGAGGAGGAGAACATGCAGTGCCTCGGCATGCCGTACGACGGCGCGCTGACCGGCGAGTTCCGCATCCCGGTTGACGCTATCCCGCCGATCCCGATGGACGCTAAGAAGATCATCGCCCGCCGCGCTGCTATGGAGCTGCCGCAGGACGCTATCGTAAACCTCGGCACCGGCGCACCGGAGAAGATCGCTAACGTAGCTGCTGAAGAAGGCATCTCCGACAAGATGACCCTGACCGTTGAGGCAGGCTCCATCGCAGGTGTACCGTATGGCGGCACCCAGTTCGGCGCTGCTGCTAACGCACAGTGCATCATCCCGCACAACGTGCAGTTCGACTTCTATCAGGGCGGCGGCCTTGACGTTGCATTCCTCGGCCTGGCTGAGACTGCTCCGAACGGCGACCTGAACGTATCCAAGTTCGGCACCCGTCTGGCAGGTGCAGGCGGCTTCATCGACATCACCCAGAACGCCAAGAAGGTTGTTTACTGCGGCACCTTCACTGCAAAGGGCCTCAAGACTGAGTGCAAGGACGGCAAGCTCGTTATCACCCAGGAAGGCGCTAAGAAGAAGTTCGTTAAGCAGGTTGAGCACATCACCTTCTCCGGCGATTACGCTAACGAGGTACATCAGCCGGTTCTGTACATCACCGAGCGCTGCGTATTTGAGCTGCGTCCGGAAGGCGTTACCCTGACCGAGATCGCTCCGGGCATCGACCTGCAGACCCAGATCCTCGACCAGATGGAATTCGTTCCGAAGATGGCTGACGAGATCAAGACCATGGACGCTCGCATCTTCCGTGACGAGCTGATGGGTCTGGCTAACGACTGATCAATTCTATTTGTGCAGATTATGCAAACGGAAACCGGCCTTTTCATATAATTTTACAGAATCGACCAGTTTCCCTTGCATTCTGCCGAATGGTTTGATAAAATATTAACGAACTCAAGAAAATCGAGTTTCCATCACCATGCGGCGGCATAGTTTTTTCGCCGCATCAGTAGAAAAGGAGAAACAGCTAAATGAACGTTTACATCTGTTCCGCTGCCCGTACTGCAATCGGCACTTACGGCGGCACCCTCCGCGATGTACACTCCTCCGAGCTTGGCACCGCTGCTGCAAAGGCAGCTATCGAGCGTGCAGGCGTTGACAAGGAAGCAATCGACGAGGTTCTGTTCGGTCAGGTACTGCAGGGCGGCGTAGGCCAGAACGTAGCACGTCAGGTTTGCCTGAAGTCCGGTCTGCCGATCACCACCCCGGCTATGACCCTGAACAAGGTTTGCGCTTCCTCCATGCGTGCCATCTCCCTCGGCACCCAGATCATCCGTTCCGGTGAGAACAAGATGATGCTGGTAGGCGGCTGCGAGTCTATGTCCGGTGCTCCGTACATCTCCCGCGATACCCGCTGGGGTGCTCGCATGGGCGACAAGAAGCTGGTCGACATGATGGTATACGACGGCGTATTTGATGTATTCAACCAGTACCACATGGGCATCACTGCAGAAAACGTAGCTGAAAAGTACGGCATCACCCGCGAGATGCAGGACGAGATCGCTCTCGCTTCCCAGCAGAAGGCAGCTGCTGCCATCGCTAACGGCCGCTTCAAGGACGAGATCGTTCCGATCGAAGTTAAGAAGAAGAAGGAAACCGTTATCTTTGATACCGACGAGCATGTAAAGCCGAACACCACTCTGGAGATCCTCGGCAAGCTGCGCCCGGCATTCAAGAAGGACGGCGGCACCGTAACCGCAGGCAACGCTTCCGGCATCAACGATGCAGGCGCTGCAATGATCATCGCTTCCGAGGAGTTCGTTAAGGCAAACGGCCTCAAGCCGCTGGCTAAGGTTCGTGCCTGGGGCTCTGTAGGCTGCGATCCGTCCATCATGGGCGTAGGCCCGATCGAGTCCACCCGTCAGGCTCTGTCCCGCGCAGGTCTGACCGTTGCTGACCTCGACCTGATCGAGTCCAACGAGGCATTTGCTGCACAGGCTGCTGCTGTTAACCGTGAGCTTGGCTTTGATATGGACAAGGTTAACGTAAACGGCGGTGCAATCGCTCTGGGTCACCCGATCGGTGCAGCCGGCTGCCGCATCACCACCACCCTGATCTACGAAATGATCAAGCGCGACCTGACCATCGGTCTGGCTACCATGTGCATCGGCGGCGGTATGGGCGAAGCCATCATCGTTGAGCGCGACGAGCTCTGCAAGTAAATCTTGCTATAGGGGGCTTCAAAAGCCCCCTATATACCAAAATCAGTTCCGTAGAAACTGATTTTGGATACCCGAACGACGCCGCCCACGGCGGCTGGGTCGGGGTGTAAAAACCCACGCGCATGTCGCGGGTTTTTACGAACAGAAGCACGCTTCTGTTCTATTTTGACTGCAAACATCCTTTGGATGTTTGGTAATCTCCGAACGGAGATTGCTTTTGAGCGTTTTACGCTCATAGCACATATTCTGAAAGGAAGTCTTAAAAATGACTGACGTAGTAATCGAAAAAAAGGGTCATGTTGCGATCGTTAAGATCGAGCACATGAAGGCTATGAACGCTCTGTCCACCGACATGTACGCACAGCTGGAAGAGGCATTCGACGAGCTGGCTAAGGATCTGGACGACGTTTATGCAGTAGTTCTGACCGGTTCTTCCACCGTTAACAAGAAGGGCAAGACCGTTAACTCCTTCGTTGCAGGCGCTGACATCTCCGAGATGGCTACCAAGACCTGTGCAGAGGGCAAGCTGTTCGGCAACGAGTCCAACCGCGTTTGCTGGAAGATCGAGAACTTCAAGCGTCCGGTTATCGCTGCCATCAACGGCTTCTGCCTCGGCGGCGGCTGCGAGCTGGCTATGTCCTGCGACATCCGTCTTGCTTCCGAGAACGCTTCCTTCGGTCAGCCTGAAGTTGGTCTGGGCATCACCCCGGGCTTCGGCGGCACCCAGCGTCTGGCTCGCCTCGTAGGCGCAGGCAAGGCTAAGGAAATGCTGTACACTGCTCGCGCTAACTACACCGCTCAGGACGCTCTGAACATGGGCCTGGTTAACTACGTATATCCGCTGGAAAACCTGCTCGACGAGGCTGTAAAGCTGGCCGAGGAGATCGCTGCTCAGGCTCCGATCGCTGTTTCCCTGGTTAAGGAAGCTGTAAACGTTGGCATGCAGACCGACCTGAACTCCGCTCTGAAGTTCGAGGGCAACTGCTTCGCACAGTGCTTCGCTACCGAGGATCAGAAGTACGGCATGGCTTACTTCCTGGACAAGAACCGCGACAAGCCGGCTAAGGAATTCAAGAATAAGTAAGCATTGAGACAGCAGAACCGCACAATTCAAAACCGGATTGTGCGGTTTTGACTAATCAATATTCGCAATACCTGTTCATCCATCCGCAAAGAGTGAGAGAGAGAGGTTAATTTTAGCATGAAAGTTTGTGTATTCGGCGCTGGCAACATGGGCGCACGCATCACTGAGGTATTCCTGAACGCAGGTCATGACGTTACCATGATCGACATCAAGCCGGAGTTCACCGAGCGCGGCAAGACCGTTATCACACACGATTACGAGTTCCTCGTAAGTAAGGGCAAGATGACCGCAGAGCGCAAGGACGAGCTGCTTGCTTCCCTCAAGACCTCGGTTGACCGCAAGGACGCTGCCAATGCTGACTTCGTCATGGAAGTTATTCTGGAGCGCATGGATCTGAAGAAGGACCTGCTGGAGGATCTGGACAAGATTTGCCCCGCTCACACCATCTTCGCTTCCAACACTTCCGGTCTGTCCATCACCGAGATGGCTGCCTGCATCCCGCAGCGTTCGGACAAGTTCATCGGCTGCCACTTCTTCAACCCGGCTCAGATCATGAAGCTGGTTGAGGTTACCCGCGCGATCCAGACTTCGGACGAAACCTTCCAGACCGCATTTGACTTGATGGCATCCCTGGGCAAGACCCCGATTGCCGTTAAGGAAGGTCCCGGTTTCGTTGTAAACCGCATCCTGATCCCGATGATGAACGAGGCAATGGGTATCGTTGCTGATGGCATCGCTTCCCCTGCTGATGTCGACATTGCTATGCAGCTTGGCGCAGGCATGAAGTCCGGCCCGCTGCACACCGCTGACCTTGTTGGCCACGATGTAAACCTCGCAATCATGGAGACGCTGTACCGCGAGACCGGCGACCCGAAGTCCCGTCCGCATCCGCTGATGCGTCAGATGGTTCGTGCCGGCTGGCTGGGCGTTAAGACCGGCAAGGGCTTCTTCGACTATGATGGTCCTTTCGGCAAGGAAATCGTAAAGAAGTAATCGCTTTGCAATATGAAAAGCATCTGTGCTTCGGCATAGATGCTTTTTATCTTCTCAGCCTGTATTTTTTGCATATTGCACAAAGAATACAAGTAATGTTTATTTAATTCGCTAATTTTTGACATAAGCTATGGTAATTTTTTAACATACACGATATAATATTAACTGTATGGGAAATATAATCTAACCAATGCTGCAGAGGCGGTAAATGCTGCCACATCACCGCACAATGCCGCAAATACAGCATATCTGGTTCGATTTAAACCAAGGTGCCCGCTGTACACGCTGATTGTGTACAGGCTGGTTTCCGAGGCTCCCAGCATCACTGCGGCCACGCGTCCGGCATAGCTGTCCGGTCCGCAGCGTCGTATAATTTCACTGCCCATCGCCAGTCCTCCTCCTCCGCTGATCGGCTTCAGCAGGGTCAGGGCTGTGCATTCTTTCGGTATGCCCAGTATACGCAGTGCGGGCGCGAGTACGCTTGCCGCAATATCAACGGCACCTGAGGCGCGCAGCATGAACACGACTGTCAGCATCCCGACCATAACAGGCAGTATCTGCACCGCGGTTTTCAAACCGACGGCTGCACCGCGCAGAAAAGTTGGAAATACGTCCACGCCTTTGCACAGCGCATACAGGCTGATTCCCGCCAAAAGTGCCGGAATGAGCGCGTTCTGCAAAATCTGCAACAATCTCCCTCCTTGTATTATTTCCCTCGTTTGGAAATTTTTTGAGAATTGTTTGCTTATTCGACAAATTTCTTGCTTTTCATGTGTGATAATACTACTTGTAAGGCGCACTTACCTGTCCCGCTATTCCCCATCCGGAAAAAAAGGACGCAGCAGCTTGCTGCTGAGCAGCACCGCCGCAACGGAAGCCGCAGAAGCTCCCCACACCGGCAGCATAATATCAAATGGCGCGTGTGCTCCGCAAGCCGCACGAACCGCCGCCACCGTAGACGGAATCAGCTGAATTGAGGTTGCGTTCAGCACGATCAGCGTCAGCACGGTATCCGGCGCTCCGCTCCGCCCTGCAAGAACATACAGCCGCTCTGACGCACGCAATCCCAACGGCGTTGCCGCGTTGGATAACCCCAGCAAATTTGCCGTTACATTGGCGCTTACTGCTTCCATCGCCTGTTTATCCTGCGATGCGCTTCCGAACAAGGGACGCAGAACAGGTGCCATCAGACGGGACAGCCGCTCTGCCAGTCCGGAAGCCTGCAGCAGCTCCATCACACCGCTCCAGAAGCACATCAGCCCGGTGATACTGATCGCCAGCGTGATCGCTTCCGAAGCCCCTGTGGGTACCGCTGCCGTAACCTCTGCCAGCCTGCCCGTGACCGCACCGCATAGCAGCGCCATACAAAGGAACACCGTCCAGATAACGGACAGCATATCGTGTTCCCCCCTTCCGTCCAACATCCCGAGTGAGTGGGATTTGGTAATACATTTTTTATGATAAAGAAATGGAGTGTGTTGAAAATGAAATCCACCGGTATTGTTCGTAAGGTTGATGAACTTGGTCGCATCGTGCTCCCGATTGAGCTGCGCCGCACTATGGGCATCGAAGTAAAGGACGCTCTGGAAATCTACGTTGACGGCGATCATATTGTCCTCAAGAAGTACGAGCCGTCCTGCGTATTCTGCGGTAACGCAAAGGACATTATCCACTTCAAGGGTAAGAATGTCTGCAGCGATTGCGCGCATGAGCTCGGCCTGCTTTAAGCCTTTATAGAGCAACACTGTCACGCTGCTTCTGTTTGCCGACTTTCCGCTTGGAAAGTCGGTTTTTTTATTTTTCACCGCGTCGCTGCGCCGCTTCGGCGCGGTATTTCGCCTGTGTTGCTCTGCCGCCGCGTATATGCCGCTCCTGCTTGTTCACCTGCAGAACGGTCTGTACGCGCTCATACAGCTCGGTATTCAGCTTTTGCAGGCGCGTTGTGATATCCTTATGTACGGTCGTGGTTAATCAGAACGGTTTCATCCAGCCCCAAATCACCCATCAAACGCAGATAAATATCCACGTTTCCGTCTTTATCTACCACGATCTTCTGAATCAGTCGTTTCAGCTGTGCATTTGTCATTTCCCGTACATCGGTAATATCCTCAATCTCCTGAAAGGTGCGATGCAGAATGTTTTCCAG
>OLOI01002921.1_pt1 | contig 11303 bp, 8 predicted proteins | sample 1672131 | NCBI WGS metagenome assembly OLOI01 (sample SAMEA3136651, study PRJEB25190) | human gut metagenome | reverse complement strand
TTGGAGGTCAACTGAACTTGGGTTTTGCTCCCCGATGGGGGCGTGTTTGACGAAGTCTATGCAGGAAAGTATCCTAACGCGCTTCGGTCAGCACACCATCTTCCACGTGAAGGCGCATGGTGGCGAACTCGCGCGCCTTTGCGCGATGGGCAGCGACGAAAATCGTTTTACCAGGTAGTGAGGCTATATTGGCAAGAACAGCCGCTTCGGTCGCATCATCGAGCGCGCTCGTGACCTCGTCGAGAACCATGATGGGAGCGCTCGAGCACACTGCGCGCGCGATAGCCAGACGTTGCAGCTGTCCCTGGGAAAGGCCCTGCCCGTGCTCGCCGATCATCGTGTCGAGTCCCAACGGAAGCTCTTCCACAAAATCCCACGCACACGCCACTTCACATGCACGTTTTACCTGGTCATCGGTCACATCAGGGGCGGCGAACGCCACGTTTTCGCGAATTGAGCCTGCGAATAGGAAGTTGTCTTGCGGCACATAGGCAAACACGCCAGGCGGCACCTGAGATGCAGAGCAGGCGGGAACGGCGAACGCACTCGCAGGGGCATCGGTAAGAGGCGCGCCCGTAGCAACCGAGCCTGCGGGGGCATCGGGCACAGCAGCTGCGGACGTCGCGGCACCTACGGAGAGCTCGTACACGAAGCCGTCCGCATCGTAGGCACCTAATAGCAGCTTGAACAGCGTGGATTTCCCGGAGCCGGATGGACCTTCCACCACCACGAAGGAACCCTTAGGAACGAATACGTTAGCGCAGGTCAAGCTCATGGGCTCTTCCCCAGAAGGAGCCTCCATCCCCCCTGCAGACGCAACGCCGCCTTCTGTCTCGCCCGCACCGTAGGGGGAATCGATAACTTCTACGCAGCGATTCGGGGCGCTTTCAACGGTATCGGGCCCATCCAGGGACGCAGCGCCATCTTCCTCCCTCGCTCCCCCAATGTGCATGGAAACGCCTTTTGCTTTCTCCCCCTCGGCGCAAGCGGCGACACCTTCCGCTTCCTCATCGTCGTAGGAAAACGCCAGATCGCGCATCCGCACGCCTGAGAGCCGCTGATAGAATTCCTCGGCGGCCACAGGCAAGAAGCCCTCCGAGTGCGGCAATTCCGCCACCTCCATCAGGCGCTCCGCCGATGCCAGCGTCTGATACAGCTGCGGCAGCATGCCCGACAAGCTTGAAACCGGCGCCTGAATGCGCGCCACCAGCTGCAGCACCGCCATAAGCGTACCGTAGCTCATGGTGCCATGCAGAAGCTCGAACGCACACCACGTGAGTGCCACGGCGTACAGCGCGTTGAAGAAGAACGAGAAACTCGCGTTGGCGGCGATGGAGTACCCGCGTCGGCGCATCTGCGCGGTGAAATGATCCTCCTGCAGCGTGCCGGCTCGTGGCAGGCTGAGCCCCGAACGAGCGGATGACCAGCTGATGCTCGAGCGCCTCTTGCAGAAACACGCGCACAGCGCCTTCCTTTTCCTGCACGATCTTGTGCAGCATCTTCAACCGTCCGCGCAGCGTGCGCGCCAGCACGAACGAAAGCAGCGCGGCGGCAGCGAACAGGGCCACCATGGGCGGGCTGATCAGCGCGAGCACCGCAATGGCGAACACAAGCTGCATGAGCATGGACACAAAGCTCGGGATGATGGTCGCCACGCCGTTCGACACAACCTGCACGTCGGAGAACATGCGGTTGGAAAGCTCGCCGGAATGGAAGCGCAAAACATTGCCAAAGCGCGCGGCGAAGATGCTATCGAGCATCGATTTCCGCAGTTCAAGGGCGAAACGGGCCCGAATGAGCTCCTGGGTGCTGTTGATAGCCAGGCGAAGCGCCAACTGTGCGATGATAACGCCTGCAAGTACCGCCGCGCTTGCCAGCAAGCCGTCGATGTTTCCCGCGACCGCCTGGTCGATGACGGCGCGGCATGCCAGAGCGAAGCTCACGAGCACCGCCGCTTGTACCGTGCACAGCGCCGACAGCGCCACAATGCGGCCATGCTGAGCCCTCGACTGCGCGAACAGCCACGCGTAGGTGACCTTGTCTTGCTCACGCGCCTCAGCCCTGCGCATCATTTTCGCCCCGCTTCGCTCGCGGCATCGCGTTTGCGCAGGCCGCATGCCACAAGAACGCGCTTGCCCGCGCGCCTTACCGCAGCGTTTGCGCCCTTGCACATCTTGCGTACGGGAAAGAGCGCCACCCACAGCTTCGAGTACGCATGGTATCCGCGGGAGGTCTCGCAATCGATGTGGCGGCCGTCGCGATAGAAGCCTCGCAGTATGCCGAGCACGTCCTCGCGCGGGATGTATTCCAGCATGACGCAGTTATCTCCGCAGATCACGTAGCCTTTTTCAGAGCCGTTCCCGTAATGCCCCACCACGCGATGCAGCACGTACTTCTCACCGCGGCAGTACAGCGCCACATCGTAGCGGCGCAGCTCGCCCTCGGCTGGCACTACCATTATCACGTCGTGGCGGTTGCGCAGCATCGGCCACATGGAAACGCCCACGGGCGGCCCCATGTAAAAGCCCTCGAATGCGAGCACGTCCTCGATTTTACGCGGCTCATCAGGGGAGGAAGACCCACCTGCATCAGGCGCCGCCGATGGTATGTCTTTTTTGCACGTCATGAATCGCTTGCCGACTGGAACCTATCGGTTAGGCATCTATTCCTCAAGCAAGTCGGCATCGCGAAGCTTGCCCAAAAACACCGCAACATCGGCACGCGCCGTGTCTTCGTCGACCGCGTATTCCGTCAGCAGAGCCCGGACCAGCACATCTTCCGTGGTATTTGCACCAAGCTGCTCCCACAGGAAAGCGCCCGTATCGTTCAGACGAATCATGCAGTGGCGCTCCATGCTAGCCTCGCCCACCGGCACGACCACGTGCTGACTACCCACTTTGTTCACGATGAAACCGTCTTTAATCTTCATGCCCAGATCCTTCGCATCGATGCATTCGTTCGCGCCTATTATCGCACAGCGTCATCTGGAACGCCGCGTCAAAAGCGGCAGGAGTCGGCGTGCAACGCAGCACGTAAAACGGCGCGCTGTTCACCAACCTATCAAGCAAATCAAGCTGCCGAACAGCCAAAGCGGGATCATGCGGCATCAGAATCTGATTCATGATGCGCGCGACAACTTCCCTGTCATCTTCCAAACGAGACAGGCGGTCCGGCTCGCCCGGCTCGCAGCGCTCGATAAAGCAAACGGCGCGAAGGGGAACGCTCGTGTTTTGTCCCCAGTTTTCCTTGCCGCAGTATGGAGTGCCGTACGCGACGAACTCACCCACCGGCTGGTTGCAGGTGGTTTCGACTCCTTCCCCACTAGGGGGCACAGCGGAAGAGGTACAAGCACATGCGCTTTCCCCGCTGGGCGTCCCATCTGGAGACTCGGCAACTTCCCCGGTTCGCCAGCGCAGAATGGGCTTGTCGCCGTTCACCACCGTCACGTCGCCGCCCAGCGCGCGCATCCACTGCGCGACGTGCGTGCTCTTGCCCGTGCCGCTTTTCGCCGCGAACGCGAAGCCGCGGCCCGCATATGAGATGATCGCCGCATGGAACAGGAACGCGTTGAAATCGAGCATTCGCGTGCAAATTTTGCGGTAGAGCGCCAACGATTCGCAATATGCGGGCGAAAATGAGCCCTTCTCGTCATTCTCGGCTGCAATTTCTTCGGGCGTTGCCGCTATCGAAATATCGCAATCATCGGGAGAGGTGTCGACTATGTAGTCCGCGCAAAGCCGCTCGGTGAACGCGTAGCGGTTCTTGATGGCGATAAGAACCTCGGCAATTTGGATGCAGAACATAGGCTTTGCTCCTTGGAAGGAAGACGGTGAGCGTGATATGGCGGCGGAAATCTTAGCACTGCGTTTATTGCATCGTTTTCAGGCATTTTGCGCGGTGCGACCGTCGTTGTTTTATTATAAAGCGCACTGAACGTGCGCGCGCTTGCGGCCCGCGAGCGCTTGGCCGCCAAGCGCGCAAGCGATTTCCACTGTTGTCACGCATGCTGCAACGAGCAGCGAGAGGAAGTGCCCGTGGAGCTTTCTGCTGCCGAAGAGTACGCAATCAAGATTATCGCTGCCGAGAGTGGCATGCAGCGTCCTGTGGGCGAAATGCCGGCTGCGGTTTCGGCTGCGGGCGAGGGCAATTCTGCGCTTGAATTGGGGCCTGGACGCGAACATGACCCAGCGGTAACGTTCAATTCCGCCCCCACGATAGCGTGCGCTGCCGAATCCGCCCTTGCGATTCCCGATGATTTGTGGCAGGCTGTGCGCGCTGAGCTAGTAGCGCAATCGGTTATCGGCTATCCTGCGCACGCCGTTGAGTCTCTTTCGCTCAATCACGCCGACCAGGCTGAATATCTCGCGCTCGCTGGGAAAAACCTGTCGAGCTGGTATAGCCTCATGATGGCGCAAGATGATGTGCTCGCAGAATTTCGAGCGGCGGGTATTCCCGTTGTCGTGCTGAAGGGCGCTGCGGCTGCGGCGCATTACCCGCAGCCAAACAGTCGCAGTATGGGCGACATCGACCTCATCGTGCCGCCCGACCACTTCGAGCAAGCATTTTCGCTCATGGAGCGTTTGGGCTGGGATAACGATATTGAGCTTGAAATCAATCCGCGCCACGCGGGCTTCAAGAAGCCGGGCTGTCCCGAAATCGAGCTGCATCGGTATTTCAGCACATGCACCAACAAGCAGCAGGCACATTTCCTTGACCAGGCCATTTACGACGCAATCCCGCGCGCCGAATGGACCGATGTCGCAGGCTTCAGCGTGCCCGTGTTGCCGCCGCTCGAGAACGGCCTGGTGTTGCTCGCGCATGTCAACCAGCATCTAGGTTCGGGTCTGGGGCTTCGCCAGATTCTGGATTGGCAGATGTTCGTTGACGCGCACTTGACCGACGAGCTTTGGGAGCGCGGCTTTCAACATGCGGCGCAGCAGATCGGCATGGAAAAGCTGGCGGTCACCACAACATGGCTTTGCCGTACCTACTTGGGACTTCAGACATCGGCAACGTGGTTTGGCGAAGCCGACGCGCAGCTTGCGAGCGACCTTCTGCTCTACATCATGCAGCGGGGGAACATGGGGCGCAAGATGGAACGTGGCGCGCGGGCAACCCGCACGGTGCTGCACAACCTCCGCAGCCCCGCGGCCTTGGTTCGCTATCTTTATGAGGGCGGGCGCGCTCATTGGGCGTCAGCGCGCAAGCACGCGTGGCTTGCTCCAGCAGCGTGCCTCTATCAAGTAGGGCACGTTATCCGCAAGGGACTCTCACGCAACGCGAGCATGAGCGAGCTCGTCACCGACGCACGTAGCGCGCAAGAAGACATCGACCTGCTCAAACGCCTTGAGGCTACCAGGATGTAGAAAGACGAAGGCCCAAGAAAGCGACCGCCGCTTTTGGCGAAGGCTGGGAAAGCGGCGGCGAAATTGATTGCCGGGAAACGGACGGCAACCCAAAACGGTGACCCTAAAATGACCGCCGCCCGAAACGAGAACCAGGAAAATCACAGCCAACAAAAATGAAGGATGCTAAAAAGGCGGGTTCCGAGAATCGTCCTGGAACCCGCTTCGGTTGTTCCGCTGCCGAGCGGTAGGCGCGAGAAGGATAGGTGGCTTAGTAGTAACCCGTCCACTTTGAGCCATCGGGCTCAGTTTTGACGCCGGGATCGGCGCCACCCGCCGGGTCGCTGCCTGCAGAATCGCCCGAACCCTTGTCGGATGAATCGCCACTGCCTGCGTTCGAGCTGCCCGACTGGTTGTCCGAAGTGGAGCCAGAGCCGCTCACGCTCGGAGCGTCGCCGCCAGAAGTCGACGCGCCAGCGGAGGACTCGCCCGTCGCGGCATCAGGGGAATCTCCATACACCTCGGACGCATCAACCTCGTTGTCGGCCGTGCCGTCGCCCGACGCATGCATTACGCCTGCGTCCTTAGAAGATGCGTCAGCGGCAATTGCAACAGCACTGTCCGTTTTCGACGCCGCCTCATCCTGGCTCGAGCCGCCCGACACCATCAAAACGACGAGAATCACAACGACAACCAAAATCGCCGCGCCCACGCCGATAAGTACATTACGTTTTCGCGTATCCATAGATTTAGTAACCCTTCGTTCAATCAGTGGAAATCCGCAAACAAATGAAGGGCGGACGCAAACCGCCCGCCCTCGCTAAATTCATCAAACCGTGAATCATCGCAAAACCCCGCCTAGCAAGCCGAGCAGGGCTTTGCGAAGCTGAACGACTATTAGTAATCGCCCGTGCCACTGTCGCCAGGGCCATCGATGAAAGAAGCAACAATAACGTCGCGTTCTTCCAACTCGATGGTTTCCATCTCTGGACTCTCATAGTTCTTTTGCATATCGTTCAACTTTCTACTGAATTGCAGCCTTAATGTTGCTAGCATATTCCTTTTCGGCTTTGCTTGCCATGGAATGATTAAGAATAGCATCCGCAACTTCGCTTACCGAACGTGATTGATAGGTACTCTCGACCGCTTCAACGGTGGTTCCATCAGCAGTCACGTACTTAACAAACGCTTTTTCAGTGAAGTTTGCTTTGTAGAGGCTTGTCTTCACGTTGTTGAACACCAAGTTTGCCGTAACAGTGCCGTCGTTGTTAATGGCGTTATTGTATGCCACAAAACGAACGTCATCGGGGGAGCTAACGGTAACTCTCTTGTAATACCAACCGTTCTCAACGAATGTGGTACCCTCAGGAATGGCCATGGTATAGCCAAAACGCAGATAAGTCGACACGCTTGGTTCGCTAAGATCCATTCTCAACGAACCGCCGCGGAACTGTAGCAGATCGGTGATCTTGACGAACTTAGCGTAAGCAGCGCCTTCAACATCGGTCTTGGTGCAGGGGGTCTCGAACGCAGCGTCCTTGTACCAACCAGCGAATGCCATGCCGTCCTGGGTCGGATACGTCCAAGAGGCCTGTTCACCGCTGCGGTAATCCTGCAGCAAGTACGCGCCTTCGGCAAGCTTGACGCCGTATGTGCCATCGGCGTTGGCAGCAGGAGCGTAACCGGGAGCCAGGTAGCTGGTGCCTTCGCCCTCGGGGGAGACGCTGGGGTCGAAGCCGACGAACGTACCGCCGCTGATGGCGACATTCGCGCTGCCGCCCGCATACGCATCATCGATGCAGTTGAACAGATACTTGCTGCTGCCTTCCCGCTTCTGGTGCAGGTCGAAGGTGCCTCCCTTGACGGACAGGGTGCCCTCCTCCACCTGAACCACGCTAACGTTACCGTAGAAGGTGCCGTTTTCGATGGTCAGGTCGCCCTTCACCACGTTGATGGTGTAGCAGTCGTTCTCCTTGGCATCTATGGTGCCGTCGCCAGTGATGGTCACCTTGGCGCCATTTGCAATGGACAGAATGGCGTTGGCCTTATCGCCCCAGATGTCCACCGTGTTCTTGATGGTCTTGCCATTCAGGTCCAGCGTGATGTCCTTTCCGATGGTCAGCTGGCTATTCTGCTCGACATCCGTCAGTAAGGTAATGGTCTTGCCCTTTGCGCTCAGACGGATCGCATCGGCCAGCGTCTCGTACTTCTTGCTGCCGACCTGGGCAACATAGCTGCCTTCCTTGACGCCATAGGTGCCATCCGCGTTCTTGGTGGGAATGAAGCCATCGGTGCAGTACTCTTCGGAAATGCTCTTATTAAACGTACCACCGGAGACCTCGAAGTTGTCAGAAGTGCCCTTGCCGACACCGCGGAAAATGTTCTCCCTAGACATCTTGTTGACGAAGTGGCCGCCGGTAACCCGCGTGATAGCGGTATGGCCTTCCACAACACCAGTTGCGACAACCTGCGGATGGTTCCACCGTCCTGTGGTGGTCAGACTCTGGATAAACTCGCCGCCAGTGATCGTCGTGTTGCCGTAGGCGAGAACAACGCCCGTATAACCATTCGTTGCATAGCTCAGCTCGAACTTGCCACCGTTGATGGTGAGCGTTGAGTCTTCCTCGCTCTTCACAACGTTCAGACCACCCGAATACGAACCGCTCTCGATGGTCAGGGTACCCCAGTTGTCAATCATGGAGGAGCCAGTGTTGCCCGCCGTAGCGGTCACATCCGCCAGCGTCAGGTTGGCGTTGCTGTCCTTCGTGACCTCGATGTTGTAGTAGCCGGTGCCGCCTGCAACATTGCCGTTCTTCACGGTAACGGTGCCACCCTGCACGGAGATCGTGACCTTGCCGGCGTTCGTATTCGTCAGCGTCTTGCCGTGCAGATCGAGGGTGACGCTCTTGTTGATTGCCACGTCTTCAGTTGCATCCGCCAGCAGCGTGACCGTCTCGCCGTCCTGGGCTGCGTCGATGGCGGCTTGCAGGGTGCCAAACCCCTTCCCTGCAACATATGCTACGCCAGAGGCGACGCTATGCGTACCGTCGGTATTCGCGATGGGAGTACAGCCTTCCGCACACAAGTCGGCGGAGACGGCAGACGAGAACGTGCCGCCGGAAACAGCGACCGTCTTAGCGGAGTTGCCGAAAGCCGACTCCTGCTTCGTCGAGGAATCCCAGGTGTAGGCCTTGATTGCCGCGTTGTCGTCCTTCGCCGTGAAGGTGCCACCCGTGATGGCGATTTGGCCAAGGCCCTTGTAGCCGGGGCGGTTGACAATGGAAATTGCCGCGCCGTCCTGAATAGCGCCGTCGCCTTCGAGCTTCTCAACCGGGTCGCCCGACACCGTAATCGCGCTATCAGCAGTAACGTTCAGGTTGCCCGAGCACACCTGCGCGCCCATCGTCTTCGCGTTAATCGTGGAGTTGTCGATAGTCAGCGTTCCGCTGCTGGGGAAGTAAATACCGAAGCCGTTGGGAACGTTGAGCGTACTGTCCTTCAGAACAACAGTGTCGTTCGTGTTGTTGCCGTTCGTTTCGATGCCGCTCGTGGCAGTCGTTGACGCTTCAACGCCCTCGAAGGTAAGAGCGGAATTATCGTACTTGATGGTGCCGCCCATAGCAGACGGAATCAAGCCGATGAGCTGCGAGCTCACGACCTTGCCGTTTTTCACCGTAAGCGATGCGTTGGAATAATTGATTTCGAACGCCGCGGAGTTTGCATCGGTTCCGGTGCACGTCCAGGTGTGGCCATTCAGGTCAACCACACGAGCGATGCTTCCGGAGTTGAACGTGCTGCCCGTAGTGTAGTCGCGCAGCAAGGTGATGGCTTTGCCACTTGCGGTCTGCGCCTTGAACGCTTCGTCCATGGTGTAGTAGCTGGTTTCGCCAACCTGCGCAAGGTAAGCCTTTGCCACGCCGAAGGTGCCGTCACCGTTCGGGATAGCAGCAGAGCCTTCGATCAGATAGCGGGACGGATCGGTGCTGAACGTACCGCCCGTGACCTCGATCGTTGCCTTTGTGGGATCGTTGGAAGTGGTACCCGCGCTGTAGTCAACCGTGTTCAGCGTGCCATTGACGGTGCCGCCCGTGATGGACACCTTCGCCGGTTTGCCCTCGACACCATCGTAAGTCACTGACTCGATATCGCCGTTGACAGTGCCGCCCTGAATCTGAAGGTCAGAGCCGCCTCCGTCGTACGTCCACGTTGAAACGTTGCCGTTGATGACCGCATTGTCCTTGATAGTAGCGTTCTTCCAGTTCTGAATCGCATAGCTGTTCGCAGAATTAATGATGCCGCCCTTGACGTAGAGGTTGCCGTGGTCGCACTTAAGGACGATGAAATTATCCTGCGTGAACGTGCCACCACTAATAGTCAAGCCCGGCATGGCAGACTTGCTGTCATCACCAACACGAACAAGGGACGCACCCTTTGTTCCGCCAGCACCGCTATCATTTTTGACGTTGCCGCTCTGGAAGAACAGCCAGCCGCTGTCCTGAACATCAATAACGTAGTGGGAAGAAACGCCGGAGTTCTCTGCGGTGTCCTCGCGCATGATAGTGCCCGTCTGGGCCTCGCTGGAGTCCATGACGTAGACCCTGTTCGTAACCGTCAGCGCGGGCTTGCCCTTCTCGGTGCCGCCGTTGAGGGTGTGGCCGTTCAGGTCAAGCGTGACATCGGACGTGGAGATTGTGACGTTCTCCTTCGTATTGGCCAGCAGCTTCACCGTTGCCTTACGCGGCGCAGCGTTAATAGCCGCCTGCAGGCTGGAATATGTCTTGCCGTTCACTTCTGCAACTGCTGCCGTAGTGACTTCCCCGCCAGTTTCGGCTGCAGGGGCTGCTTCATTAGCCGTTTTGCCGATCTTCGCATTGGCCGCTTCACTCGCCGATTCGGACTGCGCGGCAAGCGTATCGCCTGAGCTTGCGCCCGTATCAGCGCCTTGCGACTCAAAAGGCTGAATCAACTCAGTCGGGGATGAAGAAACCTCCGATGCTGCGCCATCATCAGCCGCGAATGCTGCGGTTGGCAACATCATGGGGCACATCGCAACACCCAGCAGGCCTGAAATGAATTTGTTTATATTGCTCATTTTCATTTCTTGCGCACCTCCTTTTCTGTTTTCTATGCTCTCAAAATCCTTTACATTTTACCCCCCCCCATCGTCGCAATTGCTGCCGAAAATGCTTTGCTGAATAAAAAGATTTACAGGCTTCCGTACTGCGCATAAGCTGCACCAATATCAAAATGCTCAGACAGCAGGAACCGAGTCATAGCGCCAATTTCATAAAGCGGCACACATAATTTCGCTAAGCGCGTCCAGATTCGCTTGCCAATTCGCTTCATAAAAGAAAAAGGGTACCTTCACTGTATTGAAGATACCCTGCTGTTAACACAGTCCAAGCCAAATTGAAGGGTGCAGTACGCTACCGGCAATATAGATAGCTTCACCATGCTTTGAAACACCAAACTCTCCCATTTTCAATTCAGCCATGCTATCGCCCCCGCTTTGACAGCCTCAATGAGCAGATCACCTACACGCGAACAACGCACCATAGATCGAAGCCTTCTTTCCCAAGCTCCTTGACACGAGCGTCTATCCACGCGCAATGTGCCGTGGATACCACTTCTGAAACCATGCGGTGAACACTCCCATCAACGCGGGAAGAACGGAATTGATTGCGCCAACATAGCTTGCTGCGTCCGTTTGCATGATGAAGTAAGTCCAAATGGGCGTAACCAGGTAAAGCGCTCCCCACGCCGCCGTAAGGATGCGGTTCGTTCCCATGAAGATCGGATTGCGCAATGCCGCTTCCCCGTTATAGCTGTTCTTGGAATAATGCGCAGTCAGTGGCACTTTCAGGAAGCACGAAACCGTCCACATCAGCCCGAACAACAGGTATGACACCGGGACAACAAGGATCGGCGATGCTCCCGCCAGCAACGCAACAGAACACG
>OLOI01002916.1_pt1 | contig 11322 bp, 10 predicted proteins | sample 1672131 | NCBI WGS metagenome assembly OLOI01 (sample SAMEA3136651, study PRJEB25190) | human gut metagenome | reverse complement strand
TTACTTAAACTAATTGTAAAAAAAATAATCAAAGAAAAAGATTCTAAATATCGCCTAAAAAAAATAAATTTAGATTTTTTAGAAAAGGCATATAATGATTGTTTAGAAAGAAGAAAACAATTGATATAATAACTCATGAAAATGAGTTTTTATATTATCTTAATAAATTAAAAAAATTATGTGGCAAAATTAAATATTTTATAGTATAATGATTTTGGTGATACTATGAATAGATTATACAGAACATCAATTAACAATAAGTATCAAAGTCATAGTAATCGAGGGATGGTTTTAGAAAATGATTTAAATGCTACAAATGAATATTATTTATTAAATAATGTGGCAGTTATATATAAGAAACCAACCCCTATAACAATTAACAAAGTTGACTATCCATCAAGAAAAGATGCTGTCATTAAAGAAGCACACTTTAAAATTCCATCAACAACGGACTATAATGGAATATATAAGGGAAAATATATTGATTTTGAAGCTAAAGAAACAAAATTAGATTACTTTCCACTTGCTAATATACATGCTCATCAAATAGAACATTTGAAAAAAATAATGGAGCATGGTGGAATAGGATTTTTAATTGTTAGATTCTCAAAAAAAGATGAAATATTTTATTTAGATGGAACCAAGTTTTTTGAATTTTTAGAAACTAGTTCAAGAAAATCAATTCCAATCGAATATTTTTATGAAAATGGTTATAAAATTAAAGTGAAATTTAATCCAAGAATCGATTATTTAAAAATCGTGGATGAAATATATTTTAAAGGAGAAGTGTTATGAAAAAGTTCTTAAGTGATAAAGAAAACGCAACAATATTAACAATAAGTGTTATCGCATTTATAATAGGATGTTTAGCAATAAACCCAATTATATCTTTTTTGATAATTGGAGTAGCTGATTTCTTCCTATTTTTGCCCGATTTAAAGAAAAAAATAAAAAGTAAACAGCCTTCTAAGAAAGAAAATCTAAAAGAGGGTATAAAGGATAAAGTAAAAAAAGATAAAAAAGAAAAAGATCCAAAGAAAAAAAGTAAAAAGAAAATTGTTTTATTAGTAATTCTTGGATTTATCATTTTATGTTTTATTTTAGGTATTATTTTTATGATTTATATTGCTGCAACCGCACCTAAATTTGATCCTAATAAACTTTATAAAAAAGAATCATCTATCATTTATGATAAAAATGGTAAACAAATAGCTAGCCTAGGATCAGAAAAAAGAGAAAAAGTTAACTATAATCAACTTCCAGATGTTTTAGTTAATGCTATTGTTGCAACGGAAGATTCAAGATTCTTTAAACATAATGGATTTGATTTACCACGTTTCTTAAAAGCTAGTATCAAACAAGTAACAACTGGTGGAGGAGGAGGAGCCTCAACCCTTACAATGCAAGTTTCTAAGAACAATTATACTTCAACAACAACAAGTGGATTTGAAGGAATAAAACGTAAATTTACAGATATTTATTTATCAATTTTCCAAATTGAACGTAAATACAGTAAAAAGGAAATAATGGAATTTTATGTTAATGCCCCATACTTAGGAAGTGGTGCATACGGTGTAGAACAAGCGTGTCAAACATATTTTGGAAAATCAGTAAGTGACATTAATCTAGCAGAAGCTTCTCTTATTGCAGGATTATTCCAAGCACCAAATGCTTATGATCCAAAAATACATCCAGAAGCAGCAGCTAAGAGACGATCTACAGTTTTACAATTAATGGTAAGACATGGATATATTACAGAAAAAGAAAGAAAAAAAGCCGAAGCTGTAAAGGTTGAAAGCTTATTAGTAGATTCAACAGCAAGTGGAGGATCTAATGATAATAAATATCAAGGATTTATCGATACTGTAACTGAAGAAGTAGAAGAAGTAACAGGTAATAACCCATATACAGTACCAATGGTTATCTATTCAACAATGGATCCAGAAAAACAAAATCATATTAATTCGGTTATGAATGGAGAAAGTTTTAATTGGGAAAATGATGTTGTTAGTGCCGGAATATCTGTTGTTGATGTTAAAACTGGTGAAATAGCTGCTATTGGTGCAGGACGTAACAGAAAAGGTGAAAAACAATTTAATACAGCAACAATGATTAATAGACAAATAGGTTCAACTTCAAAACCACTTTATGATTATGCACCTGGAATTGAATATGAAAACTGGTCAACATATACACCTTTTGTTGATGAAAAATATTCATATTCAGATGGAACAGAAATAAACAACTGGGATAGAAAATATAATGGATATATGACAATGCGTACAGCTCTTGCTCAATCAAGAAATATTCCAGCTTTAAAAGCTTTCCAAAAAAATAAAAATTCAAATATCAAAAAATTTGTTAAATCATTAGGATTACATCCAGAAGTAGCAAGTAATGGAACACTTCATGAAGCACATTCTATCGGTGGATATACGGGAGAGTCTCCATTAGCAATGTCAGGAGCATATGCAGCTTTTGGTAATGGTGGATATTATATAGAACCACATAGTTATACTAAAATTAAGTATCGTGAAAATGATGAAGAAGAAGAGCTTGAAGTTAAAAAGACAAGAGTTATGAGTGAAGAAACAGCATATATGATGACTAGTTTACTTCAATCATCAGCTCAAGGTGGACTTGGAGCTCAAGCTAATGTTGGTGGTGCTGTCTTTGGAGCCAAAACAGGTACATCAAATTATGATGAAGCAACATTAAAAAAATATCATATGCGTGATAGTGCAATTAACGATTTATGGGTAAATGGTGTTTCACCTGATTATGCTATATCTGTATGGTATGGATATGAAAAAGCAAATTCACAATATCAAAATACATCATATACTATAAGTCATAGAAAATTATTCCAAGCAGTAGCAAAAGGTATATTTAAAAACGGAAGTAATTGGACTCGTCCAGCTGGTGTAGTTGAGGTTACTGTTGAACAAGAAACATGGCCTGCTAAATTACCAAGTGAATATACACCAGCAGATTTAAAAGTTACAGAATTATTCAAAAAAGGTTCAGAACCTACTGAGGTTTCAGAAAGATTTAGTAAACTTTCAAATGTAACTAATTTAAAAGGATCAATAAGTGGAAATAAATTAACACTTTCTTGGACACCAATAAAAACACCAAAGACATTAGATCAAGCTTGGATAAGTGAATCACTAAAATCTCTATATTCTAATTTAGGTACAGGAATAGGCATTAGAAATTCATACAATAGTAGTCATATAGGTAACGTTGTTTATGAAGTATATGCTAAACAAGGAGGAAGTTTAAATTTAGTTAAAACAACAACTGATAGTAGTGTAACCCTTGATGTAAATACTTCATCAACAGATACATATGTTGTAAAAACATCATATTCAATTTTCAAATCTGCAACTAGTGGTGGTGTTGAAACAAAAGTATCATTATCAAATGTTAAGGCTAGTATTGATGCTAAATTAAAAGGTGAAAGTTCAGTAACCGTTTCTCTAAATGGTCAATATAAAGACGAAGGAATTATAATAACAGCAGATGGTAAAGATGTAACATCAAAAGATAAGTATACAACAACGATAACTGATGCATCTAATCAAGTAGTAGATAAAGTTGATACTCAAACTCCAGGAGTTTATACAATAACTTATAAAGTAAATTATGATTCATTTACAAAAACATTAACACGTACAGTAGTTGTTGGTGGAACAGTTACAACGCAATAAAAGGTTTAGAATTTATCTTCTAAGCCTTTTTTATTGAAAAACAAACATATTTATACTATAATATATAATGTATGAAACGGTGATAAAATGAAATGGAAAATCGGTAATGTTGAAATAAAAAATCAAGTCGTTCTTGCCCCAATGGCTGGTATTTGTAATAGTGCCTATAGAACAATTATAAAAGATATGGGGTGCGGTTTGATATTTGCTGAAATGGTTAGTGATAAAGCAATTTTTTATAATAGTAAAAAAACAATAGATATGCTTTATATGACTGATTATGAAAGACCAATCGCACAACAAATTTTTGGAAGTGATAAAGAATCATTCATTTATGCCGCAAAATATATATACGAAAATATGAAACCAGACATCATAGATATAAATATGGGATGCCCTGTTCCTAAAGTAGCACTTAGAGCCCAAGCAGGAAGTGCTCTTCTAAAAGATCCTGATAAAGTCTATGAAATTGTTAAATCTGTCGTTGATGCAGTTCCAATTCCGGTTACAGTTAAAATAAGAAGCGGCTGGGATAACAATCATATAAATGCTGTAGAAATTGCCAAAGTGATAGAAAAGGCTGGCGCTATGGCCATTACAGTTCATCCTAGAACTAGAAGTCAAGGATATAGTGGAAAAGCAGATTGGAATATAATTAAACAAGTGAAAGAAAGTGTTTCAATTCCTGTTATCGGAAATGGTGATATAAAAAGTTGCTATGATGCCAAAAAAATGTTAGAACAAACTGGTTGTGATGCCATAATGATAGGAAGAGGATGCTTAGGTAATCCTTGGTTAATAAAAGAATGTGTCAATTATTTAGAACAAAATATTGAACCAGAACAAATAACCAAAAAAGAAAAATTAGAAATGATTTTAGAACATCTAAAAAGATTAGAAAATAGTAAAAATGAAAAAGTTGCAGTTTTAGAAATGCGAAGTCATATAACTTGGTATTTAAAAGGAATATCTAATACTAATGAACTAAAGGAACAAATTTTTAAAATAAATAAAATAGAAGAATTAAAAAAACTAATAAAAGACTATATGGATGGTGATAAAAATGAATGCTAGTTTTATTAAAAGATTATCAGCTTATGCGATAGATATAATACTTGTTGGAGCAATTATAATGTTAACTTATTATTTTATTCCTGAAACAAAAACAGTAACTAATTTACAACGAAATGTAGCAATCTTAAACGAAAATTACCTAAATAAACAAATTAATACAGGAGAATATATAAATGATTATTCTATTTTAATGCATAATCTTGATAAAGAAAGAATGATTTTAATTTTTATTAACTTTATAGCTATTTTTTCTTATTTTGTCGTTTTACCATTTTTTACTAAAGGAAAAACACTTGGTAAATATATTTTAGGAATTAAAATTAAACCAAGTAAAGAAAAACTAACTATTATTTCATTATTTATAAGAAACATTATCATTACTGGTTTAGGATATTTAATACTATCGCTTTTATCACTTTTACTAATTCCTAAAAACTTATATTTTTATGCTATAACTATTTTAGGTATTATTCAATTAGCACTAGTAATTATCAGTACTTTTATGATAATATATAGAAAGGACAGACGTGGTTTACAAGATATTTTAAGTAAGACAACCGTTGTTAATAAATAGAGGTGAAAAAATGAGAGAATATACAGAACAAGAACAAATAAGAAGAGAAAAATTAACAGAAATTAGTAAGGTTTGTAACCCTTATCCAGATAGATTTGAAAAAACACATTCACTAAAAGACGCTAAAAAACTAGAAGATGGTATTTCAAATGTTAGTGTTGCAGGTAGAATTGTTTTTATGAGAAAAATGGGAAAACTAAGTTTTGTACGTATTAGAGACTTAGAGGGAGATTTACAATTAGAATTTAAAATTGATGAAGTAGGTGAAGAAGGTTATGCCCTTCTAAAAAAACAAATTGATACTGGAGATTTTGTTGGTGCAACCGGGGAAATGTTTACAACTCAAACCGGAGAAAAAACATTAAGAGTTAAAACTTTTAAATTCCTAGGAAAAGCATTGAGACCACTTCCAGAAAAATTTCATGGATTAAGTGATACTGAACTTAAATATAGAGAAAGATATGTTGATTTAATTTCAAATGAAGAATCAAGAGAAGTATTCTTAGGAAGAAGTAAATTTTATGCTTTTGTTCATAAATTTTTAGGAGAACATGGCTTTTTACAAGTAGAGACACCTATTATGCAAACAGCAGTATGTGGAGCAGCAGCTAAACCATTCTTTACACATCATAATGCTCTAAACCTTGATATGAACTTAAGAATCGCGCCAGAAACATATTTGAAACAATGTATTGCAGGTGGATTTGATAAAGTATATGAAGTAGCTAAATGTTTCCGAAATGAAGGAATGGACTCTGAACACTTACAAGAATTCACACAAATTGAATGGTATGCTTCATATTGGAATTTTGAAGATAATATCAAATTTTATCAAGAATTTATTAAAAATCTGTTAATGGAATTAAAGGGAACAACTAAAATAGAATATAAAGAAAATACATTAGACTTTGGTGTTGAAAACTGGAAAAGAATTAATTATGTTGAAGAGATGAGAAAAATATTTGGATTCGATTTTCTTGCTATTGAAGATCCAGAAGAACTAAAAAAGAAAATAGTAGAAAAAGAACTATTTAGTTATGAAGATTTAGAAGAATATAAATCATTAAGTCAAATTATTGATTTTGTATATAAGAAAAAAATTAGAGTAAATATTATTCAACCAACGATTTTATATAATTATCCAGCTGTTTTAATTCCTTTAGCGCGAAGAAATGATGAAGATAATAGAATTATAGACGTTTTCCAAATTGTAGCTTGCGGAACTGAATTATGTAAAGCATATTCAGAACTAGTAAATCCTGAAATTCAAAGACAAAACTTTGAAGAACAAGCTAAAGCTAAACAACAAGGTGATGATGAAACTATGGAATTAGATGAAGGATTTATGCTAGCAATGGAACAAGGAATGCCACCAATATCTGGTCTAGGATTTGGAATAGATAGATTAATGATGCTTATATATAATCAAGACTCAATAAGAGATGTTGTATTATTTCCAACAATGAAACCCGTTTCAAAGGAAAATGAGTAGTGAAAATTTATACTGTAAGACATGGTCAAACAGAATGGAATAAAAAGGGTTTATATCAAGGAAAAACAGATGTACCTCTTAATGAAGAAGGTAAAAAACAAGCAATGCTTGTAAAAGAAAAATTAAAAGATAAAAAAGTTAATGAAATTAAATTTCACGGTGATAATTATAAAGATGTAGAAATAAGCGTCAGAGCCAAAAGATGGTTAAAAGCAGAAATTAACAGACGTGAAGGTGTATTTAAGAATTTCAAAAAATTAAGCGGATTGATCTTTGGCCTTGCAATCCTTCCATTCACTTGTGGTTTGTTAAACTGGGCATATCCAAAATTTATGAAAAAATTCTTCCCGGAACTCTGTGATGCGAAACAACAGGCAAAAGCTGCAAAGGAGGCTAAATAATGAATGTTAAGCCAATAACAACCTCAATAAAAAATGCAACAAATGCAGCTATCGATTATGCAAATAAAGCTACTAACAAATTTATGGAATGCAAAACAGGTCATACCTGGATGCCTGAAAACCCTACAGATATTGCTAAAACGTTAGCACTATATTCTACAACTACAAAAGATGCTGTTAATTGCTACTATTACACAACACAAAGTTATAACAATAAAGAAATACCTGAAGATAAAAGAAAATTCGTTGCTGGTATTGACCTTGCAAATGGTATTTTAAATGTAATTACACAGCTGACTTTAGGTTTGGTTGTAAACAAACAGTCTGATAAATTGTTTGAAAAAGTCTTTAACGGCGGTATAGTTGCTAAACCTGAAAATGTATCTAACTATATGAAAAAAGTAAATGATCTTCTTCAGAAATCTTCTTTGACAAAACATATTAGTTGTACAGAAGCAGAAATTAAAGATGCAATTAAGAAAACAAATAAAATTGCAAAAGGTGGATTTGGTGTAATCGCAGTATTGATTGTGACACAAATCATTGCAAAACGTATGATTGTACCATTCTTATCTACACCGCTTGCTGGTTTCTTTAAAAACTATCTTGAAAAACGTGAACAAAAAAATGGTGTAAAAACAGAAATACCAGCGACAGTTGACAACCAACCTAAAGTTGATTCTAAAAAGGAACAAAAATCAATAGTTGTTACAAATAGAGATGACTCATCCGAACATAAAGCTTTTAAAGGTTTTGAAAGCATGTTGTTAAATAAATCTCTTTAAATAAATATTGAAAGGATTTTGTCATGAGAATTAATAGTATACGCACAAATCTCCCTGGCAATAATACTTCTAAGCCAAAGTCTTTTAAACAATTACAATATGATGTTGAAAGTTTAAAAACGGTTCCTATGTCTTATTATAATCATGAGAAAGTCATTAACTCTCTGCCTCAAGCTAAAGAAGAACTTGATAAATATTCCTTTGTAAAAGCATTAATATATGCTAAAGATAACAAACCTGTTTTAACTTTATTTAATCCTTTGCCATCTGCGTATTATTCAAAAACTGTAGATATTACGGACATGATTGATTCAAGTTCGGACTCGCACGAATTGAGTGAAAAAATTTACAATAGAGCTATGGAGATAGTTTGCAATAATGAGTTTGAAGAAGACAAAGACCCTGATGACAGAGATGATGACGATTTTGATTTTGATGACGATACGCTCAGAGGTACAGGCTGGGATTTAACTGACGCATATATACCTTAATTATTTTTAGCTCTTTGCCAAATATGAAATACAGGAATACCGGCGAGTGTGATAAGCAGTCCCGGTATTGTGTATAATGGCTTGTACACGGAAAGACATATTACAATATAGCTGGCAAGCACCAAAAATGTTATCGGGAAAAATGAATTTATCCTGAATTTTTTGTTTGGATGCGGAAACTTTTTTCTGTATACAAAAATACCAGCTGTAACAAGGATATAAAAAAGCAAAGAGGCATAGATTACAAAATCTAAAAGCTCTGAATAATTGCCCCATAGTATTAGTATGCATATCCAGATACACTGTGCCCATAGTGAATTTACAGGTACTTTTGTTTTTCTGTTGATTAGAGCAAGCGGTCTAAAAAAAGCTCTATCTTTTGCCATTTTATAATATACTCTAGAACCTGTTAAAATCATTCCGTTAGCGCATCCAAACGCAGAAATCATAATAATAACCGCAATTATATCCTTTCCAATTGTTCCGAATATTTCACTTATTGTTCTTGCTGCCACAATATCTTGAGGTGCTGTTTGTATTTCACTCAATGGTAAAACACCTAAATAAATCATATTCATAAGCAAATATAAAGAAACAACCAATGCTACTCCATACACGAGAGCTTTGGGTATATTTTTTTGCGGATGTTTTACTTCACCTGCAATAAATGTAATATTGTTCCAGGTTATAGATGCAAATAATGCACCGACAATGGCAACAGCCATAATATTTATTGTTTGAAATGAAAAATTGAAACTCATATGCATGTTTGCTTGCAAAATATGAGCATTAAAACCGAATAAAAGCCCTATTATTACTATTGCAGCCATTGATATAACTTTGGTTACGGTAAAGATATTTTGTGTAACAACACCGTATTTTATCCCCCTTGAGTTAAGGTAACTGAGAAATATAACCGTTAAAACTGCAAATAATTGTTGTGTAGAAAAATGTATGCAACCTAAATTAAAAAGAATATTAGAACTGCTTATAAACGGAACTATCAGACCAAAAAACTTTGCAAATGCTACACAAACTGCTGCAATAGTACCTGTTTGAATGACAAGAAACAATGTCCAGCCGTATAAAAATGCTATTTTTTCATTGAAAATTTTTTTTAAATATACATATTGTCCGCCTTCTTCTGTGATGTTTGCTGCAAGCTCACAAAGAGACAAACCACCGCATAGTGTTATAAAACCTGCAATCATCCAAATTACTATTAGTAATAGGCCTGAATTTACCTGTCTTGCAATATCAGCGGAAACTATAAATATACCGCAGCCAATCATTGAGCCGGCTACTATTGATACTGCATCAGTTAGGGAAAGTGTTCTTTTCAAATCTTGACTCATATAATTAACATATTATAAAAGCTTGAAATTTAAAACCCTATCCTTGCTGTTACACCTATTTCTTTATTTCTTGTAGAGCCGTAAACACCCATAGTAAGATTTGTGTTGTCTTTAAATGTTTTTTTATAGTTTGCATTGAATGCTGCGTCATCTTTAAAAATAGAGACACTTGCTCCTAAGGAGCTGTGCTTATTTATTTTGTTGTAATAACCGGCATTAACGCCAGGGTTTTCTTTGTTTAGATATGCGCTTCCATAGATGCTGTTGTTTGGTGCAGAATAGTTAAGGCTCATTTTGGCAGCATTGTCCAACGGTTCATATTCTATGCCGCCTTTTATTTTTACAGAGCCATTGTTGTAAGTCTTTTCAATATTTGCGCCAATTGATTTGTCAAAAACATCTATATTAGTACCGAGTTTTAAATTGTTTCCGATTTCTTTATTTGCTTCAACACTGTCAAGGCTGACATCGTAGCTGACTCCTTTAAAAAAGTTTGATTTTTTCTGTACACCCGGTAAATCAGGTCTCATCACTGTGTTAACAGCGTTTGGTGTTTTTTCCTTTATGTTTGCTTCTATTTGTTCATTAAGCAAGGTTGGGGTAGAGTTTGTGGGGTTTGTTTTGTTAACATTAAAACTTTTTTTGCCCCTTACTTTGTCCCATAGCATTGTTGCTGTTTCTTGAGCGGTTTCTGTCACGTTAGTTATTTGCGTAGCATATTTTTCTTCGGTTGTGCGAAGAATCACTCTGTCTGCGTCAGTGTCTTTTAAAGTATTTACAAATTTTTCTATCTCTTTATCCGGCATATCAATCCTCTTGTATATATAAAGTATATATTATTCTTAAAATTGCTAATCTTTTGTCTGAATTTTGTATATGTAAAATTTTTGTAACGTTTTAAATGAAAATGCTAAAGTTTACTCTTGTTATTCCGTAAATATATTTGTAGTTAATAAATCCAGGGAACAAAAAGTGGATATACGCGTTCAAAATGGAGAAAATCTATCTTTAGCAATCAAAAAAGCACTAATAAAAGAAGGTGCTGCTGATTCTGATTTGAAAAAATTCAGCATTTGGAATCAAATACTGGATCTTGTTGATCAACAAAATGCAGAAAATAAAGCAAACGGTAAAAAAGCGATTTATGAAGGCGGTAACGACAGAACTTCTGCCAATTGGTCACAAAACTACAGGGTACTGGCAGGCAGTGACTTGAGTTTTTCCGATGAAATTTGGAACCAAATTAAATCCATAGTTGGGTTAACACCTTCTGTGCCTAAAGAACAGCCCGAGGCATTAAATAAGCAGCTTGATGCGCCTGTTTCTCCATTTGAAAAAAAAGACACATTCCCTGTGCCACAGCAATCTAACTTGCCAAAAATTAATATTGAAACTAATTATACGCAGTTGGGAGATAATCCCTCTTCTGTTTCAGAA
>OLOI01002908.1_pt1 | contig 11360 bp, 4 predicted proteins | sample 1672131 | NCBI WGS metagenome assembly OLOI01 (sample SAMEA3136651, study PRJEB25190) | human gut metagenome | reverse complement strand
CGGAATACGAGGTATCAACAAGCTTTGATTTGTCAGGGAAGCAAACATTATTGGAACAGTTTAAAAAACTTATACTTTCATAAAATTGTAGAACTTTGTCGGGCATTGTATAATGGGTACACCTTATGCAATGCTCGGTTTAGTTTAGGAAGGAGATTTAGAATAAAATGAAAAAACAAACCGAAAGCATAGAAAAAATTACCGCCCTTTATTGCAGACTCTCTCAAGATGATGGCATAGACGGCGAAAGCAACAGTATATCAAACCAAAAAGAAATCCTGATGCAGTATGCAAGGCAACACAAATTACCGAATCCCCGTTTCTTCGTTGATGATGGAATATCAGGAACCACATTTGAAAGAAGTGGATTCAAGGAAATGCAAGCACTTGCTGAAGCAGGTCAGGTTTCAACAATCGTTGTAAAAGATTTATCCCGTTTCGGCAGAAACTATCTTGAAGTCGGAAAGTATCTTGAAATAACATATCCGACACTTGGTATCAGGTTTATTGCTATTCAGGAAAATGTAGATACATCTAAAAACGGTGGTACGGAAATGATGCCGTTCCATAACATTTTTAATGAATGGTATGCTGCACAGACGAGTAAAAAAGTTCGTGCAGTATGGAAATCAAAGTCTGATAAAGGTGAAAGAGTTTCGCCCTCCGTACCCTACGGATATATGAAATCCCCGGATGATCCTAAACAATGGATTATAGATGAACCTGCCGCAGAGGTTGTAAGGTACATATATAAGTTGTGTATTGAAGGACTTGGACCAACCAAAATTGCAAAGCGCTTAACAAAGGAAAAGATTTTGATACCAACTGCGTATTGGATTTCAATGGGTAAAGCTGTTTCAAACAAAAATATAACCGATCCGTACAGATGGGTAACCGAAACGATTAAAAACATATTGGCGAATCGTCAATATACAGGGTGCACAGTAAATTTTAAATCTACAATTTTGAGTTACAAGGTTCATAAAAAGATTGAAAATGACGAAAGCAAGTGGCAAATCATTCCGAACACTCAAGAAGCTATTATTGATGAAGATACCTTTAACAGAGTTCAGGAGTTAAGAAATAGCCGAAGAAGAAATAGTGCTACGGGCAGAACAAGTCTTTTTTCAGGTCTTACATACTGTGCAGATTGTGGTTCAAAGCTTTACTTTTGTGCATCTAAAAGCATACCTGAAGATAAAGAATTCTTCCGTTGTTCTGCATATAAAGACAATACCGGGAGTTGCACCATTCACTTTATCCGAAATGTGGTACTTGAAGAGATAGTTCTTGAAACAATACAAAAAGTAGCAGAATATATTTCGCAGTTTGAACCCGTATTTCTTTACTTGTTTGCAAAAAAGCATAAATTAACCAAAGCAAAAGATTTAAAAAATGCTAAATTCAAACTTGAACAATCGAAAGCAAGAGTTGATGAAATTGATCGTGTGCTTACAAAATTATACGAAGATAATGCACTTGGCAAAATCACCGACGAACGTTTTGAAAGGTTATCTGCTACCTACGAAAAGGAACAACGTGAGCTTGCTGATTGCATAATCAAATCCAAAACTGAAATCACAACAGCAGAACAAGATAATGTTGATTTGAAACACTTTTTGAAAACCATCAGAGCTTGTACTGATTTGAAGGAACTGACACCCGAAATTGTAAATACTCTTATAAAGAGAATCAATGTTCACAATGCGGAAAAAGTAGATGGTCGTAAAAAAGTTAAAATTGATATTGAATTTATTGCGGTTGGTTTGATAAGCATACCTGATGAAAAAGAATTGCTAACTTTAATTGAAGAAATACGAAATGAGAAAATTGCGTAAAAACAGGCAGAAGCGGTGCAACCGCTGTAGTTACACCGCTTCATTTTAATTTTGTCCTTTAGAACACTCGCCCAACGGCGCGGTTTGTGTTTGCGATCTCCTCGGAGTGCTGCGCCGACAACTGGGATCAGAATGTCGTGTTTAAAAAGACGGCGCTGTCACTCAGCTGCGGTAATTCGATTCAAAATGTGCTGTCAAAGAGCGGCGATGATGTGGGAATCGACTGGGGATACCTTCATCTGGCAGAGCGCAGCGCATTGCCGGTGGATTTGAAAAAAATGATACAAAAAAAGAGCGTGCAGCAGGCCGCTCTGGATGTGCAAAAGACCTACCGCGCCTTTTCGGAAAAGCCGTATATGGCCGTTGAAAAGGAAGAAAAGGACGGCGTGATTGTGATTGCCTATGATGAGGTTTGCGGTATCGAATACTACGGCAAGGCGCAAAACGAGTATTACCGCACATTTTTTGACAGTTTTTCGGATATGCTGACGGCCGCTGTTTTGGAATATCCGGCGATTCGTAACATGTGTGACGCATTTGATGCGCAGCTGACGGCGGAGGCGGAAAAGTACGGCGAAAAGTACACCGATTTAATCTGCCTTGCCTATCGGCAGGCAATTGCTGCCCACAAGCTGGCCGCGGACGAAAACGGGGAGATTCTCTTTATCTCCAAGGAGTGCTTCTCCAACGGCTGCGCGGCAACGCTGGACGTGACCTATCCGTCGATTCCTCTGTTTTTAAAGTATAATCCCGAACTGGTTTTGGGCATGCTGCGCCCGATCTTTAAACAGGTTTACGACGGGTTCTGGCCGCACCCTTATGCGCCGCATGATGCGGGAAGATATCCGCTGGTGGACGGAAACGTGTACGGCGACAGTAAAGAAAGAGATCAGATGCCGGTTGAAGAATGCGGAAACATGCTGCTCTGTGTGGCTGCCGCCGCAAAGTATGCAGGCAGTGACGGTTTTGCCAAGCAGCATCAAAAGATTTTAAAGCAGTGGGCGGACTACCTGGTGGAATTCGGTTACGATCCGGGCGATCAGCTTTGCACCGATGACTTTGCCGGACATCTGGCGCACAACTGTAACCTGAGCATTAAGGCGATTTTGGGCATTGCCGCTTACGGAAAGCTGTTTGGAGATCAAAAGTATCAGGACATTGCCGCAGAATACGCGAAAAAATGGGAAAAGGACGCCAAGGCGGAACAAGGCAGCCGTCTGACCTTTGACCGTCCGGATTCCTGGGGTCTGAAGTATAATCTGGTTTGGGATCGCCTTTTGGATATCCATATTTTTAATCCGAAAATTGCGGAGGAAGAGGTGGCGCTGTATCAGAGCAAGATGCGGCCGTACGGTGTGCCGCTGGATATCCGCAACGACTACACCAAGACGGATTGGGAGATGTGGACCACCGTGCTGACTGAAAACACAGAGTATTTTGAGACGATCGTCGGCGCAATCCATAAGATGCTTTGCGATACGCCGGATCGGGTACCGTTTACGGACTGGTATTACAGCAGTGACGGACGGTTCCGCGGTTTTCAGAACCGTACCGTGCTGGGCGGCATCTTCATCAATTTGCTATAACAATATCGGGGCTTAGCCGCTTTGCTAAGCCCCGATATTTTATTTTCCGATACCGAATATGGTGTATAAAATTTTTACGGCTTCCGCGCGGGTGACGCTGCGTTCCGGCTTTAAGGTGCCGTCGGGATAGCCGTTTAAAATTCCCTGTGCGGTTGCGATTTTTAAATCCTCTTTTGCCCAGAAGGGAATATCCGTGCCGTCCGCTGCGGTGATCGGCGCACCGGCCAAGCCCTTTGGCAGCAGTCGGCCGACCGATATCGCGTATTCCATACGGCGAATATTGTCGTTTGGTTTAAAGGCAACGCCATAATCGGTGAGCTGTCCCTGCATGATGCCGAGCGCGTAGACCGCCCGAACCCTTGCAACCGCCCACCATGGGATATCGGCGGTGTCGGTAAAGGGTAGCGGCGTATCGTTATAGTCGTCCGGGTTCAGGTTCAGATAATTGCAAAGCATGATGGCAAATTCGGTGCGCGTCATGTTATTGTCCGGGAGGAAACGCAGATTTCCGTCTCCGTCATCGCTGCCGCTGACTACGCCGTATTTTGCCATATAGCTGATGCAGTCCTTTGCCCAGTGATTTCCTGTGTCCGGGAACGGATTTTCCACCTGCATAAGAGAGCCGTTGTCGGTGGTTTTAATGGCGCTGTTCCCGTTTTCGGCCGTGGCGGAAACCGTAAAGCGGTGGTACTGCGCGGCAGTGTCGGCAAAGGAATAGGTAAGTTGCTGGCTTGTGGCATCATACTGAAAAGAAACCGGCGTACCGTCCATGTAAAGCTTGACGTTTTCGGCCGTGATGCTGCTGCCGGTGCAGCTGAGCGCGGCGCGGTAAACGCCGTCCGTGATGCCGGCTTGTATCTGGGGATAGACGGGCGGCGCCACGATTTCATCGGTGGTGCGGATGCGAACCGGGATTTCTGCCGTACAGAGACCGGCGTTGACGGCGACAATGCCGGTTGCGCCATTGTTCTGCCCGGCCGTGAACACACCGTCATCGCTGATGCTGCCGATGCTGCTGCTGTTGCAGACTGCGCGCCAGGTAAAGCTTTCGTTGGCAACCACCATAGCCTCTCCACCCCAGTAGGCGGTGGCGGATAATGCGATGCTGTCGCCGGGGTTCATCACCAGGTCGCTGACCCCTTCGCCGGTGTTGGCGTTAAAGATACGGAGCTGCTCCGGTGTGGCAACCGCGCGCAATAGTGTGCTGCCGTAGGCATCGCCGCTCTTTGCGGCCACATAGACATCGCCGTTGCCGCGGACGGTGACAAAGCCGTTTTCATAAACGCCGCTGCCAAGGCCGTCCGGCGAGGGCGTTGCGGCATCCTTTTCCAGATAAAAGGTGACGTTTTGCGGCACGCTCGCCGGCCCGTAAGACGTGTCATAGGCGCTCTCGACCCGAAGCTGAATGGAGGAGCCGGAGAGAACCGGCTTTCCCCAGTCGGACAGGTTTAAAACGTAGGGGATGCCGCTGGGAGCGTTGTTCTTTTTCAAAAAGAAGAAGTTGGCGCAGCTGCGCAGACCGCCGTCCGACGGGGAGTTGAATACCCGAAAATCCGTGGTGCCGGGGAGCGTTCCGCCAATGGCGGTAGAACCGCCGCCGTCTAAGTTGATGGCCTCCACACAGCCAAGCTCCAGCAGTCTGCGTGCGACCGTTTCCTTTCTGGCGCCGTAGCTGTAACCGGTCTGTCTGCCGTCAATGGTATAAAACAGAACCGTGCCGTCGGCACGAATGCCGAGCGCCGTCCGCGGCGCGGCGGATTCGTCCGTATAATCAAGGTTTCCGCCGGTGATCAGCTTGCCGCCCTGGGCGCCGAGCGCATACTTTGCGCTCTCCCAGCGTGCGTCATGGGTGGCGTCCTCGGTGCGGATGCTAACCGTGCTGCCAACCGGCAGAGCCTGAAGCCGGTCTTTGATTTCCTGGGCGGCGGAGGCGTCCACGCTGAGAACCAGCTTTCCCTCCGGGATCGGTACCGAACCGTCGTCCTCGGTGACGCTTTCCACCACGGCGGTGACGGTACTGTTTAAGGTGATGCAGCTGCTGACTGAGCCGAGGACGATGTTGGTTCCTTGACCGCTTGCGTGGGTACTGTCACCGTAGACGCTGCTGTAAAGATACAGCGCATAGGGCTGGCGGTATTTGTTTAAACATTCCACCGTGATGCTGCCAAGGCTTGTCGTCATGGTGGTTACGATGGGGAGCGTCCCCATAAAGGCGGAGCCGTCCTCCCGGAATCCGACGGCAGGCAGCCAGCCGGAATCCTTGGAGTAAACCTGACCGTCAATGATAACGTTGCTCATCGGGACGCCCGTCTGAAACGAGAAAAAGTCGGCGTTGATTCCGGCGGCGGCATAGCTGCCGCGCGCATTGAGCACCTGATTGGCCTGGGTCAGCGTTCGCTTGCCGTAGACGGAATAGCCGTTGTTTAAGACGGGAACCACGTCCGGGTTCGGCGTATACGCGACGTAGTGCTCGGTCTGTTGTCCCACCGAGCCGCCGTCAAAGGTGTTGGTGTACAAGACGGTGCCCTGTGCAAGCTGCTTTGCCGTTGTCGTGCCGGGCGTGCCGAGCACGGCCGCCAGCGAGGACATCGGGCTTAAAAAAATAAAAAGCGCCGTAAGCGCCGCTGCCGCCTGCATGACAGGTCGTCTTTTCTGTAAAAAGTTACGTCTCTTTTGCTGGTTCATGAAGTCATTCCTTTCGCGGAGGAGGGGTCATGCACAATACGCCGAAAAAATAAGGCGAAAACCACAAATTTTCGGTTCTTTTTTCGGGTAATTCGGCACTTGACAACCCTTGTTTTCCATGATATAATAATTATCTGTTTATAATGAGAAATTATGCGTGTTTCCCTATAATATATAGGAAAAAACAAAACATAAGTGCAGTATAGCATAGTTTTTCTAAATTTTCAAGTCCTTTTTCAATTTGCATGAGCGAAATGGACGGAAAAGCGTACCTGCACGGCGGCAAAGCGTGGGTTTTCGCGGTGTCGGCGGCCGGGGTAAAAAATTCTAATGAGGTGATCGGCTTTATGGTACATCCTGTGAAACTGGGAAAAAACACTCGTATGAGCTATGGCAAAATCCATGAGGTTTTGGAGATGCCGAATCTGATCGAGATTCAAAAGAACTCTTACGATTGGTTTTTGGATGAGGGCTTAAAGGACGTCTTTCATGATGTGTCGCCCATTACGGACTACAACGGGAATCTCGTGTTGGAGTTCGTGGACTATCGCCTGGAGGATAATCCCAAATACGATATCGAAGAGTGCAAGGAGAGAGACGCAACCTATGCGGCACCCCTGCGCGTGAAGGTGAGACTGATTCACAAGGAGACGGGCGAGGTAAAGGAGCAGGAAATCTTTATGGGAGATTTTCCGCTGATGACACCGTCGGGAACCTTTATTATCAACGGTGCTGAGCGTGTTATCGTGTCTCAGCTGGTTCGTGCGCCAAGCGTATACTACTCGGAGGAGTTTGACAAGGTCGGAAAGAAACTGTTTTCTTCGCAGGTGATTCCGAACCGCGGCGCATGGCTGGAGTATGAGACGGACAGCAATGACATCTACTATGTCCGCATTGACCGTAACCGTAAAATTCCGGTGACGGTGCTGATCCGTGCGCTGGGCTTTGGTACCGATGCCCAGATTACCGAGCTTTTCGGTGAGGACGCAAGACTTTTGGCTACCATGGAAAAGGACACCACCTCAACGGAGGAGGAGGGCTTGCTGGAAGTGTACCGCAAGCTGCGTCCCGGTGAACCGCCGACGGTAGAGAGCGCACAGACCTTGATTCAAAACCTGTTTTTTGATCCGAAGCGCTATGACCTTGCCAAGGTCGGCCGTTATAAATTTAATAAAAAGCTGCAGCTGAAAAACCGTATTGTCGGCTTTGTTTCCGGCCAGACGGTCGCAGACCCCGAAACTGGGGAGCTGATTGTGACCGAGGGTGACGTGATCACCAAGGAGATCGCCGATGCACTGGAGAAGGCGGAGATTAACGAGCTGGTGCTGGATGTGGATGGCACCCGTACCAAGGTGATCTCCAACAAAATGGTGGATCTTAAAAACCTTGTCAGCTACAATCCCCGTGAATACGGAATTACCGAACGGGTACACGGCGTTGTTCTCCATGAAATTTTAGAGCAGTACCCGGATGTGGAGTCGGATGAATTCAAAGAGCAGCTGCGTCTGCGCAGGGATGAGCTGATTCCGCGCCATATCCTGATTGACGATATTATCGCCTCCATTTCCTATATCGGAAACCTGGCGTGCGGCGTCGGCGCAGTGGACGATATCGACCACCTGGGCAACCGCCGTCTGCGCAGCGTGGGTGAGCTTTTGCAGAACCAGTTCCGTATCGGACTTTCCAGAATGGAGCGTGTTGTCCGCGAGCGTATGACGATCCAGGATCTGGATGTGATTACGCCGCAGACGCTGATTAACATTCGCCCGGTTACCTCGGCGATTAAAGAATTCTTCTGTTCTTCGCAGCTGTCGCAGTTTATGGATCAGATTAACCCCTTGGGTGAGCTGACGCATAAGCGGAGACTGTCAGCCCTCGGCCCAGGCGGTCTGTCGCGTGAGCGTGCCGGATTTGAGGTGCGTGACGTGCACCATTCGCACTACGGACGTATGTGCCCAATCGAGACGCCGGAGGGTCCGAACATCGGATTGATCAACTCGCTGAGCGGCTTTGCAAAGGTGAATGAGTACGGATTTATCGAAACTCCGTACCGCAGAGTGGATAAAGAGACCGGCATCGTCACCGAAGAAGTGGAATACATGACGGCAGATACCGAAGAAGGGTATTATGTCGCACAGGCTACCGAGCCTTTGGACGCGGACGGCCGTTTTGTCAACAAAAAGATCGTAACCAGATATAAGGATGAATTTTTGGAGGTATCGCCGAAGCGTGTGGATTATATGGATGTTTCGCCGCGTCAGGTGATGTCTATCGCGACTGCGATGATTCCCTTCTTGGAGAACGATGACGCAAACCGTGCGTTGATGGGTTCTAACATGCAGCGCCAGGCGGTTCCGCTTTTGGTGCCGGAATCTCCGATTGTCGGAACCGGTATGGAATACAAAGCGGCACGCGATTCCGGCGTCTGCGTTTTGGCAAAGAACTCCGGCGTGGTGGAAAAGGTTGCGGCAGACGAGATCGTGATTCGCAACGACGACCATGCAATCGATAAGTATAAACTGATTAAATTTACCCGTTCCAACCAGGGAACGTGTATCAACCAGCGTCCGATCGTGAACGCCGGCGAGAGGGTAGAGGCCGGTGATATTATCGCCGACGGTCCTTCTACCAAAAACGGTGAGATCGGTCTGGGACGCAATATCCTGATCGGGTTCATGACCTGGGAAGGCTATAACTACGAGGATGCAATCCTGATTAACGAAAAACTGGTGAAAGAGGATGTGTTTACCTCCATTCATATTGAAGAATATGAGGTTGAGGCAAGAGATACCAAGCTCGGTCCGGAGGAGATCACCAGAGATATTCCGAACGTTGGTGAGGACGCGCTCCGCGACCTGGACGAACGCGGTATTATCCGCATCGGTGCCGAGGTCAAGAGCGGCGACATTCTGGTCGGTAAGGTAACGCCGAAGGGCGAAACCGAACTCACGGCAGAGGAACGTTTGCTGCGTGCCATCTTCGGCGAAAAGGCAAGGGAGGTCAGAGATACTTCCTTAAAGGTGCCGCACGGTGAGTACGGTATTATTGTAGACGTTAAGGTGTTTACCCGTGCCAACGGCGATGAACTGTCGCCGGGCGTGAACCAGGTGGTTCGCTGCTATATCGCACAAAAGAGAAAGATTTCCGTCGGCGATAAGATGGCCGGCCGTCACGGTAACAAGGGCGTTATTTCCCGGATTTTGCCGGAGGAAGATATGCCGTTCCTGCCGGACGGTACACCGCTGCAGATTGTCTTAAACCCCTTGGGCGTACCTTCCCGTATGAATATCGGTCAGGTGCTTGAGGTGCATTTGGGCTATGCTGCAAAGGCGCTTGGCTGGAAGGTGGCAACGCCGGTGTTTGACGGTGCAACCGAGGAAGATATTATGGACGCGCTGGAGCAGGCAGGCTATGATCGCAACGGTAAGACGATTCTTTATGACGGACGTACCGGTGAACCGTTTGATAACCCGGTTACGGTCGGCTACATGCACTACTTAAAGCTTGCGCACTTGGTTGACGATAAGATTCATGCACGTTCGACCGGCCCGTACTCTTTGGTAACGCAGCAGCCTCTGGGCGGTAAAGCGCAGTTCGGCGGTCAGCGTTTCGGTGAGATGGAGGTTTGGGCGCTGGAGGCTTACGGCGCAGCTTACACCCTGCAGGAGATCTTGACGGTAAAATCCGATGATGTGGTCGGACGTGTTAAAACCTACGAATCCATTGTCAAGGGCGAAAACGTTCCCGAACCGGGTGTGCCGGAGTCCTTTAAGGTATTGGTGAAAGAATTGCAGAGCCTTGCACTTGATATCAAGGTGCTGGATAAGGATGATAATGAAATTATTCTGCGCGAATCCATCGATGACGAGCCGGAGGATCTGCCGGTGAACATCGCCGGTGTGGAGGATGAAGATATCCTCTCCCAAGATGCAGAACCCGATGACGGCGATGACCTTTTGGACGACATGGACGATATCCTCGGCGAGGATGAGGACGATGATATCGCTGCCGGTCTGGATGCGATTTTGGGCGCTGCCGATACGAGCGGTGACGGCGAAGACTTCCAGGGAGATTATCTCGATTCCGATGACGTAAAATCGCTGGAAATGATGGCCGAAGAGGAAGATGATTTTGATGATGACGACGGCTTGTTCTAACGGTTAGCAAAAATTAGAACAGGCGCATGGCTGTCTGCCAAACTCACGGCAGACAGCGGTTGAATTTGTGAGTTGGAAAGGCATGGTCGTTATGAGTGAATATCAAAATTTTGAAGCGATACAAATAGGACTTGCTTCACCCGAAAAGATCCGGGAATGGTCTCGCGGCGAGGTAAAAAAGCCGGAGACGATCAATTACAGAACCTTAAAACCCGAAAAAGACGGTTTGTTTTGTGAGCGTATTTTCGGCCCGCAAAAGGACTGGGAGTGTCACTGCGGTAAATATAAAAGAGTACGTTATAAGGGTGTTGTCTGCGACCGATGCGGCGTAGAGGTTACCCGTTCTAAGGTGCGCCGTGAGCGTATGGGACACATTGAACTGGCAGTGCCGGTTTCCCACATTTGGTATTTTAAGGGAATCCCCAGCCGTATGGGTCTGATTTTGGACATGTCTCCGCGCGCCCTGGAAAAGGTACTGTATTTTGCGGCATATGTCGTGATTGATCCGGGCAAGACCTCTTTGATGAAAAATCAGATTCTGTCCGAAAAAGAATACCGCGAATATTATGAAAAGTACGGTGATATGTTCCGTGCCGGTATGGGCGCTGAGGCGATCTTGGAGATGCTTCGCGATATCGATCTTGAGGCGCTTTATACCGAATTAAAGAACGATTTAGAGGGCGCAAAGGGACAGAAAAAGGTAAGAACCGTGCGCCGTCTTGAAGTGGTAGAAGCATTCAGAAAGTCCGGCAATAAGCCGGAATGGATGATTTTGTCGGTGATTCCGGTCATTCCGCCGGAAATCAGACCGATGGTACAGTTAGACGGCGGCCGCTTTGCGACCTCGGACTTAAACGATCTGTACCGCCGCGTGATTAACCGTAACAACCGTTTAAAGAGGCTGCTTGACTTAGGTGCGCCCGAAATTATCGTACGAAACGAAAAACGCATGCTGCAGGAGGCGGTTGACGCCCTGATCGACAACGGCCGCCGCGGCCGCCCTGTCACCGGACCGGGTAACCGTCCGCTCAAGTCCTTGTCGGATATGTTAAAGGGTAAACAGGGTCGTTTCCGTCAGAACCTTTTGGGTAAGC
>OLOI01002901.1_pt1 | contig 11393 bp, 9 predicted proteins | sample 1672131 | NCBI WGS metagenome assembly OLOI01 (sample SAMEA3136651, study PRJEB25190) | human gut metagenome | reverse complement strand
ACCTGCAGCGACTAAAGTCACAAATATGCTTTATTTATCTTACAGAGGGCGTCTCTTTTGCCTGCGGCAAATTCCTATTTATTCAAACGCAATTACTGCACCATCATATTTCTCATCGATGAATTTCTTGATATCATCAGATTTGAGAACTTTTACTAAGGCTTTGATTGCATCACTGTCTTCGTTGCCTTCTTTTACTGCGATGATGTTTACATATGTTTTTGCAGCTTCAGAATCAGATGCTTCGTATGCAAGTGCATCTTTCTTTACGGAGTATCCTGCCTGAAGTGCGTAGTTACCGTTTAATACAACGAATGCTGTTTCGCCTGTTACACGAGCTACCTGTGCTGCTTCTAACTCAACGATTTTGATGTTGTGTGGGTTTTCTGCAATGTCATTTACTGTTGCAGTGAGTCCGGCACCATCTTTTAATTTGATAAGTCCGTTGTCCTGAAGAAGAAGTAATGCTCTTGCTTCGTTTGTTGTATCGTTTGGTACAGCGATTTCATCACCATCTGCGATTTCGTCAAGACTCTTCTTTGTTCCTGGGTAAATTCCAAATGGTTCGTAGTGGATGTCTCCTGCATCTACTAACTTAGTTCCTTTTTCTTTGTTGAACTGTTCCATATAAGGAACGTGCTGGAAATAGTTCGCATCGAAATCTCCGCTGTCTACAACTTCGTTTGGCTGTACATAATCATCAAATACAGTTACCTGTAAGTCGTATCCTTCTTTGGCAAGGAGTGGCTTTGCCTCCTCTAAGATTTCTGCGTGTGGTGTAGCAGAAGCAGCAACTTTGATTACCTGTGTATCTGTGCTTCCTGTTGAACTTTCTGCTTTCTTGTCTGTGCTTCCGCAGCCTGTTAAAGCTCCGATTGCAAGTACACCTGCTAATAAAAATGCTCCAAATTTTTTCATTTTTGTTTCCTCGCTTTCTCTTTTTTGATAGTGTCAAAAACTATCTCTTTTTTCTTTATTATAACTATTTAGAAAAGTTTTCAATTTATAAGCGTAAAACACTTGACAATTGAATTACTAATGTTTTCACTTAATTTTCTAAATAGCCGATAATTATAATTTATACCATTTGCAATCAACTTCGGATAGTTTTGTAGAATTCTATCTAATTACTTTTCCATTTTTACGAAACTCTATAAGTCTATTTTAAGCTTTGCAGTGAAAAATATTCAAGAATGCCTCGGCATTCTTGCTGCGAGGTGCGCGTCATGCAATTGCATGACATACTTCTACTGCGCACCTCTGCAATCCTGCCGGAGGCTATATCAGCTGGGGGATTGACTCCCACCACTGATACCAGCTTGTTTCTCATCACCTATAGAGGTGGGAGTCATCTCCCAACTGATATACTATTTTCTCTTATCGAGCTTGGCTGCAAGGAACATACCAATGCTCTGGAAAATCTGTACGAGTATGACAAGCAGTACAACGGTTACGATCATAATACTTGTCTGATAGCGGTAATATCCGTAACGAATGGCAATATCACCAAGCCCGCCACCGCCGACACAACCTGCCATTGCAGAATATCCAAGAATGGTTCCGATTGCGATAGTTGCTCCGGTAAGTAAAGAAGTTCTTGCTTCTACTAAAAGGACTTTCATGACAATCTGCATATTACTTGCTCCCATAGAGCGGGCTGCCTCGATAACACCTGGGTCTACTTCTTTAATAGAAGATTCTACCATTCGTCCAATAAATGGAATCGCTGCGATAACAAGTGGAACAATGGTTGCAGTGGAACCATAACTCTGTCCAACAAGAAGTCTCGTAAATGGAATCAGTAAAATAAGGAGAATCAGGAAAGGAATGCTTCGCACGATATTTGCGATTACATCCAGTATCTTATATACAACTGCATTCGGTGTTAATCCTTCTTTATCCGTGATTGCCAAAAGTACACCCATCGGAAGGCCAAATACATATCCTAAAACCGTGGAAGCTACTGTCATGTAAAGTGTCGCCCACACACCGTTGATGATCATATCTGTGATTTCTTTAGTCCACATGCTCACTCACCTCCTCGATTTCTAATCCTCTGTCTAAAAGATACTGTTTCATTTCTTTATTCTTTGTACAGTCTGGAGCAAATTCAAGAACCATCTCGCCCTTTGCCACGCCGCCGACATTCTTTGTATCTGCCTTTAAAATATTTACCGGCTCGTTAAAGTTGAGAATCAGATTTGCGATAACTGGCTCAAATGCAGAGTTTTCAGAAAAGACAATCCGAATCTTTTCCCCGCTCTTAATAATTTCTTTGCCGCCTGCTGTCGTTCCTCTTTTTTCCTCTCCGTCATCACCGACATCATTTTTAAGAAGTTCTCTTGCCACAGCAGTTTTGGGATGTGTGAAAATGTCTTCCACTGTTCCCTGTTCTGCAACTTCACCACCTTTTACGATTGCTACATGAGAACAAATCTCGCGAACAACGGACATCTGATGTGTAATAATTACAATTGTGATATTGAATCGCTGATTAATGTCCTTCAACAATGCTAAAATCGAAGAAGTAGTCTGAGGATCAAGTGCACTGGTTGCCTCATCACAAAGTAAAATCTTCGGATCAGAAGCTAATGCTCTCGCAATCGCAACTCTCTGTTTCTGTCCACCAGATAACTGAGCCGGAAATGCTCCCGTTCTGTCACCGAGTCCAACGATATCTAAAAGCTCTTTCGCTCTCTTTCTTGCATCCTTCTTGGACTTACCCTGAATATACAGTGGAAAACAGACATTTTCTAAAACATTCTTCTGCATGAGCAAGTTAAAATGCTGGAAAATCATTCCGATATCTTCTCTTTGCTTTCTTAACTCTCTTGAAGTATAATCGCCTAATGACTTTCCATTAATAAGGACACGTCCCTTTGTCGGCACTTCAAGGAAATTGATACATCGTACCAGTGTACTCTTACCAGCACCGGACATACCGATAATCCCGTAAATATCACCAGATTCAATGCTTAAATTGACATTCTTAAGAGCTTCTACTGTTCCATCTTTTGTGTCAAAAGATTTATACAGATTCTCTATTACAATTTCTGACATTGCCTTCCTCCCTTTCTTGAAAATGTACTCTCTGCCTGAACATTTTGTATATCTATTCTATGTCTAATCTATGTCTGACTGTTACACTTGAACTATTAACATATTGTATTTTGCAGAAAAGAACTTAATATAAACTTCTATCAGATTTAGAGTACATTAAAACTTAATGTTAACTATTATAAGGTCATATTGAAGCATTGTAAACCTAAAGAAAAAAGCAGGTATCGCTACCTGCTTAAAACTCATCTTTAGTGCTGTGTAAATGCAATTCTTATTCAGGTGAGAATCTTTCTTATTTCTTAAATTCCCTTACCCTTTCAAAAAACTTCATCTAAAATCTATGAACACGCATTCTGATAATTATGTGCAGGCAAGCCAGTCTCCTTCTCAGAAGACATATACATCTGCGAATCTTCGCAGCTACAAGTTATGCAATTCATTGGCATGACACACATCATCATCATAATCTTGCTCCTCAATTCCCATTTTCTTACTAGGACTCATCATATATTACTCTTTTTCATTTGTCAAGAGTTTCTTTTGTAAATAGGAATTTACCGCAGTCAAAAGAGACGCCCCTGAAGAGAGTCTAGCCCCTATATTTGTGACTTTAGTCGCGGCGGTTTGAATCTTCTCTCTTCTCGGTCGTTTGTCTCTTAATGAATTAAATAGTAATTCTCAAACAGCCAGTCTTCGAGTGTATTCAAATTATTGTCGGAGTGTTCCACCTCTCTCGCATATCTCCAGGAAATTTCTTCCACGTCTTTCATGGAGAGTGTTTTTCCATTTTCCAACCAACGTACAATCAGGAATTCCTGTACCCAGCGAATGGAAAACAATGCCATTTCCATTTTGGAACAGACCATATCGTCATAGACTGCTCCACAGAAATAAGTATAGACAAAGAACATCATAAGCTGCTCACCTACGTTCTCCCATTCTTCTTTGTAGTTACTCAATGCTCCATACATTTGGTGAAATTCTTTGCAAATATTTTTATAAGTTTCTTCGTTCTCCTGATAGAGCCACTTTTCGGCTCCATCGAGTATCTGATTCCACTCTGGACGAAGACGTTCTAAGCCTCGAAGTACCTGCAGTTCTTTTTTCTGTCGATTCCATTGATGGAGAGAGGCTGCATCTGCTCCTTTTTCAGAAAGATGTTTTGAGATAAATTCCGAAAGGCTGCCTTCTTTCTGGTGGCGTTCACATTCTCGGAGAAGGTCATCAATATCAAACTGCCGTCCTTCTTCTATACAGTTTTGATAGCTTTCTGTTAGTTGTTCGGATACAGATGTCCGCAGTGTCAGTGGAAGCGAACGGTCCTGCAAAACAGCAAAGAGAACATCGCGGGTATCTTCTAACTGAGAAAACATCATAAAATCAAATTCTTCAAAGTCATCTTCTTCCTCAGTTTCCTCTTCTAAAAATCGAACTGGTTCTTTGCAGGACAGAATAATTTTTGCTGCTTTAGGACAGGATAAAGACAGGGATAATTCTCTAAGTCCTTCATATTCTTCTGTGTGTCTTGGATACATGCGGCAGGTATCACAGAGTGCATCTGGTCCCAATGTTTTGTAGAGATCACACAAATTTTCATCATTTAAAAATGCACAGCGGCGGTTATTCTGATAAAAACATTCTTCTTCCCAGTCAATCGAATTGCGCAGAATTTTTCCAAACTCTCCCGGCTCGTTTTCATATCGCTCCAGAGACTCTTCATCTATCATAATCTGCCATCCTGCACAGCAGGTATCTGGGCAATCTCCTGCTGTACAGACAAAATTGTCATAAAAATGTGGTTTTACGTATCGCATTATTTTCTTTCCTTTTCTTTGTCTTTTTTAAATGTTTTCAAATTACCATTTTTTTATTCTTTCCCTTGTGTTATGTCATTCCACTCGTACTTATGGACTTTGATAACGGAAAATTATATAAAACAGTATAACACAAAATAAATGCGACACAGCGAACAATTGATTTCCCAATTCTCCCTGTTGCGCCAAGTATCAATATATTTTTTAAACGCCCTCTGGAAAGTAATTCTATTATGAATATAAAGTTCTTCTACATTCTTCTTTTTCAACTCTTTCATAAAGTTACTATGAAGCAGATTTCCTGACAAATTCGCCAGTATCTTCAAATATTCCGTTTATTTTTATGTATTCTCAGAATCTTTCTGTGCTTTATTTCGAGAAAAAATCTTTTCCGCTTTTTCAAACATTTCTCTCGAAATAATCGGCTCATGATGATTTTTAATAATCACAAACTCCTCCTCACCCCGATTATATTTTTTCTCATGAGAAAGATAATCCGGTGTAAATGTCTTCTTCTGCACCAAATCCCCACAATATTTTTCATTCTGCAAAATACGCAAAATCACTGTATTTCTCCACTTTTTGCTCCGCATCGGGTAAATACCTTCCTCTAGTAACTCCCTTGCAATAGTATGTGTACTTTTCCTCTCCTCAACAAACTTATAAAATATTTTCCGAACTACTTCAGCTCCTTCTTCATTTACATACATTTTTCCATTTCTCACATCATAACCAAGCATACTCCTGCCAAAAACAACACCCTCTTCCATTCGGCGTTTTTGACCCCATTTCACTCGCTCCGATGTTTTCCGGCTCTCTTCCTGGGCAATCGATGCCATAATCGAAAGACGTAACTCCGCATCTCCATCTAATGTATTAATCCCATCATTTAAAAACAAAACCCCGACTCCCACCTTGCGAAGTTCTCTTGTATAATAAATACTGTCAAGCGTATTTCTCGCAAAACGGGAAATCTCCTTTGTAATAAGCAAGTCAAACTTCCTCTGCTTCGCCTCCGCAATCATCTGATTAAACTGTTCCCTCTTCTTCGTACTCGTCCCCGAAATCCCTTCATCCGCAAAAACTTTATAAAACTCCCATTCTTTCTTTTGCTCAATGTAACATCGAAAAAAATCGCACTGACTCTCAAAAGACTGTGCCTGCTCCTCCTTCTCTGTCGAAACACGACAATAAGCCGCAACTCGCTTTTTACCTGAAAAGGATTTTTCGCTCCTATATTTCTTTTGCTGGTTTAGACGCTCATACTTATTCATATTCATAAAGCTGAATGCTCCTGAAGATGTTGCTCATCCAAATATATGAGGGCAAACTCTAATTGTATTCCCTCTTTGATGCTTCTGTAGGTACTGAAGAGTTAAATCATATTGAGATGGTTTGTACAATTGTTCATCAGCTTACCCGCAATTTGACGGTACAGCAGATTAAGGAACAGGGATTTGCGGATTATTATGTTGACCATACAACTGGTATCTACCCAGTTGCGGCAAGTGGTACTCCATGGAGTGCAGATACAATACAGTCCACCGGTGATCCAATTACTGACCTTATGGAAAATATGGCTGCGGAACAAAAAGCACGTACTACTTACGACAATATTCTTCGCCTTGTAAAAGATGACCCAGATGTTTATGATGCAATTAAATTCCTGCGTGCAAGAGAAATTGTACACTTCCAGCGTTTTGGTGAAAGTTTACGGATTGTGCAGGATAACTTGAACAGTAAGAACTTCTATGCATTTAATCCGGCCTTTGATAATAAGAAGTGCTAATTTAGCTGATACGAAAAAAGCAAGCCATTCTCCGGCTTGCTTTTTACCATACTGTTTTTTATTAATAAATTGCATTTCTTACGGAAAAACGTCAGCAATTTCGTTTTTCGTCAGATTATCGTTATTTTTTCCTCACAGACTGTTCACAAATTCTGAGTATTATAGAGACATCAAAAAAACAATAACAAATTTTTTTGATAGATTTTTTTCATACTTTCCTCTCTCGAAACCGACCAGTGGCCGGTTTCTTTTTTGTATTGCATCGCTAATCACGTCAGCTTTTTGCCGTAATTCTTACTAATCTAATGTTATTCATATCCTTTTGATGCGATTTTCGCTATTTTTATTATACCGATGCCAGAATTCTCCAAAACATCCATAATCCTATTGAAATAATTTATGCAAAAAACACTTTTTTCTTCTAATTCTGCCACCCTTTATGTTATAATTGAACCGAAAAATAATAAGTGAGGTAAAATACAATGAACAAAATCAAAATTGGTATTGTAGGTTATGGTAATATTGGCCGCGGTGTAGAGCAGGCTATTAAACGTAATGATGATATGGAATTAGCTGCAGTATTTACAAGAAGAGATCCTGCTACGGTATCTATCCAGACAGAAGGGGCTGCTGTAAAGCATTTTGACGATATGGTATCTATGAAGGGAGAAGTGGACGTAATGATTCTCTGTGGTGGTTCTGCTACAGATCTTCCAGTAATCGGACCGGAAGTTGCTGCTTCTTTTAACACAATTGACAGCTTTGACACACACGCAAAGATTCCTGAGTATTTTGCAAATGTAGACAAGGCTGCAAAAGAGGGAAATAACATCAGTATTATTTCTGTAGGCTGGGATCCAGGAATGTTCTCCTTAAACCGTCTTTATGCTGAATCTATTCTTGTACAGGGAAGCACTTATACTTTCTGGGGTAAAGGTGTAAGCCAGGGACATTCCGATGCTATCCGCCGTATTGATGGTGTTAAAAATGCAATCCAGTACACAGTTCCTATTGAGGATGCTGTAGAACAGGTTAGAAGCGGAAGTGAACCAGAACTTACCACAAGACAGAAACATTTAAGAGAGTGCTACGTTGTAGCTGAAGAAGGAGCTGACAAGGCAGCTATTGAAAATGCAATCAAGACAATGCCGAACTACTTCTCCGATTATGATACAACTGTAACATTTATCACAGAAGAAGAATTAAAGGCAAATCACAGCAAGATGCCTCACGGCGGATTCGTTATCCGTACTGGCGAGACAGGCTGTAAAGGTAACAAACATGTTATTGAATATTCCTTAAAACTTGATTCTAATCCAGAATTTACAGGAAGCGTTCTCGTTGCTTATGCCCGTGCTGCGCACAGACTTTCTAAGAAGGGAGAATGTGGTGCAAGAAGCGTGTTTGATATTGCTCCGGCAATGTTATCACAGATGAGTGCAGAAGAACTTCGAGCACACATGTTATAATTTAAATTCTGGATTGCCGCAGGCAAAGAGACGCTCTCATTCTCGAGTAAGCAGAAGACATCAGCTTCTGTCCCCAAATCCCCCCTGTTTAATTCACCTTCTCCAGCCACAGCACAGAAGCCATTGCCCCCAATAAGGTATATTTGTGGTCTCGGAGCAAGTGTTGGATGCGAACATGTGGAGCGAACATTCAACACGCAGCGACTAAAATCACAAATATACCTTATTGGGGGAAATGGCTTCGTCTGTTGTTTCTCCAATGAATTAAATAGCAAAAAACCATTGACTTAACTGGAAAAATCCTGTATACTGATATTTACCGTGCAGCTGGGAAGTTAGCGGCGTCCTGTACCTGAAATCCGCTATAGCAGGAGTGATGGTCAGCCTCGGATGTCTTATTGATGGAGCTGCCCTTTATAAGTGGTGTTGACAATTGGGTCTCGCGCAACAGGAACCTCTGAACCGTGTCAGGTCGGGAACGGAGCAGCACTAAGGAGTCTCTCCTGTGTGCCGTGAGGGTGCCTGGTTCGAGCTAACTGTAGAGGTAACGTCTGTTGGTAAGCATACAAAGCTGACCGCACGGTTTTAATAATTCGATTTTTATATTCACATAATAGAAAGCGTCATAATAATGAAGATTGTTATATATCTTTATTGCTATGACGCTTTTTTATTCAAGAATGCCTCCGCATTCTTGCTGAGAGATTTGTGTTATACAATGCATAGCATACTTTTACATGTTACTAGTTATTATCTCTTTAGGAAATCAGGCAGGAATCCTCGTTCACTTAATCGCCGAGTACTTTACTGATTATTCGTTTCAAACTTACAATTTTATAAAAGAAGCACAAAGCCAGTCTCGCAACCAGCTTTGTGCTACATTTTAATTCTAATTATCAGTCTGATTTTCTTCCTGTATCAGCTTTCGCTTTTTCTTTTTTTCTTTTTGAATTTCTCTTAATTTTCTAAAAAATGCTGAGAGCATTTCCGAGCATTCTTCTTGAAGAACGCCTCTTTCTACCTCTGCCTGATGATTAAATTCCTGCATTTCAAGAAGATTAAGTATTGAGCCGCCACAACCAGCTTTCGCATTCATGCTGCCAATAACGACTCTCGTCACTCTCGCCTGCACAATTGCTCCGGCACACATCTGGCAAGGCTCCAAAGTGATGTACATCGTACAGTCTTCCAATCGCCAGTCTCCAAGCTTTTTACATGCTTTTTTCATCGCAAGAAGTTCTGCATGTGCAAGCACAGTCTTATCCTTATTCCGCTTATTATATCCTCTGGCAATTATTTTTCCATCATGAACAATAACACAGCCAATTGGCACATCACCAATCGCCTCTGCTTTTTTTGCCTGCTTAATTGCCTCTTTCATAAATTTTTCGTCTTCTGTATATTTTCTCATAAAATATTCTCCCATTTATGAAACTCATAGTCCCGTAAAATAGCGACGTACTTATTTCAATATTTTGTGATATCCTCCTGCCTACAGATGGGAGCTTCCCTTCCCCCAATAAAATCACCATAATCACATCAAAAAATACGTTTGCAATAATCTGCCAAACTGTCGATTTATATTCCGTCTCTCAGCAGATACAACCAGTATCCAAAACTTCCAGTTTTCATACGATTCTCTGTAAGTGATAAAAATACTGGAAACTGATAAATTTCTGCCATATATTTTTCCCGATTCTCATAAATTCCCGGCACACCGATACAGTAGCGTTCTTCTCCTGCGTACCTTACTTTTCCTGCCAGAATATGATGATATCTCCCATATCCTTTCAAAAGGAACTGATTGCTTTTAAGTACGCTGGCTTCTTCCCCAAACTGTGCCAAATCCGTGGTTGAAATCCTGCATCCTTCATAAAAAGCGGTATTAAAAATATTGTCCACAGAAGGGTTCTTTTTCATTGCATTTATCCACATTTTTTCAAAATTATCAACAACAGAAGTGGCTTCTGGCTTAGTTTCTGCTTCTATTTTTATTTGGGGTTCTATTTCGGAGTCAATCTTCAACTCTGATTTTGATTCCATTTCAGCATCAGTCTTTAACTCTAATTTTGATTCTATTTCAGAATCTGTCTTCAACTCTGATTTTGATTCCATTTCAGCATCAGTCTTTAACTCTGATTTTGATTCTAGTTCAGAATCTGTCTTCAACTCTGATTTTGATTCTAGTTCAGAATCTGTCTTTAACTCTGATTTTAGTTCTAGTTCAGATTTATTTTTTGATTCAATACCATCTTCTGAAAATTCTTTTATTTTAACACTTTCTTCTATATTTGTATTATTGCTATGTGCTATATCATTTTCTGAATCAGGCAAGTTTTCCTCTGATTTTATGTTCTCTATCTTATTCTCAGCTCTCTTTTGAAAATCCTTTTCCTCAAAACTCTCTGTGTTTATCTGACCTTTTTCTTCTAAAATATTTTCCTCTGATTCTTGTTGCTCCTGTAACATCTCATCAGTAATATTTCTTGTTGATACTTTTTGTTTTTCTGACATCTTATCTGGAATAATCTTTTCTGTCTCTGTCTGTTTTTCTGATATTTTACCAGCAATATCTTTTCCAGATTTATTTTCCTGCATTTGAGATTTATCTTTTGCAGAATTCACAATCTTATGCCACCGAAGAGGCTCCAAAGTTTCTGCCGGAATTTCCTCTCCAATCCACACACTTCCGTAATAAAAAGCATCCTGATAATAAAGTAATACTCCCGACTGTCCCTTTATCCGAAAACCAGCCGGAAGCATAGCTGCAGGGTAGGTCAAATGTATTTCTTCCTTATGTTCTTGCGTAATGAGTGTGTCTAACTGCCAGACTTGCCAGCTCTCTCCCTGCCGCTCATAAAAACATAATTTAAGCTCCATTCCCTGCAATAAACGCTCATCGTCTATCTGAATCGTCAGTTTAAGGCTGCCTGACTTTTGTTCTGCCTTAACAAACCCGAAGCATTCCTTTTTCTCTGCCTTTTCATAACGATACAAATAAGAAAGTATCCTTTGATAATCTGCCATGATGATACTCCTTTTTTCACTAATGTATTCTGCAGAATGACTTTTATGCCACCAAATATCCTGTAAAAATACACCACAAAAAATTTCTTCTTAAATAAAATCAAATCATCTTAAAACAAATTATCTCTTTATAGTCAAATTGTTATTTTCACATTCATTCTATACAATCTATGCAATACACTAGAGCGTGTTTGAAAAATAAAAGTTGCACAAAACATATATTCCCACGCCCTT
>OLOI01002899.1_pt1 | contig 11401 bp, 9 predicted proteins | sample 1672131 | NCBI WGS metagenome assembly OLOI01 (sample SAMEA3136651, study PRJEB25190) | human gut metagenome | reverse complement strand
TACAATTTAATTAGTAAATACTATCCCTAAACACAATCTTACGATATGCTTCAAATCGTAACCAGCGGTTAAAGAATTCGCTTCCTGGTTTGTATCCTTGTTCTTTTAATTCTGCAAATAACTTATCTGCTTTTTCTTTGGAATCTACAAGTATTTCAAATCCACGTCCGTTGATTAATGGTAATCCTTTGTATTCGTATTCTTCGATTGGCTGGATTGCTGCTACCTTGCGGTCTCTGATCTGTACGGCTACTTTGTCTCTGAATACGATGACATCGAAGTAGTCTGGATAGTGATAGCTTTCTCCTTCGACTGGAATTTCATCTCCGATCGTGTAGGATTTTCCGGATGGTTTGATCTTTGTGACTGTCATACTTTCCATATTGTAGTAAAATTCTTCAAAGATGTCTCCATTTGCTTTTAATTTTCCGTGTGCGAAGACGCATTTTAAGTCTGTTTCTTCGTCAACTTCAGAGTTTTTGATCACTCCGCATGCAGATGTCATGTTTGTGATACGATCGATTAAGATTAATTCTCCTAATGTCTTATGCTCATCAAATTCGTCTAATACGATCTCTTCCTGCAAAATGACATCACATACTGCGATCTCGTTCTTTCTTAAGTTATTTGCTGGAATGTATTCTCCTGTGTTAACGTCGATCTTATACTGAATATTTGTCACAATTCCCGGAATTTCTTTTGTTCCGATTTTTACGAAATATTCTTTTCCTGGTAATAATTCTCCGTCATCCATCCAAAGAACTGTTGCTGTAAAGGATTTGCTGACTGGAAGTTCTGTTTTATTTGCCAGAACACATCCTCTGGATACGTCCACTTCACGGTCTAACTGAATCGTTACTGGACGGCCTTTTTCGGCTGTCTGTGCATCTTTATCTCCAATTAATAAACTCTTAACCTTTGCGTGTTCTTTACTTGGTAATGTCACGATCTCATCTCCAACAGAAATCTGTCCGGATTCTATCTGTCCCTGGAATCCACGGAATGTGTGATTTGGACGGCATACTCTCTGTACCGGCATATAGAATCCTTCTTCTTCGGATTTCTCACGAACATCAACAGTCTCTAAGTATTCAAGTAATGGTTCTCCTGTATACCATGGGATATTGTCTGATTTTGTTGTGACGTTATCCCCTTCTGTTGCGGATACTGGGATGATCTTTACATTTGTAAGAGATAATTCTTCCTGTAATTCTTTGATCTGTTCTTCAATCTTTCTGAATGTTTCCTGATCGTATTTTACAAGGTCCATCTTGTTGACTGCAAATACGAAATGTCTGATTCCCATTAACGCACAGATTCTTGCATGACGTCTTGTCTGTACTAACACTCCCTGAGATGCATCAATTAAGATAACTGCTAAGTCTGCAAAAGATGCTCCTACGGCCATGTTTCTTGTATATTCTTCATGTCCCGGTGTATCTGCTACGATAAAACTTCTTTTTTCTGTTGTAAAGTAACGATATGCAACGTCAATTGTGATTCCCTGTTCTCTCTCTGCCATCAATCCATCAAGTAATAGGGAATAGTCAATCTTACCGCCACGGCTTCCGACTTTACTGTCTAACTCTAATGCTTCTTCTTGGTCTGTATATAATAACTTGGAATCATATAAAATATGTCCGATCAGTGTGGATTTTCCATCATCTACACTACCGCAAGTAATAAATTTTAATAATCCGATCATCTTAGAAATACCCCTCTCTCTTTCTTCTTTCCATGCTTCCTGCTGCTTCGTTGTCAATAACTCTGGTTGTTCTTTCTGAAGAAACCGCACTTAATGTCTCATCAATGATCTCATCAAGCGTTGAGGCTGTGGATTCCACTCCTCCAGTTAATGGATAACATCCAAGGGTTCTAAATCTTACACTCTTATGTTCAATCTTCTCACCTGGTCTTAATTTTAATCTGTCATCATCGACCATGATGATATTTCCGTCTCTCTCGATGACTGGACGTTCTTTTGCAAAATATAATGGAACAATATCAATTTTTTCGCGTTTGATATATTTCCAGATATCTGTCTCTGTCCAGTTAGAAATAGGGAATACTCGAATGCTTTCTCCTTTTTTGATCTTAGAATTATACAATTTCCACATTTCCGGTCTCTGATTCTTAGGATCCCATGCCTGATTTTCATTTCTGAAAGAGAAGATTCTTTCTTTTGCACGAGATTTTTCTTCATCACGGCGACCACCACCGAAGGCCGCGGTAAATCCATATTTTGTTAACGCCTGTTTTAAGGCCTGAGTTTTCATGATATCTGTGTATGCAGCTCCACTATCAAATGGATTGACTCCCTGTTTCACTCCGTCTTCATTAATGTATTCTATCATGTCTAATCCGTATTTCTTTGCTGTATCATCACGGAATTTGATCATTTCTTTAAATTTCCATGTTGTGTTTACATGTAAAAATGGAAATGGTGGTTTCTCCGGATAGAATGCTTTTAATGCTAAATGTAACATAACAGAGCTGTCTTTTCCGATAGAATATAACATTACCGGTTTTTCACAAGAAGCAGCTACTTCTCGGATAATGTAGATTGCCTCTGCCTCCAGCTGGTCAAGATGTGATAATTCGCTCATTTTGATGTCCTCCAATCTAATACTTATTTGAATCTTTCTTGTTGATCTCTATGGTTTGTTCTTCTCCAGTATATTTTTTAATCTTCCAGAGAATGGTATCTTTACTTTCATTGACTGTCATTTCACTTCCCATGCCTCCGATATCGGCTCCAAGGAAAAATGCGATGGCTCCTGTTTTACATTCTTTTAAGCAGGATGTGCACCCCCAGCAGTCTTTTGGATATTTGATATATGCCTTTCCAGTTTCATCGGTTTTTATAAGACTTCCAGGACAGACATCTAAGCATCGCTTGCATCCAACGCATTTATTTTTATTAATTCTGATGCTCATATTGTTCATCCTCCTTTACAAGTTCACGTAAAATTACTTGAATCTTACCATCCACTTTCTTTGTATTGACATATTTTTTCCAGTCATCACTCTTTTGTGGATAGTCAAGATTCTCTGCAAAAGAATGCCATCTTGTCTCTTTTCTTGCCTTTAGATGTTCGATCAGAGTCAGGCAGATTGTTAATCGTTCTTTTAGCTCGTAGTAGAACATCAGCTCATGGTAATCTTTGGCACTTAACTGTCCGGATAATGTAATCAGGTTATTGATCTTTTCTTTTGCAAGGTTTAAGCAGTTTCCATTAAACTGATAATGACTTGAGATTCCACCTGCATAGGCATCCATGACTTTCTGCATGGCTTCTTCCATCTGCTCGATCGTAAAAATGCTGTCTTTGTCTGATAAAATGTGATTATATTCTTTTACTTTATCATCTAATAACTGTTCTTCTTTGGCATCTGTTGTATCAAATGTCTGGGTTTTTAATTTCTCTACGATATCCAGTGCCGCGATCTCACCTTCTACCAAAGCTCCTGTCACATATTTCTGTGGACATCCTCCAGCAACATCTCCTGCTGCATACAGCCCATAGATCGTTGTTTCTCTCTTTGTATTGACCCAATAGCCGCTGGCAGTGTGTCCACCAACGATATATGGCTCTGTTCCTTCGATTTCTACATTTTGCTCGCTTGGATCTTTGCCTTGCTCAATCCATTTTAAGGTCTGGCTTGGTGCCATATTTAAGTATGCTTTCTTAAGGTCTGTATCCTTTTCCTTCTCGATTCCTTCGGTTCTTAAGTAACAAGGACCTCTTCCTTCTAAGTTCTCCTGTGTTGTTCCATAAACACGCTGGGATGTCGTGATTCCGTATTTATCTTCGTAAATCTCACCTTTGGAATTTACCTGTTTTGCCCCGACTCCCTGAGCGATTGTTCCGGTTGGTGCGATCGTGTCTTTACATCTTAATGCAATAAAACGCATCTCAAAAGTTGTCATCTCTGCTCCAGCATCAATTCCCATCGCATATCCGGCTCCTGTATTAAATGGTGGATACCACATCTTATGTCTTGAGAATCCCGGATTGTTTGGCTTATAAAGTCCTGCTGCCCCGCCAGTTGCACAAAGGACTTTCTTCGCACGGATCTCGTAAGCTGCTCCATTTTCCATATGGAAACCGAAGGCTCCTTTGATCGTATTATCTTCCACGATATAATCGGTGATATTTAAATGATTGATCACTTCGACATCATTTAACTGATTTACTGCATCTGCTAAAATCGGTTTGATATTTTCTCCATTGATTTTAATGTTTTGGTTACCTCTGGCGACATATTCACCATTTTCATCTTTTAAGATGACCAGTCCTAGCTGTTCCATCTTTTTTGTCACTTCATTTAAGCGCTCTGACATCGTAAGAAGCAAGTCACCTCGCACGATCTCATCGGCATCTTTTCTTGCATAATCAACGTAATCCTGAGGTTTTCTTCCTTTTACGATATAAGCATTGATTGCGTTAACTCCGGCTGCTAAGCATCCGCTTCGTTTAATATTGGCTTTCTCGGCGATGACGATCTTTGCATCACTTTTTTCTCTGATGGTAAGTGCAGCATAACATCCAGCCGTTCCGCCGCCGATGATCAACACGTCGGTATGTATGATCTGTTGTTTTGTAATTTCCATGATCGTTCCTTTCTCAAATATTGATTAAATATAGAAGACATCGCCTTCCTGCATTTCTTTGTTCTCTAATAAATAAGTTTCTTTATCGTCAAATACATATAATCGATAGATCAAAACATCAACTTCTTCTCCAACTTCTACTCTGTCTTTTTCCAGAGAGCGTTCTGCTGTGACTTTGATTCCGTTGATATTAACGATCACATCCAATCGGCTTCCACTAAAGATTACATCTTCGACGATTCCTTTTTCTGCCGCACTCATGTATCGTTTTAACTCACCTTTTTTCGCTAATTCAAGGAATTCCGGTCTGACGATCGCTTTTTGAGCATTTTCTATTTTTTCAAATCCTTTTAGGGATTCATAATTTTCTACAATGGATGATCTTCCAACAAACTGGGCTACAAATGGTGTTTTTGGTGATTTATAAATCTCTAACGGACTTCCCATCTGTTCGATCTTTCCATGATTTGTAATTAAGATCTCATCGGCTACTTCTACCGCTTCATCCTGATCATGAGTAACGAAAATGCTTGTAATCCCAAGTTTTGATACCATTTCTTTTAACCAGAGACGAAGTTCAGATCTTACTTTCGCATCAATCGCTGCAAATGGTTCATCAAGCAATAATACCTGTGGATTTGGTGCCAATGCTCTTGCAAATGCAACTCTTTGTCGCTGTCCACCAGATAACTGGTTTGGATAACGATTTTCAAGTCCGGATAATCCCGTAAGTTCTAATAGTTCAAACACTCTCTCTTTGATCTGTTTCTTTGGTATTTTTGCAATTTCTAATCCAAAAGCGATGTTATCAAAGACTGTCATATAACGGAATAATGCATAACTTTGGAAGACAAATCCAATGCCTCGTTTGGCTGCCGGAATATCGTTCACACGCTTTCCATCAATAAAGATATCTCCTGCATTTGGATTTTCAAGTCCTGCGATCATTCGAAGCAATGTTGTCTTTCCACTTCCACTTGGTCCAAGCAATGCTGCAAGTTTTCCTTTTTCAATCCCAAAACTTACATTGTCTGACGCCCGGAAGTTTCCGTATTGTTTATAGATATTTCTCATTTCTACATACATTTTATCTTCCGTCCTTTCCCTGTTGTTTATCCTGTGAGCGGTACCATGCGATATTTCTTAAGATCAGTACAATGACTGCGATTAATACTAAGACAGATGATACTGCAAATGCTGCTGTGATCGATGACGATGTTCCTGACATGTATAAAGCATCGATTTCCAATGGTAAGGTAAATGTCTCACCTCGTGTTTTGGAAAGTGCATTGACTGCACCAAATTCTCCTAATGCTCTGGCACTACATAAGATGATTCCATAGATCAGTCCCCATTTCATCTGAGGAAGTGTAATTTTTCGAAAGATTGTAAATCCACTGGCTCCCATTAGTGCTGCTGCCTCTTCTTCATCTTTTCCCTGTGAATTTAAGATCGGTATGATCTCTCTTGACACAAATGGAAAAGTAACAAAGATCGTTGCTAAGATAACTCCTGGAATCGCAAATGCAATTCGGATGTTTGTTCCAAAGAAAGAATTGATCGCACGGATCGCTGGATATGTCCATCCGAGTCTTCCAAATGTCATTAAGAATGCAAGTCCTACGATGACTGGTGAAATGGAAAACGGAATATCGATTAAGGTTGCCAGCACCTGTTTTCCTCGGAAGGAAAACTTGGTTAAAAGCCATGAAACACATAATCCAAAGAATGTGTTAATCACCACCGCTGCCACTGTTGCAATCAGAGTTACCTTTAAAGCACTCTTTACATAATCTGTCCGGATGGACTGCATGTAAAAGGCAAATCCTTCTTTTAAGGAACTTGCAATGATGCAGAGCAGCGGAAGAACCAGCATCAGGAACAGGAACAGTACACTGACTGTAATCAGAATATGACGCGTACTTTTTTTTCTTTTTTCCAGTTTTTCAAGCTCGTTCATACTTTTCTCCTTCTATAACTGATTCGTGCGTTGTGCCTGCTTCATCTGAATGATATTTACCGCAAATAAAATAAGGAATGATATGATTAACATAACCAGTGCAATTGCTGTTGCAGAGGCATAATCAATATAATTTAATTTCTGCATAATGACATAGGAAATTACCTGTGTATGCTCCTTGGCACTGTTGCCGGATATGTAGATAACACTTCCATATTCTCCTACCCCTCTGGCAAATGCCAGTCCAAATCCGGTTAAAATTGCCGGTTTCATCTCAGATAAGATTACTTTGAAAAATGTTTTCGAAGGTGTTGCTCCAAGGATATAAGCTGCCTCTTCATACTGTCCATCCAATTTTTCCAATACAGGCTGGACAGAACGCACGACAAACGGAATTCCCACAAATACCAGTGCAATGACCAGTCCCACATGGGTATATGCTACTTTTATTCCAAGAGCTGCTAACGGCTTTCCAATGATTCCGGTGTTGGAATACATCTTTGATAAAGTAATACCCGCAACTGCAGTAGGCAGTGCAAATGGAAGTTCAATAAATCCATCTAAAATCCGTTTTCCCGGAAAATCATACCGGGTCAGCGTCCAGGCTAATATCACACCAAATACCACATTGATACATGCTGCTAAGAAAGAACATCCGATGCTGGTGGCGAATGCATATAATACATTTGACTTGGTCAGAAGTCCGAAAAATTCTGACGGAGATAACTTTAAGGAATATACCATTACGGATGCCAGTGGAATCAGTACAATCAGTGAAAGCATTGTAACTGTAATTCCAAGCGTTAAATGAAATCCCGGTATGACTCTGATTTTTTTATTTTTACGGAATCGTCTTTTCATACTTGCCTCTTCTTCTAGTAGTTATATATCTCATCGAACCAGGCATCATCATCAAAATAATCTTTGTATGCCTGATCCCAGCCACCAAAATCATCAATACTCCAAAGTGTCATCGTCAGATCAAAGGTATCTTCATATTCCTTTAAAATTTCCTGATTGGATGGACGGTAACCATTCTCTGCGGCGAGCCGCTGTGCATCATCTTCATATAAATAAGATAAATATGCTTCTGCCACATCTCTTGTTCCATTGAAATCTACATTATCATCTACCACTGCCACACTGGGCTGTGCTAAGATACTGACCGTCGGAGAAATCAGTTCATATTCTCCCGGATAATTCTTAAGTACTGTCATGGCTTCATTTTCCCATGCAATCAGAACATCTCCCTGTCCGTTTTCTGCAAAGGAGGTTGTTGCACTTCTTGCACCGGAATCCAGAACGAGAACATTCTGATATAACTTTTTGATAAAGTTTTCCATCTGTGCTTCATCACCGTCGTATTGTTTCTGCGCATATGCCCACGCCGCAAGGTAGTTCCAGCGCGCACCTCCGGAAGTTTTTGGATTTGGTGTAATGACATCCACATCATCCCGGATCAGATCTTTCCAGTCCTGAATGTTTTTCGGATTGCCTTTTCTTACAAGAAATACAATTGTCGATGTATAAGGTGCGCTGTCATCTGGAAATTCTTCTTTCCATCCGTCCCGAATCATTCCGGAATTTTCAATTGCATCAATATCATATTCAAGGGCGAGTGTCACAACATCTGCCTGGAGTCCGTTGATCACTTCCAGAGCCTGTTTGCCGGAACCTCCGTGTGACTGGATGACATCGACATCCTGTCCTGTTTTTTCTTTCCAGTGTTCTTTAAAGATTTTGTTATAGGATTCATACAGTTCTCTTGTCGGATCATACGAAACATTAATAATATGTATATTCGTTCCTGCCCCGGCATCATAGGAACAGACGCCCGCAAATGCGGCAATTCCAAGCACTGCTGCCAGACAGAGGTTTCGAAATTTCTTTTTCTTCATTTGTGTCACTCCCTGTTGATTTTTTATAACATATGTAAATAATATGTTTTACGTTAATGGCATTATATACCAATAAACATATCTTTTAAATATGTTTATAAGAAAACGTTTGCACAATCTGCAATTTTCACAAAAAAACAGCCACCATCCTTCCGACAGCAGCTGCATTATATTGCTCTTCTATTTTACATCATCATAGGTATCAAGGAAGTTATGCCTTACCCCATCCTGTTTATATCCGATAACAGTATTGAGGTTAACATTCTCCACACTTCGGAAAATATTATATTCAATAACCGGATCTTTCTGCGCAAGTTCATGGATCAGTTCTTTAATCTCAGCCCTCTTGGAACCTTTTTCTGTGCCACCACAGGATGCACAGTGCTCTGTAAAGCGGCATGCACACTGGATAAAATGCAGGTCATTATAATTTGCCCAGTGAATGATATCTGCCTCGCGGATCAGATACAGCGGACGGATCAGTTCCATACCTTCAAAGTTTGTACTGTGAAGTTTCGGCATCATCGTCTGCACCTGTGCACCATAAAGCATTCCCATAAGAATGGTCTCGATCGCATCATCATAATGGTGACCAAGCGCAATTTTGTTACATCCAAGTTCTTTTGCCTTACTATAAAGATATCCCCTTCTCATACGTGCGCAGAGATAGCACGGAGACTGCTCCTCAGAGGCTACAATATTGAAAATATCTGATTCAAACACTGTGATCGGCACATTAAGAATCTTTGCATTATCTTTGATAGTCTGATAATTGATTTCATTATATCCCGGATTCATCACAAGAAAAACAACTTCGAAATTTTTCTTTCCATGACGGGAAAGCTCCTGAAAAAGCTTTGCCATCAGCATGGAATCCTTACCACCGGAAATACAGACTGCAATCTTATCTCCATCCTGCACCAGTTCATATTCTCTGATTGCCTTAGTAAAGCGTCTCCAGATCGGTTTGCGGAATTTTTTGATAATACTGCGTTCAATATCTTTGGTACGCTGCTCTGCTTCATTATGATTTGCCATCAGTCTGCCGAGTTTAAGTTTCAGCCATGCACGATAGCCGTTTTTGACACTGTAGATCTCATATCCCTGTTCCGTCAGTTCTTCCGCGATCTCCTCGCTCTTCTGCCCGGTATAACAGAGCAGGTAGACCGGACAATCCTTACGGATCTCATTCATATGCTCTTCCAGCTCTTCCCAGTAAATATTGATCGCATCCGGATAAGTTTCTTTTTCAAAATCTGCTTTATCACGGATATCAATCACCTGTTTTTCCCTTGTATCCTGCTCTAATTCTTCAATCGTTCTAATACACATATCAATCTTCCTTTATATTTTTCAGACAATGCCTGACATATCTTTATATACAGTAATCACTCCAGAAACTTTCCGAAACATGTGAACAACTGTTTCTCACAAGAAGTTTTCCTGACAGTTCCATCCTCACAACACCACTGTGTCCGCCCTTCATACGGTCCAGAAGAAGATACAGTGCAAAACGTCCCATTTCTTCTTTTGGTAGTCCAACCGTCGTCAGCATTGGTTTCGTATACTGTGCTTCCTCAATATCATCACTCGCTATGATTGAGGGAGTAAAATAGAGATTTCGGCACCGTCTCAGATATTTCAGCATCCCCACCGCTGTAATATCATTCGCACAGTAAATTCCGGTCGGACAGTCTTCGGATTTCAGGAGCTTTTCCATTGCCTCAAAGCCTTCAATCTCGGTCTGGTTCGTCTCTATAACATATTCCGGTATCACATCCAGATTATGCTGCTTCAATGTATCCAGATATCCGGTATAACGATCCTCGTTTCTGCATCCACCCACATAGCCGATATTACGGTGTCCCAGCGAGATCAGATGCTCTACTGCCATTGCAGCGATTTTTTTACCGTCACAAAGGACTTCATCCACTTCATAATTCGTAGAATTCCGGTTTACAGAAACTACGCTCCGGTATTTCTGATTCAGTTTTTTCAGGGCAAGTGGATTACAGCGCCCGATAATGATCAGACCATCCTTTTTTTCTTCTGTCTCAGTATACATGTCCTGAATGATCTGGTCAAGATTTTCTCTCCGGCATTTACGGTCATCCGAAAAGAACGGTTTGTACCAAACCTTTGAAAGGATACAGTTCTGTTCATGAATTTCACTCTCTATAACGCGAAGAAGCTCTGTAAAAAAAGGATCCGTTCTGGACTCATCTGTCCTCGTCATCAGCACATGGATATGCCAGATTCTGCTTTCTTTTGCCTGTGTTCCTTTTTTGAGATTGCGAGCTGCCTCATTTGGGACATAATTCATCTCCATGGCAATAGACCAGACGTTTTCCCGGAGGCCCGGTACGGAACATCTGTAATCTGGTTTATTCAGGATACGGGAAACGGTAGATACCGATACTCCTGCTTTTTCTGCGATTTTTTTGATTGACATGTGTATTTCCTCTTTCTGCCAGGCATACGCTGCGTATATAAGAATAACCGGAAGCCAAAGCGACAAAGCCGCCTGAAACCTCCGGTCATATTCAGATATAGTACATTTCCTGTTTTTCATAATGATCGGCATAATATCCGGTCATCTGTGCCAAAGTAAGATTTGACAGAATCTGATCAAGTTCCTGATTGACGGAATCCACCACCAGTTTCTGAATCGTATCGGAGATTCCTTTGTAACTGTTTTCCGCCAGAACATCCTCATCTTCGAGATGATAGCTTCCCTCCAGGGCTTCTACCACGGATGCAACAGTGATCTCGTCAGCATCTTTTGCCAGATTGTATCCTCCCTGCGAGCCTTTGACACTTTTTACGATACCCGTCCTTCGAAACGAGGCAAATATGTGTTCCAGAAACTGTAAAGAAATGTCATTTCTCTCAGCAATGGTTTTCAGGGCTACCGGTGTGGTGGACGGC